>Ga0256834_1002703_pt1 | contig 11002 bp, 5 predicted proteins | sample 4281140metaG_FD_190536 | JGI IMG/M metagenome (GOLD analysis project Ga0256834, IMG submission 190536) | Hydrothermal vent microbial communities from East Pacific Rise, Pacific Ocean - 4281-140 | ecosystem: Environmental > Aquatic > Marine > Hydrothermal vents | place: Pacific Ocean: East Pacific... | reverse complement strand
GACCGAAGTGACACCGACCGAAGTGACACCGACCGAAGTGACACCGACCGAAGTGACACCGACCGAAGTGACACCGACCGAAGTGACACCGACCGAAGTAGCACCGACCGAAGTGACACCGACCGAAGTGACACCGACCGAAGTGACACCGACCGAAGTGACACCGACTGAAGTGACACCGACCGAAGTGGCATCGACCGAAGTAGCATCGACCGAAGTAGCACCAGAGAGTGATCTGCCTCTGAAAATAGAGGCGCCTGTTATTTTGGTCGCTCAAGATGAGCTAAAAGGTGTTAAATGGGCAAAACAGCAAGCCCCCTCACATTATACGCTACAGTTGATTGGTGTTAGTGAGCGTAAATCGCTCGATCAGTTTATTCAGGAGCATGCTCTGAAAGGTGAGCTGTTCCCTATTAAAATGGTTCGCAAAGGGAGGCCCTGGTATATCCTCCTGTCTGGCTCCTACCTTGATCGTGAAAAAGCTAAAGCAGCAATCCTTCATGACCTGCCTCGTTCATTGCAAAAAAGGGGCGCTTGGGCCCGCTCATTTGAATCTATCCAGCAAGAGCTTGAGTAGTTATCTTAGCCGATTTGATTATTCCACCCCTCTAATCCACTGCTTTAGTAGGGTTTTTCTTGTTACAGCGGTTATCCTCAACCATCTGTATATCTAGCTTAAAAAGGCATTTTGAAGTATATTGTCTGGTTCCCCGTCCACTTGATATGGTGTAGGGGAGTGCCTCAATACAGATGGGCGCGTCACATTAATGTGATAAATGGTTATTCACTATCCTTGCCCTCATTTAATTGAATGTGTAGTGGCAGGGTTGATCTCAGTAAAACAGATACTTAGCTGAAGGGAGGGCTCCTCTCTTTGGTAACAATTTCGCGAGGTTTGCAATGGGCCAAGGGGCTTTGCCACCGAAGCAGGGGTTATACGATCCTGCTAATGAACATGATGCTTGTGGTGTTGGTTTTGTCGCCAATATCAAGGGACGTAAAAGTCACAATATTGTTAAACAGGGTTTAGAAATTCTCGACCGTTTGACACACCGTGGCGCCGTAGGTGCTGATCCACGCGCTGGTGATGGTGCGGGTATCCTGCTGCAAATTCCAGACGATTTTTTCCGTGCAGAAGTTGATTTTGAGCTGCCTGCCGCCGGTGAATATGCGGTTGGAATGATCTTCTTACCACAAGATGCTGCCAGCTGTGTTGAGTGTGAGACGGTTATCAATCGTCTTGTTGCTGAAGAGAATCAGAAACTCATCGGTTGGCGAGATGTGCCCGTGGACAATAGTGGGCTGGGTTACAGCGTACTGCCAACTGAACCACGAATTAGACAGATATTTGTTGCGCGTGGTGATAACTGCGCTGACCAAGATGCATTTGAGCGCAAACTGTTTGTCATCCGCAAGCAGATTGAGAGTGCTGTTCGTGATTCACAGTTGGAAGGGAGAGGTGATTTCTACTTCACCTCCTTCTCATCACGTACGGTTGTTTATAAAGGGATGCTGCTCTCTGGTCAGGTAGGCGAATTCTATCAAGACCTGCTAGATCAGCGTGTAGTCTCTGCCCTGGCGTTGGTTCATCAGCGCTTCTCCACCAACACTTTCCCTACTTGGGATTTGGCGCACCCCTTCCGCATGATTGCCCACAATGGTGAGATCAACACCATGCGTGGCAACGTCAATTGGATGCGTGCCCGTCGTGCCACCATGGCATCAGAAATTCTGGGTGAAGACCTTGAAAAGGTGTGGCCGCTGATCCCTGAAGGACAGTCAGACTCTGCCTGTTTCGATAATGCACTCGAGCTGTTGGTTGCCGGTGGTTACTCCATGGCACACGCCATGATGATGCTAGTGCCAGAGGCGTGGGCTGGAAATCCAACGATGGATGAAGAGCGACGCGCTTTTTATGAATATCATGCTGCTTTGATGGAACCATGGGATGGGCCCGCAGCCGTTGCTTTTACCGATGGCCGCCAGATTGGCGCCACGCTAGATCGTAACGGTCTGCGTCCTGCACGCTACCTGATCACCGATGATGATCTTGTGGTGATGGCTTCTGAGATGGGTGTGTTGCAGATCCCTGAAGAGAGAATTATCAAGAAATGGCGTTTGCAGCCAGGCAAGATGTTTTTGATCGACCTGGAGCAGGGTCGTATCATTGATGATGAGGAGATCAAATATCAGCTCTCATCAGCCAAACCGTACCAAAAATGGTTAGATAATAGCCAAATTTTGCTACGTCATCTGCCTGAAACTGTTTCACCAATGGCACCGGACGACGAGACGCTGCTTGAGCGTCAACAAGCGTTTGGTTATACGCAAGAAGATATCAAAGTTCTGATGATGCCGATGGCTGCAACGGGCCAAGAGGCGATCGGTTCTATGGGAGCAGATAATCCCGTTGCTGTTTTGTCTGATCATGCCAAGCCGCTCTCGAACTATTTTAAACAGAACTTTGCTCAGGTTACCAATCCGCCAATCGACCCGATTCGTGAAGAGTCTGTGATGTCATTGGTCTCCCTGATTGGCCCACGCCCCAACCTTTTAGGTCTGGATGAGACGGATGAAAATAAGCGCCTAGAGGTGACTCAGCCGGTAATTACTAACACCAGTTTGGCGCGTATTCGCTGCATTGGTGATCTGACCCATGGTGCTTTTAGTACCTTTACTGTCAATATCTGTTATTCAGCTGAGCTGGGGGCAGAGGGCATGAGAGCCGCATTGGCTGCCGTTTGTGCTGAAGCAGAGCAGGCGGTGCGTGATGGACACAATATCCTAATTATCTCTGACCGCATGATGGATGCGGACAATATTGCCATCCCAGTCTTGCTGGCTACCTCCGCGGTACATCAATATTTGGTACAGGCTGGATTGAGAACCTCATCTGGCTTGGTGGTTGAGACGGGTGCTGCGCGTGAAGTACACCATTTTGCCACATTGGCTGGTTATGGTGCTGAAGTGGTTAACCCCTACCTCGCTTTTGATACCCTCTCTAACCTACGCGATCAGTTACCTGGAGCGGTGACTGAGGATGAGGTGCATTGGCGCTTCATCAAGGCCGTTGATAAAGGGTTACTGAAGATTATGTCCAAGATGGGCATATCAACCTATCAATCCTATTGTGGCGCACAGATTTTTGATGCAGTGGGCCTCTCTAGTGAATTTATTGATGAGTATTTCAATGGCACATCAACCATGATTGAGGGCATTGGTCTTCAAGAGGTGGCTGAGGAGTCGGTGCGTTGGCATCGAAACGCATTTGGTGGTGCTGCAATCTACCGTGATATGTTGGCCGCAGGTGGCGATTACGCCTACCGTGTAACAGGTGAGCACCATGCCTGGACACCGTATACGATCTCCAAGCTGCAGCACGCAACCCGTGCGAATGACTGGAACAGCTATGCTGAATATGCCAAAGCGATCAATGAACAGAGTGAGCGCCTACTTACCTTGCGCGGCCTGTTTGAGTTTGATCTATCTAAAGAGGCCATCTCACTCGATGAGGTGGAGCCGGCCAAAGAGATTGTTAAGCGTTTTGTAACAGGTGCCATGTCGTTTGGCTCCATCTCTTACGAGGCACACTCAACCTTAGCTGAAGCGATGAACCGCATTGGCGGTAAATCAAATACCGGTGAAGGAGGGGAGGAGCCAGAGCGTTTCAGGCCGTTGCCTGATGGCTCAAGAAATCCTAAACGCTCAGCTATCAAACAGGTTGCATCGGGGCGTTTTGGTGTAACGGCTGAGTATCTGGTCAACTCAGATGCGATCCAGATTAAGATGGCACAAGGTGCCAAACCGGGAGAAGGCGGTCAGTTACCAGGGCATAAAGTTAATTCACAGATTGCTCGTGTTCGACACTCAACGCCGGGTGTTGCGCTGATTTCACCGCCACCACATCACGATATCTACTCTATTGAGGATCTGGCTCAGCTGATCCATGATCTGAAGAACGTCAATCCAAAGGCAGAAATCTCAGTCAAACTGGTCTCTGAGATTGGCGTGGGTACCGTTGCTGCGGGTGTATCTAAGGCACATGCCGACCATATCACCATCTCAGGTTACGATGGCGGTACAGGTGCTTCACCCCTCACCTCCGTTAAACATGCCGGTGGCCCTTGGGAACTTGGCCTTGCTGAGACCCATCAAACCTTGGTGCTAAACCAGCTGCGTGGACGTGTCTGTGTTCAAGCTGATGGTGGTATGAGAACAGGTCGTGATGTAGTCATTGCCGCACTGCTAGGCGCTGATGAGGTTGGTTTTGCAACCGCACCACTGATTGTTGAAGGTTGTGTGATGATGCGTAAGTGTCACCTTAATACCTGTCCGGTTGGTGTTGCAACTCAAGACCCTGAGCTGCGTAAACGCTTTACCGGTAAACCTGAGCATCTGGTCAACTTTTTCTTCTTCATCGCTGAAGAGGTGAGACAGCTGATGGCTGAGCTCGGTTTTCACACCTTTGAAGAGATGGTCGGCCAGTCTGACCGACTCAATATGGCGAAGGCGATCAGCCACTGGAAAGCAAAAGGTCTCGATTTCTCACGCGTTTTCTATAAACCTGAAGCGGCAGAAGGAGCCACGATTTTCCACAGCGAAGAGCAGGATCATGGTTTAGATAAGGCGCTGGATCAAACCTTAATCAGATTGGCCGATTCTGCGCTGCAGAAGGGTGAGCCGGTGCAGATCGAAATTGGTGTGGAGAATTTCAACCGCTCTTTCGGCACTATGCTCTCAGGCCGTGTTGCCGAGAAGTATGGCCATGCTGGTCTGCCTGACGACACTATTCATATCAAGGCGCAAGGTACCGTTGGTCAATCATTTGGTGCGTGGCTGGCTAAAGGTGTCACTATCGAGCTGGCGGGTGAAGGGAACGATTATGTTGCAAAAGGACTATCTGGCGGTCGTATAGTGATCTACCCACCCGAACACTCTGCAATAGGTAAGGCTGAAGATAATATTATTGTCGGCAACACCGTCCTCTATGGTGCCATCTCGGGCGAGAGTTACTTCCGTGGTGTAGCCGGTGAGCGTTTTGCCGTTCGTAACTCAGGTGCAATCACCGTTGTTGAGGGTGTCGGTGACCACGGTTGTGAGTATATGACTGGCGGTATTGTGGTCTGCTTAGGCTCTACAGGCCGTAACTTTGCAGCGGGTATGTCGGGTGGTATCGCTTATGTGCTTGATGAAAGTGGCACATTTTCAGAGCGCTGCAACTTGGCAATGGTCGAGCTTGAGCCAATTACAGCAGAAGATAATGCACTTGAGACAATGGAACATTCAGGTGGTGATTTAGAGACTCATGGTCGTGTTGATGTCAGTAGTGATATGACAAAAGATGATGCTCAGCGTTTGCAGCAGCTAATTGCAGATCATCAGCGTTACACGGGAAGTAGCGTGGCTAAAAATATCCTGGATAATTGGACGGATTATCTGCCGAAATTTGTCAAGGTGATGCCTGTAGAGTACCGCCGTGCACTAGAGGATATGCAGCGACAGCAAGCAGAGAGTGTCGAATCAACAAGAGGGGGCTCTAAGCATGGGTAAACCTACAGGTTTTATGGAGTATCCGCGTCAGGATCGCACCTATGCGCCCGTCGCAGATCGTTTGACTGGCTATGCTGAGTTTGTCATCCCGCTGAATAAAGAGGCACTAACGCAACAAGGTGCGCGCTGCATGGATTGCGGCATCCCTTTTTGCCATGATAGCTGCCCTGTAAATAATGTGATTCCAGATTGGAATGACCTTGTATATAGAGACGATTGGCAAGCAGCAATCAAAAAACTGCATGCAACCAATAATTTCCCTGAGTTTACAGGCCGAGTCTGCCCTGCTCCGTGTGAGGCAGCCTGCACACTTAATATAGATGATAGTTCTGTCACCATTCGTACCATCGAATATAGTGTTATCGAACGCGCTTGGGCAGAGGGTTGGATTAAGCCAGAGATTGCCAAACATAAGAGTGGCAAGCGTGTTGCAGTAATTGGCTCCGGCCCTGCCGGTATGGCTTGTGCTCAACAGTTGGCACGTGTCGGACACAATGTAGTACTGTTTGAGAAGCAAAACCGCATTGGCGGACTGCTACGTTACGGTATCCCAGATTTTAAATTGGAAAAGAGTGTTATTGATCGCCGTATGGCGCAGATGCACACCGAGGGTGTTGAGTTCCGCACCAACAGTCACATTGGTGTCGATATCCCAGTTGATCAACTGTTGAACGACTTTGACGCTGTTGTGTTGGCTGGTGGCTCTGAGCAGCCTCGTGATCTACCGATTCCTGGGCGCGAGCTAAATGGTGTTCACTATGCGATGGATTTCCTGCGTGGTAATAGTCACCGTGTGCAGGGTGATGATGGTAGTGAAGTGCTTTTCATCAATGCTGAGGGGAAAAATGTCGTTGTTATTGGTGGCGGTGATACCGGCTCAGACTGTATTGGTACCTCCGTACGTCATGGTGCGGCATCTGTTATTCAGCTGGAAATTTTACCTAAACCTCCTGAGAAAGAGGATAAAGCGCTGACATGGCCTAACTGGCCAAATAAGCTGCGTACCTCATCTTCTCAAGAGGAGGGGTGTGAGCGGATGTGGTCTGTCGCGACCAAGTCCTTTGTCAGTGATGGGCAGGGTAACCTTAAAGCGGTCTGTTGTGTGAAGGTGAATTGGCAGCAGGATGAGGCTGGTCAGTGGCAGATGAGCGAAGTTGAAGGTTCAGAGTTTGAACTGAAGGCTGACCTAATTACATTGGCGATGGGCTTCCTTCATCCGGTACACCAAGGCATGCTTGAGCAGCTCGGCGTTGAGCTGGATGCTGGAGGTAATGTTAAGGGTAGTACTGAAGGTAACGAAGCCTATAAAACCAATATCGACAAGCTGTTTGTTGCAGGAGATATGCGCCGTGGTCAGTCTCTTATCGTATGGGCGATTCGAGAGGGGCGGCAAGCGGCAAGAGCAGTTGATCAGTTTCTAATGGGTGAGAGTAGTCTGCCTGGTTAACATCCAAATTGTACCGATCTTAAATTAAAGTGCCTCATGGAGCTCTCCTCCATGAGGCACTTTTTTGTCTTAATTTTGCTTGGTTTTGTTGTTGTGCTGTAATTATTGGTTTGTAAGGCAGGAAGCGAAACTCAGGAGAATAGTTCTTGACAAGCGTCACAAATACTGAAGTTAAGGATGGCTATTCGTAGCATGAGGTGATTTATGGTGATATCCCTCAAGAAAACATGGCCTCTGGTCGTAACTTGATGTTGGAAGGCGTGGTAATAATGTGATTCTAATTATTTGTAATATATAGAATTACTTGGCGGCACGCACCAGTTAGTTTGCCGAAATTCATATTAAGTAGGCAGGTTAACCAAATCATCAGGTAAGATTATTGGAGGCTACATTATGAATAAGTTTAAACTCCCGACAGTGCTGGGAGCTGCAATAGTGGCAACTGTGATGATAGGTCTGTCTGGGCAAGCAGTGGCAGGAATTTCTGCCACCAAACACAACCTCTCTAATACGGGTACTGGGGATATTACCTCAGACAACCCAGAGATTTGTGTCTTTTGTCACACTCCACATAATGCGATTAAAAATAACAATATACCGCTGTGGAACCATACCCTATCTACAACTGCAAACTATGGTGTCTATACAAGTCCAACCTTTGATGGTGCGGCAGATGTCGCTGATGTGGGTGGTGTAACTGCAAGCACCGCTACAGTGACCAATCTCTGCCTCTCTTGTCATGACGGTACCGTTGCGCTTAATGCAATAAATAACCCAAGTAACAACCACCTTGTTACAGCTATGGCGGGTACTGGGTTGACCGATGATAAAATCTCAGCAGGGCGTGATACAAACCTTGGTGCTGATCTAACCAATGATCATCCGGTAAATTTTACCTATGATGATGCTGCGGATACTGGACTTATTGCTGCCGCCACTTTGACCAATGTGCGTCTGTTTGATGGAAAAGTGCAGTGTGCATCTTGTCATGATCCACACTCGAGTGACCCAACCACACAGCCATTTCTACGTTTTACTATGGAAGGCAGTGCGCTTTGTTTGAAGTGTCATAATAAATAAGTGAACTATGCTACGGAGTAAAAAAGGGGGCTTTGGCCCCCTTTTTTGTGCGCGCTCTTTTTATAGAGCTCCTTTGTTATTGGACTCAAACCAACTTAGCTTTTGACGTAATTTCACTACCTCACCAACAATAATCAGCGTGGGGGGCAGGGGCTTTTCATACTCAGCAATCTCAACAATATTCTCCAGTGTACCGGTAAATACTCGCTGCATTGGTGTGGTGCCCTGCTGAATGAGAGCGATGGGCCAGTCAGCTGCAAGACCGTGGGCTATCAGTTGTTCACAAATGAGAGGCAGGCTCATTAGCCCCATATAGAAAACCACGGTCTGATTGGGTTGGGCCAACATCTTCCAGTTGAGCTCTAGGCTGCCTGATTTTAGGTGGCCAGTGACAAAAATAGCCGCCTGTGAATAATCACGGTGGGTGATGGGGATGCCGCCATAAGAGCCGCAACCTGAAGCGGCGGTGATGCCAGGAATAACCTGGAAAGGGATGCCCTCTTCTGCCAGTGTATCGATCTCTTCACCACCACGCCCAAAGATAAAGGGATCCCCGCCCTTCAGGCGTACCACCCGCTTGCCCTCTTTGGCCAAGCGTACCAATAGCTGATTGATATCCTCTTGTTGCATCACGTGATTGTTGTTCTCTTTGCCGACGTAGATACGGTCTGCATCACGCCGAGTCATCTCCAGAACTGGCTTGGCAATGAGACGGTCATAGACCACCACATCTGCCTGTTGCATCAGACGTAGTGCCCGAAAAGTGACCAGGTCAGGATCACCAGGGCCGCCGCCAACAAGATAGACCTCACCCATGCTATCCGAGGTAATGGCGCCATCAAGCATCTTCTGCATCAACTGATCGGCCTCCTCCATATGGCCAGAGAAGACACGCTCTGCAACCCCCCCCTGCAACACCTCCTCCCAGAAGCGTCGACGGTCGGTGATATTATCAAATTTGGCTTTGACAGCATCACGAAACCGGCCAGATAGCTCGGCTAATCGACCATAACCTGTTGGGATAAGTGACTCCAAACGACCACGAATCAGACGCGCTAATACTGGTGATGTGCCACCTGTTGAGACAGCAGCAATGACTGGTGAGCGGTCGATAATAGATGGCATGATGAAACTGCTGAGAGCGGGTTGGTCGACCACATTAACGGGTATGCAACGCGCTTTTGCCTGCTCAGAAATTTGGCGGTTCACCGCACTATCATCGGTAGCAGCGATAACCAAATGAACATCCCCCAAATCATCGGTTTGGTATTGACGTTCAGTATGCTCAATTCTACCCTCTTGTTTCATCTCATTGAGGGTCATTCCCAACTCCGGTGAGATGACGTGAAGGCTAGAGCCAGCCTCAAGCAGTAGCCGTGCTTTACGCCCCGCCACCTCGCCACCGCCAACTAATAGGCAGGGTTTCTGTTTTATATCTAGGAATATTGGCAAAAGATCCATAGGGTTATCTCATTCTCTAAATTTGATGGGGTTATTCTACTTTAGCCAGGATAAAAGCGTTTTGATTAAGCTCATATTTTTTGGCCACTCCATGCGATGGCCTCTGATCGTTGCTCACCCCAAAGCCCTCTCTGTTGATCAAATGCCTGCTGCTCCAGTTTGATAAATTGCTCTTTTAATTTCTTATCGGGTGCATGACGGCGTAAGGCGGTTGCGTAACCATTTGTTACCATCAATGCACTGAGTGAGCGGGGCTTATCATTGCGTACCAATGCTGTTATTCGACCATAACGGTCACGCCTACTGAGTGGTGTGATTAGCTGTAGTTGATCACCCGGCTTGACCAGATGAGCAAGGTGGGTTGTTGCTAACTGGCCTAGTTTTAAGAGTGTCGACATTGGCAGACCTGATTTGGCAATATCATGTTTAAGTTTTGCATTTTCAACTGTTTCAGGTGCATCAATACCTGTTAGCTGTAACCGTTCAGATTTCCCATTAATCTCAACCAAGAGGGTATCACCATCTTCGATGCTAACTACGATCAGTGATGGCTCAGCTTCAAGGGTAGAGATAAAGAGTGCAAAAAAGAGAGATAGGGAGCTGCGTGCTAGGCGTTTTATATTCATCAGTGGCTGGTTCCGCTAGAACGGGTCAACTTGTTGTATACATTGTATTTGCCGGAGGGTTTGTTCATCGGTATCCGCTTTACCTCTTCTAGGGTGTTGGCATCATAGATGACAATTGCGCCCTCTTTATCCCAAATACTAACCAGTGCATAACGACCATCTTTGGTAAATTCGACATGTGCAGAAGTCTTACCAGGAGCAGGCCGTACTGTTTTTACAATCTCCAGCGTCTGTTTATCGATGATATGCATAGCATCTTTATTGGGGCCAAAAAAGACATCAGCCCAGGCGTAAGGGCTTTTTTCATGACTACGCATGAAAAAACCGGGGCCGAGGGTTTTGATGCGTTTGATCACCTGCCAGCTCTTCATATTGATGATAGTCACCTCATTTTTTTTAATGTTTGGCGTTGCCATCACTGGCTGCCCCTGATACTCCCAGCTGATGGCGGAACTGAGATGGGGCATGCCCGGCAGATCCATCTTACTCACGGCACGGCCGAGGTCGAGATCGAGAACCTGGCCCGACCCATCGCGGGCAGTGCCAACCACCTGCACATAATCCTGGGTGATAAAAAAGTCATCTAGATAATCTTTTACTGGAGTTCGTTTTACTGCAAATGGCTGCTCGTGATTGAGGTCGCCTGAATCTTTACGAAAGTCATGTATCCAGCTGGAGAAACCACGGGGTGGCTGGTCGGCATAGCTGATTTCCCACATCTCGGGGATATCTTTCAGCGCAGCAAAAAAACTCTCTCGTGGAGCGGCGGTATAGACTGCACTGACACGGGAACTGTTGCCGTTGTAATCAACCACCGGAATCACCTTGATTGGTGATA
>Ga0256834_1002702_pt1 | contig 11006 bp, 12 predicted proteins | sample 4281140metaG_FD_190536 | JGI IMG/M metagenome (GOLD analysis project Ga0256834, IMG submission 190536) | Hydrothermal vent microbial communities from East Pacific Rise, Pacific Ocean - 4281-140 | ecosystem: Environmental > Aquatic > Marine > Hydrothermal vents | place: Pacific Ocean: East... | reverse complement strand
TGGATAGTGCAGAGCTTGAAGATGTTTTATTTGAAAACTCTTTACGACTTTTCCCTGAGTTTAAAGAGCTGTTGAGTCATACAGAGGGTTATAGTCTTGGAAAAGTTAGAGAGGTTGTTCTGCTTGGTAAACCTGTGCTTCGTGAAGTGGCTAGAGAGGTAGAAGATATTAAGAGTGAAGAGATTCAAAATTTGATAGATGACCTAGTTTTAACTTGTATCGACTCACAAGGTATGGGTATTGCTTCGCCACAAGTGGGTGAGGGAAAACGCATTTTTATTATGGCTTCACAACCCAATAGTCGTTACCCTCATGCTCCTAAGATGAAGCCAAAAGTGATTATTAACCCTGAAATTTTGAGTTATGGTGATGAGGTAAAAAAAGATTGGGAGGGCTGTTTGTCTCTACCAAACGTAAGAGGAACAGTTCCCCGTTCAAGCAAGATAGAAGTGCGTTATATGACTCGAAAAGGTGAAGTGGTTCAAGAAGTTTTAGAAGGCTTTTTGGCTAGAATATTTCAGCATGAGTTTGACCATTTGAATGGTAAAGTGTTTATTGATAGGGTTGAGAGTACTATAGATATTGTGATGGAAAGAGAGTATCGTAGGATTATTCATACGTCTTAGAATAGATAATAAAAAAGGAAAAAAATGCAATTAATTATAGAAACTCTATTGCCCCTAATGCTTTTGGTAGTTTTGGGATACATACTTAAAAAAACCATTGCCGATGACACATGGACAGTAGTTTTAAATAAGTTGGCTATTTATCTGCTTTTTCCTGCTCTCATATTTTCAGGCATGATAAAAGTAAAATTAGAGACCATAGATGACTTTTCGTTTATTTATGGAAATTTTACTCTTTTGGTACTTATTATTTTTATTCTTTATTTTGGAGCAAAGGCATTGGGTTTTTCTAAGAGTGTTATAAACACCTATGTTATTTCTGTCTTTTTTGGAAATGTAGGCTACTTGGGGTTTCCTATTGTAAGTTCACTTATTCCTGGGTCAGAAGGTTTAGTAAGTATGCATGTGGCACTCTATACACTCATACTCTTTACCTTTGGTATTGGTGTGCTAGAGTTTTCAGTACACAAAAAAATAGATTCTAAAATTTTTGTGGATGCTTTGAAAAATCCTCTGCTTTTGGCTGTACTTTTTTCAATTTTACTGTTAGTTACAGATATCAAGTTACCTTATGTACTCTCTAAAACAGTCGATTTACTCGCAGGTGGTGCAACCCCAATTATACTCATTTCACTGGGTATTTTTTTGGCTCGTGAACTACCAAAAGTAGAGTACAAACATATAGTAGGACTTGTAGGACTAAAACTTTTTGTCATGCCATCTATTTTTCTGCTCTATTTCTTTTTAGCAGGTCAAACAGAAGTATTGGCAATCTCTGTTTTAGAAGCAGGAATGCCCATGGCAATTACGCCGTTTATCTTGGCAGAGCTTTATCCGATGGAGAAAGAGATTATTGCCATTGGGATTGTGATTTCGTGTATACTATCGGTCTTTACTTTGCCGTTGCTGATGCTTTTGGTAGGGTTGGTATAGTAATGAGACTCAAAAATATCAGAATTTATAGCTATATAAGAAGTTGTGATGTAGGTTATAATATTATTAGAATAGTTAAAAAGGATAGAGAAAAATGAGCACTGTATTTACCAAAATAATTAACCGTGAGCTTCCTGCTCATATATTGTGGGAAGACGATGAGGTGATTACTTTTTTACCTCATGATAACTTTATGAATAAGGGGCATCTTTTGGTAGTACCAAAGGTGGAGGTAGACCATATATTTGATTTGGATGATGAGCTTTACCATAAACTTTGGTCAGTAGTAAAAATGCTCTCAACTCCTTTAAAAGAGCTGACCAATGCAGAGAGAATAGGCATAGGGGTAGAGGGATTTTCTGTTCCTCATGTTCACATACATCTAACTCCTCTTTATGCTCAGTCTGAACTTGACCCTCATCGTAATGTGGAGTGGAGTGACGAGGAGCGTGGGGAGTTTGTGAGGCTGATGCAAAGAGTATTAACGGTATAAGCATGAATATAAGAGAAGCCAAAGCAAATGATGCCCAAGCAGTAAGCAGTTTGGCGATGTCACTTGGAAAGTACTATAACGATGATGACCCATCTGGTATAAGCCCTTTTTTTCAAAAGGTTATTTCTGTGGAGTCGTTTGAGAGGTATTTGGAAAAGAGTGAAGGGTATGAGAATTATGTTTATGAAAAGAAAGGTGTTATTGTCGCTTATCTGTCTATGCTGAATGGTACGCATTTTTTTCTGCTGTTTGTAGATAAGGCAGAGCATAAAAAAGGTATAGCCAAGGCATTGGTAGAGTATGTGCTAAAAATTAAAGAGCATAAAGTTTATACGGTTAATGCTTCTTTATATGCTGTGCCTTTTTATGAAAAGTTGGGTTTTGTACCGAGTGCTTTGGTGCAGAGACAACATGGTATGACTTATCAGCCTATGATTTTGAATACGCTAAAATGCCAAACATTTTTAACATAGAGGGTAGAAGATGATAACAGCATCTATAGATTTTGGAACCACCAATTCGGTTGTGGGTATTAACAATAACGGTAACATAGAGATGGTGCCTTTAGGAAAAGAGGGTTTAGAGACAAAAACCGTTCTTTTTTATAGTTTTGAAGACAGAAACTTTTATGTAGGTGATGAAGCTCTTGATGAGTTAAAGCTTGATACCTTGGGTCGTTATTTGGTAGCTTTAAAATCTTTCTTGGGTGCCGAAGAGAATCTTGAGACTACTTTGGGGACTACTACCTATCTGTTAAGTGATTTGATTTCTATTATTTTACGACGTTTTAAAAGAGTACTTGATGAGAAAGCAGGACAGAGTATAGAGTGTGTAGTCTTAGGACGACCTGTACGTTTTAATGATGATGACGATGCCTTAGACCAACAAGCCCAAGATAGGTTAGAAGCAGCAGCTCTTCAAGCTGGCTTTAAAGAGGTGGCTTTTCAGTTTGAACCTATAGCTGCAGCACTTGCTTATGAAAAAGATATCTCAAAAGAAGAACTAATTTTGGTAGCAGACATTGGTGGTGGTACAACGGACTACAGTATCATTCGTGTGGGTGCTAAGGGTGGTGGTGACAGAAAAGAGGACATCTTGGCTACACATGGTACTTATGTGGGTGGAAACAGTTTTGACTCGGAGATTATCAGAGCATTTGTGGTAGAACATTTGGGGCAGGGGTCTCTCTACAAAAATATGGGAAAAGAGATGGAGATAGGTCCTGCACTTTATAACGACTTCTCGGAATGGCATAAGTTCCAAAAAATGTACGACCCAAAGGTTTTAAATAGCATCGAGAAGTACATTTATATGGCGTATGATAAAGATAAAATTAGCCGTCTTTTAGAGCTAATAAAAGAGGGACATTACTTTGCTTTTTCTGAGAAGATTATAGAAGCAAAAGTGAACTTGTCGTTTAATGATGCTACTCAAATAGATATGAATATGTTTGAAAAACCTTTTACAGAAGAGCTAACACAAGAGGCTTTTAATGCTGTCATAGCCCATCACACAAACAAGATAAAAAGTACTTTAGATGAGACCATGACTATGGCAAACACAAGCTTTGAACAGATAGACCGAGTATTTCTAACAGGAGGTTCGACACTTGTTCCTGCTGTGAGTAACATCTACAAAGAGCTTTTTTCAGAAGATAAGTTGGTACATACCGATGTCTTTTCAAGTGTGGGTTATGGTTTGGCTATTTATGCTGGTGAGGTTTGGGAGAATTGCAACTAATTTACTCTACCATTCCTTATGGTTTTGGTATAATTGACCATGTATAAATCTCTTTTTATTTCAGATACTCATTTAGGCTCAGCATATAATAACAGTGAAAATCTTTTTGATTTTTTAGAAAATATTGAAGCAGAGCAACTTTTTTTGTTGGGTGATATTGTTAATGGTTCTGCATCGAAAGAACATCCTGATGTTGTTCGCTTTATGAGGTTGATTCAAAGTAAAAAATGGAAGATCATTTATATAGCTGGAAATAATGAAGATGATAGACTCCAATCTTCTACTGACTCACTTCTTTTTACAAAAGAATTTTTTCCGAAAGAGAATTATATTTATAAAAATGGTCAAGTTTCGATTTATCTTGAACATGGGCATCGTTTTCATGCTGAAGGTAAAATAAATAGACTTTTACATCAAGGTCTTGTTTATTTGAAAAGGTTTCTATCACAGATGAGAAAAAGAAAAAAGATGAGATCAACACAGAGTAGTACTGGTAGTTCTAAAATTCAAAAAGAGAATTTTTATCATCGTTATATTAAACCTTTTGCTCAAAAAGTTCTACGTTACTCTTTCAAATCTTATATGTCGGTTCGTACTAGGGAAAAAGGTTGTTCCATTGTTGTTTGTGGGCATTTTCATATTCCAGAAGATACCATGGTAAAGGGTATTCGTTATCTTAACTGTGGTGATTGGGTGAAGAGTAGTAGTTATATTGTAGAGAATGAGGGTGGAGAGTTTGTTTTGATAGAAGAAAAATAATGAGCAACATATTACTCTTATGGCAAAATACAAACTTAAATAAAAGGATTTTATAGTGAAAAAAATATTACTTCTTATAGTCGTTTTCTTTATATCAGTCTACTTTGCGTTAATCAAGTTCTTTCCCGATGTAGAGATAAATAAGTATGATTCTATGGCTACAGTAAAAAAACAAAAAGCCTTAGAAAAAGGTTGGGTTCCTAAAAATCTTCCTGAGACGGCTTATAATATAGTGGAGACACATGATATGGATACTCAGGTAGTTTTAGGAAAGTTTTCTTATAGAGAGGAAGATGAAGAGAGTTTTTTATCTGCATTAAAAGCAGAGGGTGAAGTTTATGAAGGTGAGAGCTTTTTGTTTAAAGTTGATAAAGAGGCTAACCTTGTCAACTTTAAGAGTAAATAGTAATTTTTACTCGTAAATATCAGTTATATTTTAAACAAAATATAACATTTTTTAGTATACAATTTTATTGCTATCATCTAGATTTAAAATCATTAATCAAAAAACTTAAAGGCGTATAAATGAAACTATGGATATTTATTATCTTTCTAATTATTATTATTTTTGAAAACATCTTTTTTGAAAATACTCTTTCTAAAATAACTCATCTTTTTAATACAAAAAGTATTTATACTCCAGTTTATTATGTATTTGTAAGTGCATTTGGTTTTTTAAGTGTTACACTTCTTTTTTTCATTAGAGAAAAACTCTTTTTTTTCTTAGCAATTTTTTTACTTTTACTTACTTATACTATTGAGCTTGTTTATAAACATGTAAATAGTTTTGGATTTACTTTAAATGATCTATCTATAGCTATAAATGAAGGAGATGCATTTGCTTTAGATGCATTGGTAAGTTATGCTGCATCTATAAAATATGCACTTGTTATCTCGCTTATGATATTAGTGGTTATATTGGTATTTCGTAAAATAATTGTTAAAAATCAAATGTTTATTAAAACCAAATATGTACTTTTATCTTTTTTATTGGCATTGATATTGGCTTACTCTATTACCTACAAAACAACAGGGGCAACACAAACCAGACCAACTGCTATAAAAACCTTTAATACAATTATTTATTATCTTTCTAATAAGCTTTACTATGGTGAAAGAGAAACTGTAAAAGAAAAAGTATCTCTACTAGAAGAGCATAAAAAAGGAAACTATAAAAATATTATTTTTATAGTTGATGAAAGTATAGGAGGAAAATATCTTTCTATTAACGGTTATGAAAAAGAGACAACACCTTATTTGAAGAGTATAGAGAAAAAGTTTATTAACCTTGGGTTAGCTTCTTCGGGTGCAAACTGTTCAGCGTCAAGCAATTTAATTTTAATGAGTGGTATACAGTTAAACCAGTTACCAGATAAAGAGAATAGATCATTAAAAAAACCAACTATTTTTCAGTATGCAAAAAAAGCAGGATATAAAACACATTATATTTCAGGACAGTCTATAGGTTTACACTTGCAAAATCATATGAGTCAGTATGATTTAAAGTATATTGATGATTTATCACAACGTAAAGAAGAGTATAGTAATAAAAGTATGCCTGAAGAAGATATTATTTTTAAAACAAGTAAAATTTTAAAGGGTAATGATAAGAATTTTATTTTTATTGTTAAACACGGGTCTCATTTTCAATGGGAAGGTAGTTATCCAAAAGATGAGAGATACTTCTTACCTACTTTAGAGGATACAGATGCTTTATCATTAGAAGAAAAGCCCAAAGCACTTAATTCATACTTGAACTCTATAAGATATAATGTGGATCTATTTTTCAAATACTTTTTAAAAAATATTGACTTTTTTGAGAGAGATGATACTCTTATTATCTATACATCAGATCATGGACAATCTATTTTAGAGAAGGGACGTACTTCCACTCATTGTGACAGTACCAATCCTCCTTTATCACAAGGTATAGTACCTCTATTACTTTTTACTTCTAAAGAAGATAAGCTATTAAAAAACGTAGACTTTAAACCAAACCATTATACTCATTATGAGATATTCCCAACCATTCAAAAAATTATGGGCTATGAAGGAATTAAAGCCAAAACTCTTTTAGATAAAGTTACTGAAGAAGATAAGCAAATTTTTGTTTCAGGAGATGTTTTTGGACGGGTATCACTACAACATAATGATATAAATTTAAAATAGTATAGAACTTTATAGTTTTAATCGTAAACATCATCCATATCAAAGTCGTAGTCTGGTTCTATGAGAGGTACGGAGTCAATAGAATCAGGATTGATTTCTGCATAGCTTAAGTCATGCTCTTTACCTTGGTAAAAAGTCTGTTCTCTGGCAAACTTTTTTTCTCTCTCCATCTGCTTTTGGAGTTGTCTTTCCACTTTATCTTCTTTGTCTGTTTTTGTAACTATTTTTATCTCTTCTGCTTTTGTACTGTTTTTTTCTGAAGTACTGTTGGTTTCAATAGAGACATTTGACTCAGAGCTTATGTTGCTTTCGTTACTACTGTTATTTTCAGCATGTAGTGAGAAAATCACAATAGTGATGATAAATAGATTTTTCATAAGTTTACCTTATTATTTTATTTACTTTTAGTTATGATAGTATAACATAAATATATTTTATAAAATAGAGTATAATTACTTTTCGATTATTAAGGATGACAGATGGATAAAATAGGAATTAAATTTTTAGATATATTGACATATGAGGATTTTGAGAGTTTTCAGTACCTTTTAGACTATGACTTTGAGTATGAAGATATGGTAAAACATATAGAAGAGAAAAAAGTTATTGAGTTAGATATAGAGGAAGATGAGGATAGAGACGAAGATTTAGAAGCTTTGGCTGCACTTCTAGCAGAGTTTGATAGAAAAGAGTTAAAGTATGACTTGTACAGTTTTTCAGACAAGTGGGTAGCTAAAGAGCTTATTCAACTATGCTAAGGTTTAAATAATAGAAATGAAAGTTTTAGATGAATGATATAAAAGTAAAAAAAGCAGACTCTCCTTACATTTTCTCTTTTCCACATAGTGGGCAAGTTTTGACCCCTGAAATGGAGTGGCAGTTAACAGCAGAAGCATGGAAATTTTTACCCAATATTGACTGGCACTTAAATGAACTATATGGTTTTTTGGCGAATTATGAAGTCAATATAATAACTACACCCCACAGCAGATATGTGGTAGATGTGAACCGTCCTTCTGACGCTGAAAGATTGGGGAACTATAGACGTTCCCTTGTTTACGATACCAATACTTGGGATGAAGAGATTTATGCATTAAAGCCTAGCGAGGAAGAGTTAAAGAGACGAATAGATAGGTACTATAAATCTTATCATGAAGAGCTACAAGCTTTAATCGAAGAGAAAATAAGAGAGTTTGGTAAAGTTTACTTACTGGACATGCACAGTTTTATGGGCCCTATTACGGCTGATGTATGTATAGGAAACCGAAACAACAGTACATGTTCTAATGAATTTATGGAGAAAGTTTATGAAGCTTTTAATTCTGAAGGTTTTTCTACTGTAAAAAATGATGTTTTTATAGGTGGGTACATCACCAAACATTATGCCTATAAAGATGTCATAGAGACCATTCAGATAGAGTTACGATATACGAACTACATAGAAGCGTACGACTTAGATGCCCGACATGTACCTGAAAAAAATACCACACTCTTTTCTGAAGCAGCTTTACGTTTGGAGAGAGTTATAGAACATATGGGAATTGAAAAAAAAGATAAAAGTGTATTTGGTGGAATGTTTCGTTAATTTTTAGAATGAAAGAAAGTATGAGTTGAAATTTCATTTCAAAGGAGTTTTTAAGGAGTTAATGTGATTTTACATACATTTACTTCAACTCATAAAGTGGAACCTCAGGGAGTAGTTGTTGGTTCCACATCTTTCATGTTTGTAGTATATAAGCTATAGATAAACCGTTGGACAATAAAAGGTCAACGGTAAATTAATGAGCTGCTTCTTTTTCTACTTTTCTTTTAGTTAAAACATCTACTATTTTAGTAACTACCAAGTCAGAAGTAACATTTAGTGAGGTTCTAGCCATATCTAAGATACGGTCAACAGCTACGATAATAGCCAAGTACTCAACAGGTAAACCTACTTGGTTTAAAATAACCACCATCATAACCAATGAGGCAGAAGGAAGAGCAGCCACACCTACAGAGAGTGCAACCACAGTTACACCTAAGATGAGTTGGTCACCTATGGTCATGGCTACTCCTGCTAGGTTTGCTATGTATAGTACAGCAATGGTAAGGTATGCAGCAGTTCCATCCATAGAGACTGTAGCTCCTAAGGGCAGTACAAAACCGGCTGAGTCTTTACTTACTCCACCTTTCTCTTGTACTACTTGTAAACTTACAGGTAGGGTCGCAGCAGAAGATGCTGTTGAAAATGCCATGATACTGGCTTCTTTTACAGCATTTAGGTAGGTATATGGATTGATTTTTGCAAAGAATGCAAGAACCATAGGCAAGGTTACAACAGCATGAAGTATAATAACAGCCATAACCACAAGTACATACTCCCAAAGTCCTAAAATAACATCTATACCTTGTTTCGCAATAATATAAGCGATAAGAGAAAAGACACCAATAGGTGTAAGATTTATAACCCATTTAGCTATGTGGAACATCGCTTCATTAATGGCTGTAAAGAAATCGAAAAGAAACTCTTGGTGCTTGTGTTCTAGTTTAAACGATGCCAAGGCTAAGAAGACAGCAAAGACAATAACTTGCATCATGTACCCACTTGCCAAAGAGTTAAATACATTTGAAGGTATAAAGCTCATAATCATATCGTGAAATGAAAAAGGTTTTATTTCAGCTGCTTTTGCATACTCTAGCCCAGCAGAACTAACAGGTTCCCCTATAGGAAAGATGTTCATAACCAAAATGGCTAAAAATACAGAAAGAGCTGTGGTTAAAAGATAAAGACCAATAGTCTTTAACCCAATATTTTTAAGTTTTTCTACTGAACCTAAACCGGTTAGTGCTGTGTATATAGATGCAAATACCAAAGGTACAACCAACATTTTTAAGAGAGCAACAAACATGTCACCTATAAGTTTTTGCTCTAGTGCAACTTCTGGCAGTAAAATACCAAAAGCAATTCCAAGGACAATCCCCAAGAGTACTTGAACGTTTAATGATTTTAAATAGTGCATTTTTTTCCTTATTTATTTTCTTTGTGCCATTCTAACTGTTAAGTGATTAAAGGTGAGTCTTAAAACAATAAAAAACATTTTGATTTTATTTATAATAGTAAACTTAAATTAATATAAAATATATTATTATAATAAAAATTTAAATAAATAGTAAATATATATAATATTTTATAAGGTATGTTCGTGAAAAAGATTATTTTAGTATTAAGCATTATGTTACTGACTACGGTTAGTAGTTCAGCAAAAAGTAGTTATAGAAGTGGTTATGTGAGTGTATCACATTTGCATAAAGTATTTAAAAGAGTTAAACGCTCAAGCAATGTAAGTCAACATGCTTTGTCAAAAGCTTTCAACTATTATGAGAAGAATCGTTATAAAAAACATCTTTCTCCTCATTATATAGCCATAGCAGACTATACAAAAAGAGCCACTACAAAACGTTTGTATATTATAAACCTACATAGTGGTAGAGTTTATCGACACTTGGTTGCACATGGTAAAAACTCAGGTGCTATGGGTGGTCGTGTTTGGAGTGCAAGCAACAGAATGAACTCTTTTAAAACACCTACAGGTTTTTTCAAAGTAGGAAGAAGAGAAGGCTTAACTTCTAAAAGATATAAGTACTTAGGTATAGAAGGTCTTGAGTGGAAAAATAGAAATGCTAAAAAGAGAGAGATTCTTCTTCATACAGCAAAGTATGTAAGATGGGGTGGACGAAGTGGTGGTTGTTTTGCTATCGTTCCTCAAGATAGAAAAAGAGTATTTTCACGTTTGAAAACAGCTCTTCTTTATAGTTACACTGGTCGTTAATTTTATCTATAGTATAATTCCACCATTAAGATTTACTAAGGTGGTGTGGTTATGATAGAGTCTGATGTACTTATAATCGGTGGTGGACCAGCCGGTTCTATTGCTGCTATAAAGTTACGTAAAGCAGGTTATAGTGTGGAGCTTATAGAAAAAGTAAAGTTTCCCCGTTTTGTTATAGGAGAGTCACTTCTTCCTCGTTGTAATGAACTTCTTGAAGAGGTTGGTGTACTGGAGTCTGTAGAAAAAGCAGGTTTTCAGTTTAAAGGTGGTGTTGCCTTTGAAAATGAAAAAGATGATTTAAAAATTGTTCATTTTGAAAATAACATGGGTCAGAAACACAACAGCTCTTTTCAAGTACGTCGTGAAACCTTTGACAAACTCCTACTCGATGAAGCAGAAGCTTTAGGAACAAACCTCTCTATAGAGTCTGAAGTGATAGCTTACAATCCCACCATAAATATGGTTACTGTTAAAGAC
>Ga0256834_1002701_pt1 | contig 11006 bp, 8 predicted proteins | sample 4281140metaG_FD_190536 | JGI IMG/M metagenome (GOLD analysis project Ga0256834, IMG submission 190536) | Hydrothermal vent microbial communities from East Pacific Rise, Pacific Ocean - 4281-140 | ecosystem: Environmental > Aquatic > Marine > Hydrothermal vents | place: Pacific Ocean: East Pacific... | reverse complement strand
CTCAAGCGGGCAGCCACCCGCGGTGTGACATGCAGGGCAATGGCCGACGATATCGGTTCACGTACCATGATACGTTCCAAGCACTGGACAGCCATGGAGAAAGCGGGTGTCAATTTGGCTGTACTTCTGCCTGTTGGCAATCTGCTGCTTCGACCATTTATGGGAAGGATAGACCTCAGAAACCACAGAAAGGTAGTTGTCATTGATGCAAATATCACTTACTGCGGAAGTCAGAACTGTGCTGATCCGGAATTCCGTGTCAAGCCGAAGTTCGCTCCCTGGGTAGATATTATGATGCGTTTCGAAGGTGCTATCGTCACTGAGAACCAGTATCTCTTTGTCTGTGACTGGATGTTGTATGCAGGAGAAGATCTTTATGATCTTCTGCGCCAACCGATATCTCCTCTTAAGCCGGGCTTTGCTGCACAGGTTATAGCCAGTGGCCCTACTGTGCGCCCCACAGCGATACCTGAAATGTTCGAATCTCTTCTCTATGCTGCCCGCCGTAAGATCATTATTACCACTCCCTACTATATCCCGAATGAATCTTTGCAGGAGGCACTGTGTACTACTGCATACCGCGGTGTAGAAACAATCATCATTTTTCCTAAAAAAAATGATTCCTGGGTCGTTGGTGCTGCCAGTCGAAGTTACTACATGGATCTGCTCAAGGCAGGTGTAAAGATCTATGAATATGAGGGCGGACTGTTGCATACCAAATCTGTGACTCTGGATGGTGAGGTGACCCTGATCGGTTCTGCAAACATGGATCGGCGAAGCTTTGAGCTCAACTATGAGAACAATATCCTGTTCCATGATCCTGAAATGACTGTACAAATGCAGCAGCGCCAGGAAGAGTATATATGCAGTTCACAGATAGTCAGTCTGGATGAAGTGAATGCATGGCCTTTTGCCCGTCGTTTATGGAATAATACCATTGCAATATTTGGACCGGTTTTGTGATTTTGGAAATGATAAGTATTCGTTGGTCTAAATATGCAATTTATAGGCCTGTAGAGAGATGAACTAAATTTATGTTATTATATAGTTAAGAAAAAAGATGAATAAGTAAAAGACCAAAACTACTAATATTGGTATATTTTTTTGAACTTCGTAAAGAACATCAAGTTGTTTTTTCCCATTTTCAAGATTAAGGAATACAAATGAAAAAACTACTTATAGTATTATCTCTGGGGTTATCTCTCTTTGCTACTGCAGGAGAGTTGCTACCTTCCTGGAACGAAGGAAAAAGCAAAACAAACATCATAAACTATGTGAAAGCAGTGACAGACAAAAAGAGTGCAGATTTCATAGTAAAACAAGACCGTATTGCTGTTTTTGATAACGATGGGACACTCTGGTCAGAACAGCCTGCCTATTTTCAATTCTTTTTTGCTGTGGACAGAGTGAAAGCCCTGGCTTCTAGACATCCGGAATGGAAAACAGAACAGCCTTTCAAAGCAGTATTGGAAGATGATATGAAAACAGTAATCGCTTCGGGAAAAGAGGGGCTGTTAAAACTTATTATGGCGACACATACAGGGATGAGTGATGAAGAGTTCGATGCTATTGTCATTGAGTGGATCAAAACTGCAAAACATCCGACTAAAAATGTGCATTATTCGGAACTTGTATTTCAACCAATGCTTGAACTTTTAGACTATATGCGTGCCAATGGTTTTAAGACTTTCATCGTTTCAGGTGGAGGGATAGACTTTATGCGTCCCTGGGCATCTGAAGTGTATGGGGTTCCTAGTAATCAGATCATAGGTTCTGAAATTGAAGTGAAATATGAAGATAAAAAGATCGTAAGAGTGCCAAAAGTAAGATTTATTGATGATAAAGAAGGGAAACCTGTCGGTATTCACTACCATATAGGTCAAAGACCGGTAGCTGCCTTTGGTAATTCTGACGGTGACTTTGCAATGATGGAGTATACAGAAGCCAATAAAAAGTATAAAACCTTTCAACTTTATGTACATCATACGGATGACAAGAGAGAGTGGGCGTATGACAGAAAATCACATATAGGTCAACTTGACAAGGGACTGGACTATGGAACTGAGCATAACTGGACGATCGTTGATATGAAAAAAGACTGGAAAGTGATTTATCCATTCGAGATGAAAAAATAAAGAATAAAAAATAGTAAATTAAAAATCAAGGCGTATGAAACGATGAAAAAACAGTTAAAATATTTATGGCCAATATGCATTTCTTTGGTTTTTGTTGCTTGTACTGAAGTAAACAGTCCAACACCTAAACAGGAGAAGCCCTCATTGCCGGCTATCACAAAAACAGATACCCATAAATACTACCCGGGAAAATTTGTCTGGCATGACCTTTTAACAGATGATATCTCTTCTGCCAAAAAGTTTTATGCCGGAATATTTGATTGGACATTTGAAGATAAAGAGGGATATACACTGGTTATGAATAAAGGCAAACGTATTGCTGGAATGATACACGTTAAACCTAAGTCAGATACTGAAGTTGAAGCAGTGTGGCTACCGACTATGTCTGTAACAAATGTGGACAAAGCTGCAAAATATGTACGTTCAAAAAAGGGTAAGGTACTCAAAGGACCTCTTGATATGAAAGAGAGAGGAAAAGGTGCTCTCGTGAGTGATCCTTATGGTGCGCAAATTGTTCTTCTTACTGCAAAAAATGGAGATCCTCTTGATGGAAAGATCGAGACAGGTGATTGGTTATGGAACGAACTTTGGACTAAAGATGCTAGAAAGAGTAACAAGTTCTACCGTCATTTAGGACATTATGATAAAAATAAAAAGCAGAACGATTATTACGTCCTGGCATCCAAAGGTAAATGGCGTGCAGGGATAAGAGATCTTTCCAAAGAAAAGATAAAAGAGCGCTGGGTTCCGGTGATCCGAGTGGAAGATCCTGAAGCTGTTAGCAGTAAAGTTAAAAAGTTTGGTGGTAAAGTATTGATGCCTGCAACTCCCTCATTTATGCATGGGGATGTGGCAGTACTTGCCGATAATACCGGTGCAATGTTCATTGTGCAACGCTGGTCAGAAGGAGAAAAATAATGAAATATTTTAAATATATTTTTGCATTTATAGCGCTATTCCTACTTAGCGGATGTACGGTTTATCCTTCTGTATCTGTTGGGTATGGCTATGGATATGGTACTGGTGTTTATGGCGGGTATGGATATCCCCATTATGGCTATGGTGGTGGATACTACAGACCTCCGCATGGGGGAAGACCTCCTAATAGACCAAGACCTGAACATCCTATATCAAAGCCGAACAGACCAGGGGTTTCTCCATCACGACCTAGCAACAGACCGGTGAGCAGACCTAGTTCTCGACCAGCTATGGGACGACCAAGTACAAGACCTAGTGGAGGAATGTCCAGGGGACGTCGCTGATTGTATATTGTGAAAAGACTCTTTTTTGATTACGTCATATCGTCTATCATGATCTTATAATAGATACTTCTACTTATCTTTTCCGAAGTGTTTGTGACGGCATTTCATTAAAGAGTTTTTTATATTCACTTCCAAAATATCCCATTTGTAGAAAACCATTTTCCATAGCAATATCTCCTATGTTTGTTGTACCTGATCCATCTGAATGAAGGAGACGTTTTCTTATATTATGGAGACGATGTATTTTGAGGTAGGCAAAGGGGGCGATATTAAAGTGTTTTTTGAAGATCCTCTCAACTGTCCGTTCACTTTTCCCTGTCAATGCAGTAAGATCTATCATCTGAATAGGTTGATCCGCATGATCTTTTAGATAAGTAAGAATTTTTTTTGAAAGGAGCAATGATTCATCTCTTTTTAGATGAGAAATATCTTTACTGTGATCCAGTGCATTTGCATAGATCCCCAAAATGTGATGATAGAGTAATTCTCTGTTTATCTGTGCAACTTTGTCATCATTTTCTGTTTCCAGATAGTGTAATATCCCTCCAAGTTTAGTGGAGAGTTCTTTTTGTACTTTTTTGTTAAAATGAAGCACTTTGTTATTGTCTTTTTCGAGTGTTATACCCAGTTTAAGCAGATCAGTGCGTTTAAACTGAAAAGATGACCAGTGCGTGTCTGCCGTAATACAGGATGCAATCGTACCTCCCTCATCCCCCATCATGACATCATGCTTCTGAAGTCTGTTTCCATTAAAAATAGACTCCTCTTTGCTGTCATGTATAAAACCAAATGTCATATTGTCTCGGGAGATCGTACCTTCTGTCAGTATGGTGTTAGAGTAGCGAGAACTGTCGAGTATGCCTTTACCTATAGAAGCATGGAACATATCTGCCTGAAAAGAGCCTTTACCTATCTGATGCAGATCGAAGTCAGCTCCTTTGATGACATCACGCAGGAGATCACTGTCAAAACAGGTGAGGGTTTGTTTCTGTATAGGTGACAGGTTAGGATCTAAAGTATGGTTCATCTTAACTATTTTCTCTCCTTAAGTTTTTAAATACAAATATGTATTGGTGACGGAAATCTAATAAATTATACTCATATTTTTTATAGATATACTTTAGAATTCTAAATATATAAGGATGGAAATATGAAAAAGAGTACAAAGTTTCTACTTGCTTTGGGGTTAGGTCTTGCAGTAGCAATGCCAACGCAAGTGATGGCAAAGAAACCAAATATTTTGGTTATTTGGGGAGATGATATCGGGCAGTCGAATATCAGTTACTTTACCCATGGATTGATGGGGTATAAGACACCCAATATAGACAGTATTGCACAGGCAGGTATGACGTTTACAGATTATTACGGTGAACAGTCATGTACGGCAGGTCGTTCAACATTTATTATGGGGCAAAGTGTTTTACGTACCGGACTTTCCAAAGTGGGTGTTCCCGGAGCAGATGAAGGTATGCAAATAGAAGATCCAACGATTGCCGGGCTACTTAAAGCTGAGGGGTATGCGACAGGACAGTTTGGTAAAAACCACTTGGGTGACAAAGATGAAATGCTTCCGACCAATAACGGTTTTGATGAATTTTATGGAAACCTTTATCATCTCAATGCAGAAGAGGAGCCTGAGAATTTAGATTATCCGAAAGATCCAGCATTTAAAAAGAGATTTGGTCCTAGAGGAGTGATTCACTCATTTGCAGATGGGAAAATAGAAGATACAGGACCTTTAACAAAAAAACGTATGGAGACTGTAGATGATGAAACCGTTGCAGCAGCCTTAGACTTTATGGAACGTCAGGTCAAAGCAGATAAGCCTTTCTTCATCTGGTGGAGTGGTACACGTATGCACTTTAGAACCCATGTGAAGAAAGAACTGAGAGGTATTTCAGGACAGGATGAGTATTCTGACGGAATGGTAGAACATGACAGACATATTGGACTTTTTCTTAAAAAGCTTGATGATCTGAAAATAGCGGACAATACCATTGTATTTTATTCTACAGACAATGGCCCACACATGAATACGTGGCCGGATGCGGGTATGACACCTTTCAGATCTGAGAAAAACACGAACTGGGAAGGTGGATGGAGAGTCCCTGCTATGGTTAAATGGCCAGGTCATATTAAGCCTGGAACATGGTCAAATGAAATTATGCACCATATGGACTGGCTACCGACATTCCTGGCTGCTGCCGGAAATGACCACATTAAAGAAGACCTTATAAAAGGTGGTGTAAAAGCGATAAACCGTGAATACAAAGTGCACCTTGACGGGTATAATTTCTTACCATACCTAACAGGTGAAGCGAAAAAAGGTCCACGTAAAGAGATCATTTACTTTACAGATGATGGCGATTGTGCAGCAGTGCGTTATGGTGACTGGAAAGCAACATTCTTGGAACAAAAATATGATGCCGGCTTTAGAGCATGGATGGAACCATTTACTGAACTGAGAGTGCCACTCATTACAAATCTTCGCAGAGACCCATATGAGAAAGCAATGTTGACGTCAAACACTTACTATGACTGGATGCTTGACCGTGTCTTTATGTTGTATGGTGCAAAAGCCATTGTGGGTGAATTCCTTAAAACCTTTAAAGAGTTCCCACCAAGACAGGAAGCTGCATCATTTAACCTAGGTGATGTGATGAAGAAAATGTCGGCACCTACTGCAAGGTAGACCACCTGACATACACCTATGATTTCAGGGGAGTATTACTCCTTTGAAGTCATTTTTTTATTTTAAGTGTATTGAGATGCTTTTAAAATAAAAAACATATGAAGAAAGAGAGAAAAAAATGACAAATCTTAAAAAAATGATGACAGGACTACTGTTTGCCTTGGCACTAGCATCAACTACCGTTGCTTATGCCGAGGAATCCCCTGAAAGTCCCATAGCTGTTACGACGGCAAACCCTGATGTTACACCAGGAAACTTGAACTTAATGGTTAGGCATATGACCAGTGATGAACTCTTTGTAGAAGCTGATGGATGGTTGGTCTTACTGCAAGAGGCAGCTAAGAAAGTGTATGATACCAAGATCGCGATACAAGATAAGAATGTGCAGATAGATGCTTTAAGTGCCAAAGATAACAATGAGACAGCAGCAGAGGAGAGAGAAGGGATCAAACAGAAGGTCTCAGTACTCACGGAAGAGAAGAGTGTTCTGCTTGAAGAACTGACAAAACTGCGTGCTGAAAGAAAGACCATGGTATCCCGTCTTGACACAGTATTGAAAAATATCAATGACAAGATCGGTATGGATGCCACAGGGAAAGAGTTGGATAAGGTACTTCCATACCGCCGCTATATCGATACCGTAAGCGGTATTTCCTTGAAAGTGACAGATGCCCATTCTGCATGGAAAACAGTTTCCGGATGGGTCATGTCAGATGAAGGCGGTATTTACTGGTTGATCAATATTGCAAAATTCCTTGCAATACTTTTTATGGCTATGATCATCTCTAAATTGCTAAGCAAAGGTGCAAGAAGAGCATTGGAACATACGCCAAGCAATTCACAGCTTCTCAATGACTTTATTGCCAACATTATCCATAAAGTGGTCATGCTCATAGGACTTCTAGTTGCTCTGGCTGCACTCGATATCAATGTCGGGCCGATCATGGCAATGGTAGGTGCAGCAGGTTTCGTGGTTGCCTTCGCATTGCAGGGTACACTCAGTAACTTTGCAAGTGGACTGATGATCATGCTGTACCGTCCTTATGACATCGGTGATGTGGTAGATGTTGCAGGTATCGTAGGTACAGTTGAGTCAATGACACTGGTTTCCACAAGTATTGTGACACCGGACAATAGAATGATGGTTGTGCCCAACAACTCCATCTGGGGCAATATCATCACCAATGTGACCCATAGTGATACACGTCGTGTAGATATGACATTCGGTATCGGCTATAACGATGACATTGATCAGGCTGAGAATGTAATGAAAAAGATACTTGCAGCACATCCGCTTGTATTGAAAGACCCTGCACCGGGTATTGCCATCACAGAGTTGGCTGACTCTTCAGTGAATTTCAATTGCCGTCCATGGGTCAAAACAGCGGATTACTGGACCGTCTATGCAGATGTAACACGTGCTGTGAAAGAAGCGTTTGACAAAGAGGGTATTTCTATTCCTTATCCTCAAATGGATGTACATATGGATCCGGCAAAAAGCTAGATGAAAAAATATTTTGCAATAGGCATGGTATTTGCCACTTTTATTTTAGGGACAAGCAAAATGTATGCAGCAGGGGATGGGCCAAGAGTATTTTGGGCTGTACCTGTAGATACCAATGTATTGACACCTATGTACTTCTCTTTTGATTCAAATTATGGTTTCGATAATTCACTTATTGTACCGGATGCTGAATTTAATACCAATATTTTTGCTTTAATGTATACAAGAGCCATCTCTTTTGGTGGAAATCTTGGATCGATCTCTGTTATCGTGCCTGGCGCTAAAGTGGAAGCCCGTGTTGGGAACCTTCCCAGATTTCAAGGTGAGAGTTCCGGTTTGGGTGATATTACAGTGATGGGTGTCATGTCACTTATGGGTGCACCTGCGTATAGCAAAGAAGAGTTTGCTTCGTATACTCCGGAAACTATTGTTGACCTGCTCATTGCTGTAACAGCACCAACCGGAGAATATGATACAGACAAGAGTATCAATTTAAGTTCAAACCGATGGTCGATCAGAGTAGGTGCTCCCATCATGCATTTTTTTAGTGCAGGACCGGGGAACAGTACTTCTTTAGAGGTAGAACCAAGTGTCACTTTCTTTTCTGAGAATGATGATGCTTCATTGGAACAGTCACCTCTGTATAAACTGGAAGCACACGTGACACATGATTTTACTATGATGTTTTGGGGAAGTGTAGATGCTATGTATACAGCAGGTGGTGAGACAACGGTGCATGGGATAGAGAAAGACAATTCTCAGCGTTCTCTTGGGCTTGGGGTATCTTTGGGAGCATTTTTCTCAAAAACACTTGGTATGACACTGAGTTACGGGGAAATTGTAAGCAACAATGAACACAGCCAGGACGGTACGATGTTTAGAATGACAGGCAAATATTTATTTTAGAGATGTTGACGTACTGTTTACTATAAAAATAATTTATGCTATTATCTATAGTTAAGAAAAAATTATAAAAGGAAAATCTATGAAAAAAACAACTTCAAAATTGATGTTGGCTTTAAGTCTTGGGCTTGCTGCAGTAGCAATGCCAACTCAGGTCATGGCCAAGAAACCAAACATTCTTGTAATGTGGGGTGATGACATTGGTTACTGGAATATCTCAGCAATCAACCAGGGAATGATGGGATACAAGACACCTAACATTGATTCTATTGCAAAAGAGGGTGCACTTTTTACAGATATGTATGCACAAAATTCATGTACAGCAGGTCGTGCTTCTTTCATTTTAGGAGAGCAGCCATTTAGAACAGGTTTACTTACTATTGGTATGCCTGGATCCGATCATGGTATACCGGATTGGGCACCAACGATTGGTGACTTACTTAAAGAACAGGGCTATGCAACAGGACAGTTTGGTAAAAACCACCTGGGTGACCAAGACAAACACTTACCCACAGCACACGGATTTGATGAATTTTTTGGTAACCTTTATCACCTCAATGCAGAAGAAGAACCAGAGACATATTACTATCCAAAAGATCCGGAATTTCATAAGAAGTTTGGACCTCGTGGTGTGATCCACTCTTTGGCTGATGGAAAGATCGAAGATACAGGACCACTTACAAGAAAAAGAATGGAAACAATAGATGGTGAATTCGGTGCGGCAGCAAAAGACTTTATGTCTCGTGCGGTCAAAGCAGACAAACCTTTCTTTGTATGGATGAACTTCACCAGAAACCATATTTGGATCAGACAAAAAGAGAAGTATCGTGGTATTACAGGTATCGGACTTTATCCTGATGGTATGACAGAGCTTGATGATATGGTTGGTGATATGCTTGATCATGTTAAAAAATTGGGTGTTGAGGACAATACGATCGTTATATTCTCTACTGATAACGGCGCAGAGAAAATTACTTGGCCAGATGGCGGTGTGACACCATTCTATGGGGAAAAAGGTACAACTTGGGAAGGTGCTATGAGAGTACCACAAGTGGTTAAATGGCCAAATACTATTAAGCCAGGTACGATAGTCAATGACATTATGTCTCAAGAAGACTGGATGCCTACACTGCTTGCAGCTGCAGGTGTGGATGATATTAAAGAAAAACTGGCTTCCAAAGACGGATACACAGCACATGGGAAGAAGTTTAGAGTACATCTTGACGGATATAACTTTAAACCATATTTTGAAGGTAAAGCCAAAAAAGGTCCAAGACGTGAGATCTTATACTTCGCAGCATCAGGTATGCTGAACGCGATCCGTGTAGATGACTTTAAAATTGCCTTTGCACAGGAAAAAGGTGCTATCAATGAAGCATTCCGTCAAGTACCGGCATGGCCTGTGATCACCAACCTGAGAGCAGATCCGTTTGAGTCTGCACAACGTGACTCAGGTATGTATGTCAAATGGTATGCAGACAATATGTGGATGATGGTACCGGCACAAGGGGTTGTACAAAAATTCCTGGCTTCAATTGAAGGATATCCTTTCCAGGAAGGTTCAACTTTGAGTGCCGGAAACATTGGCTACAATACACTGAAACTGAAAAAAGCGTCAGATCAGTTTAAAAATCTGTTGAAAACCAGTCCAATTAACTAAGGTTCATACCTTTTCCAAAGGATCCCTCCTTTGGAAGGGGTGTTTAAAGTCCATCAAGGTGGATTTTAAACATCCTCTTAAAATATACATATTACATACAGAGCTTATGAATTCATCCAATACTTACAAGATAAAATGAATGTTAGTTTCTACGTAATGTTTGAGAAGGTAATTCCCCGAATAGTTTTTTATAATTATTTGAAAACCGACCTAAATGAAGATATCCATATTTTAATGCAGCATTGGAGACAGAGATATTTTTGTCATGAATGAGTGTTTGTCGTACAAGTGAGAGTCTATAGCATGCATGATAGTCTCTCACCGTGAGGTTAAATATTTGTTTGAAAGTGATCTCTATCGTTCTTACACTTTTGTTTGTGAGTTGGCAAAGTTTATACATTTGTAATGGCTCTTCAATATGCTCTGCAATATAATCTCTAACATTGAGTGCCATCAAATACCCATCTGAATAGCGTAGTTCTAATTTATTATCTAAACTTTCAATAGTCTGGATAAAGTGGGAGAGTATCATGTCTTGGAGTACTTCCTGGCTCTCTTTACCTTCTGATAATTGTTTTTCTAATCTTGAATATGTTTGGTTAAATTGATGAAAAGATTTTTTATCAAGCGTAAAGAGCTTCGTTGTCTTTACTTTGAGCCCATATTTGGCCAAATGTACTTTTGGAATATTAATAGCAGTCCAGATGGTATGTTGCGGTATGGTAAATTCTGCATCTGCATGTATGGGTAAAAGGATAAGACTTCCACCTGTCAGATCTGCACCACATACTTTACCTGTCTCATCCATACGATGTACTATCATTAATGTGACTGTATTTGGAGAAAATGC
>Ga0256834_1002700_pt1 | contig 11014 bp, 11 predicted proteins | sample 4281140metaG_FD_190536 | JGI IMG/M metagenome (GOLD analysis project Ga0256834, IMG submission 190536) | Hydrothermal vent microbial communities from East Pacific Rise, Pacific Ocean - 4281-140 | ecosystem: Environmental > Aquatic > Marine > Hydrothermal vents | place: Pacific Ocean: East... | reverse complement strand
CATAAGCCCGGAGACCGGCCTAAGCAGGAATTAACTGTGTTTGATAAGCAGTTGATATTTTTAATCTCAGCACGGCGGGTGCTGTAAGACTTAGGTTCATAAAATGAAAAACCAACTCTTTGCTACATCAGTAGTAACCCCTCTTCTTTTCTCTTCTCTTTTTATTACTCAATTTTCTTCTGCTGACTCAGTCAAAGTAGTAGACGACGGTGGTTTAGAACTCTCCATTACGGCGAATAGAAGAGAACAACCTTTAGACCAAACATTAGCTTCGGTTACAGTGATAACTCGGAGTCAAATAGAGAATTCACCTGCAAGCTTTATCACTAATATATTATCGCGTTATGTTGCAGGCATAGATATTACAACAAACGGCGGGCGCGGTAAAAATACTAGCTTATTTTTGCGAGGAGGCTCATCAAAGCAGGTGCTAGTACTTATCGACGGTGTGCGTGCTGGCTCGGTATCTGCAGGTACAATGGCATGGCAACATTTATCAAGCGATATGATTGAGAGCATTGAAATTGTTCGTGGTCCTCGTTCTTCTTTATATGGCTCTGAGGCTATGAGCGGTATTATCAGTATCACAACAAGAAAAGGAAAAATCGGGAAGTGGCATGGTTCTGCCAGTGTTGGTAGTGACCAAACAAAGAGTATTTCATTAGGGACAACTATCGGTAATAACAAAACAAATTTAAGTATCAATACGTCATTGCTAGATACAGATGGTTTTGATGCTAGAAACGGTGGAAATACGGATGATGATGGGTATAACAATAAAAGTATTAATTTAAACTTTTCTCATAAGTTTAATGATAGAACTTCATTAGCCGTTAATGTCCTTCAAGCGAAAGGTGTGAGTGAGTTTGATGGATTTGGTTCAAACAGTGGTTTTCCTGACTATGCGCCTACAGATTCTGATGGGGTGGATACTAGAGGAGATTTCTTACAGCAAAATGTTGGTATTAAATTAAAAACGACGCTGACCAATAACTGGAAAACAGAAATTCTTGTAGGTCGTTTTAAGGATGAGTCGGTAAGTTATGATAGCCAAGTCTCTCTAGCAGATGGCTCTATCAATACGACTAAGAGCACATTTGATACAAAGCGCCAACAACTTGATTGGAAGAACGAGCTTTCACTGAAAAATAATAAAATATTTGTTTTTGGTGTTGATTATCAAAAAGACAGTGCGAATAAATCAGATGTTGATTACGCAAAAAATAGTCGTGATAATACGGGTGTTTATGGTGAGCTATCAGGCTCTGTTGGGGCGAATGACTACCAAGTTTCCATGAGAACAGATGATAACCAAGCTTTTGGTAGACACAATACAGGAAGCCTATCACTTAGTAGGAACTTCGGAAGTAATAGCCGCTTAACAGCGTCGTACGGAACAGCATTTAAAGCACCCACCTTAAATGAGCTTTATTGGCCTAGTACCCCATTCTTTGTAGGTAACCCTGATCTTCAGCCAGAAGAATCAAAAACATTTGAAGTGGGTTTGAAAACAAACCTAGGAAAAGGTCGTTTCAATGCAAATGTTTTCCAATCAAAAATAAGCAATCTTCTTGCGTATCAATTCCCAACAACTGCAAATATTAAGAAAGCACAGATTGATGGTCTGGAGCTTGGGTATAGTAGAAATATAGGAGCATTAAACCTTGATACAAATGTCACTTTATTAAATCCACGTGATAGCGATACTGGGAAAGTGCTTGCAAAAAGAGCAAAGCAAACACTTAAAATTAATCTAGATCGTGATTTTGGAAAATATTCAATGGGAGCATCATTGTTAGGGAAGAGCAAAAGAGCGGCTAGTTTTGGTAGTGGTTTGCCGGGCTATGCAACACTTGATTTGCGCTCATCCTACAAAATCAGTAAAAACTTAGAGTTTCAGTTAGCTGTTAATAATGTTTTGGATAAGGAGTACAAAACCACGAGTGGTTATGATACTGCGGGAAGAAACTTCATGCTTAGCGTAAGTTATAAATAGATTAACGATGAGTAGCTCGTTAGGGCTACTCTATAGCTAGGAGTTTTTGATGAATACATTAATAAAAAATCAAACATGGTTAGTGGCAGGAATACTGCTACTCATCTTGATTGTTACAAGAGCGCATTTTATTAACCATATACAAGATGCCTCGTGGGCAATCTTTTTTATGCTGGGTTTTTATGTGCGTAATGTACTCGGCTTCCCCATTTTCTGGTTAGTAGCTTTTGCTGTTGATTTGATCGTGATTGAATCTAAAGGCGGGCAAAGCTATTGCTTTACTATTTCTTATCCCTTTTTGATTCCAGCTTATGCTTCTTTATGGTTTGCAGGGCGTTGGTTTTCAGGATATTACAGTGAAAATTTACGCGGTTTACTTTATTTTGTAGGTGCTGCTCTGGTGGGAATTACTGTTTGTTATGTTATTTCTGGCGGAGGATTTTACTGGTTCTCTGGTCGGTTTACAGATACAAACTTTAGTGAGTTTTTAGAGCGTATTGTACGATTCTTACCTCTATTTATGAAAACTACGGTGATGTATTTAATAATTGCAGCAGTTGTTCATCTCATTGTGATTCAGGCTGGGAAATTACGTAGCCAGACCGAACAATCTTAAAGGCTTAAACCATGTCAGCATTGATGGTGCAAGGCACTACATCTGATGCAGGGAAAAGTATTTTGGTGGCGGGTCTGTGTCGTGTTTTTAAACGGCGTGGGCTTTTCGTCGCACCTTTTAAGCCGCAAAATATGGCACTCAATAGTGCAGTCACTCCCGATGGTGGTGAAATAGGTCGTGCGCAAGCATTGCAGGCGCAAGCGGCAGGTGCGCCATTAACGGTACACATGAATCCCGTATTATTGAAACCCAATACGGATACGGGCGCACAGGTGATTATTCAAGGTCATTCAATAGGTAATATTGAAGCTCTGGATTATCACGACTACAAACCCAAAGCGGCTAAAGCTGTTTTTGATTCCTATAAAATACTTAGCAATCAATATGAAACTATTCTTGTAGAAGGTGCAGGTAGCCCCGCAGAAATTAATCTCCGAAAAGGCGATATTGCCAATATGGGCTTTGCTTTACGGGCAAACTGTCCCGTTATCATTATTGCTGATATAGATAAAGGTGGCGTGTTCGCGCATTTAGTAGGCACGCTTGAGTTACTGTCAGAAGAAGAGCAAGCACTCGTTAAAGGCTTTGTGATTAATCGTTTTCGGGGTGATATTGCTCTTTTGCAAGATGGTTTAGACTGGCTGGAAGAATACACAGGAAAGCCAGTTTTAGGTGTGCTTCCTTATTTGCATGGTTTACACCTTGATGCTGAGGATGCTGTTCCTGAAAATATTCAAGGAACAAAACATGATCAATTTAAAATTATCATCCCTCGATTGCCTCACATTAGTAATCATACTGACTTTGAACCATTACGCTTACATCCCGAAATTGATTGCCAATATATTTCTCATTTAGAGAATATTCCATCAGCAGACCTAATTATCTTACCCGGTAGTAAAAATATAGGCTTTGATCTAGCGTGGTTAAAAGAACAGGGATGGCAAGATGCAATTACTAAACACCTACGTTATGGCGGTAAAGTGATAGGCATTTGTGGAGGTTTGCAAATGCTGGGCTTTGCTATTCATGATCCACTAGGTATTGAAGGTGAGCCGCAAAGCCATTCAGGTTTAGATTTACTAGATTATGAGACTACCTTAGCGATTGAAAAAAAGCTGACCAATGAAACGGGGGAATTAGCATTCACAGGTAATAATATTAAGGTGAAAGGGTATGAGATTCACGCTGGTATAAGCAGTGGTAAAGCACTTGAAAACCCTGCTTTAATATTAGGCGATAAACCAGATGGTGCGGTATCCGATGACAATCAAATATTAGTTAGTTATTTGCATGGTTTATTTGATGAGCCAAAAGCATTACAAGCATTGTTAGATTGGGCGGGTGTTAAAACGGCTCAAGGTTTTGATATAAATATCCAGCGTGAAGAGCAACTCGAACGCTTGGCAGATGCGATAGAAGAAAATCTCGATATGGATAAGATATTAACAATATCTGGGTCAGATTGATGAAGGTGAAAATCAAGAAGCGATAATGTTTAAAACAGCTTTTAAATTTCTTTCATCGATGATGTGAGTAGCTTGATTCTTTAAAATATCTTGAGCGCAAAATACAATGTTGGTTCTTGCATCTTTGAACATGCTTAAGTCATTGGTGCCATCACCAACAACTAATGTATCTGCTGGGCTAATATTCAGCTGTGTTTGAGTTTTTGTGAGAATTCCCCCTTACTGTCATGATGCATTAAATCCCCCAAAATAAGTTCCGTTAATATTCCATGTCGATGCTCTAGTGTGTTGCAATAGTAAGCATTTACACCTAGTTCGTTGACAGTTCGTCGTGTCACGGTGTGAGAGCCAGCGCTTAAACAAACCGTAAAATAACCTCGTTGTCGTAATTCTGTGATAGTTTCTTGTGCACCTGTTGTCCAAGGCATTACATTACAAAGTTGTTTGAGTTTTTCTAGTTCTAGTCCTTTAAATAAAGCGACCCGCTGCTTTAGACTGGTTTCTAAATCAATATCGCCACGCATACTTTGGGCGCGTATGGCTTCCAGTTTCTTTTTTTTTTCTGGATCACTAAGAATTTTATTTAAGATTGTGTTGATATTTTCAACGGCCAGAAGGGTGGAATCCAGATAAAACACAGCGAGTTTATTCATTACAATTTGAGATTATCTAAGGCATGTTCTAATCGTTGCCATTCATGTTTATCAGCAGGTAAGCCAAAGCGAAGGGCAGGGAAATCAAATAAGCGAGTTAAAATACCTTGTTCGGCTAATTGCTGATGAATTCTTTTAGCAAAAGGATACAAGAAGAAGGCGAAGAGAGCGGTATGCTTAACATGATTATTTGTGGTGTTGAAGTACACACTGCCTGTTTCTAGTGGTTTTGTAAATATAGTCTTTTCAAGTAAATCTTCTAAACGTTTTGATTGGTTTTTTAGATTTTTTCTTTGAGCTTGGTGCCACTCATTATCTTGCAAGGCAATTTTTCCTGCCCAACGTGCGGGGTGGCTTACAGACCAATCATGTTGTTTTTCAGCAAGTTGATTTAGGATATTTTCTTCAGCCCATACAAAGCCCAAGCGAATACCAGCCAAACCAAAGAACTTACCAATTGAGCGCAACACAATTAATCCCACTTCCGATTCTTCTTTTATCAGGCTGTTTTCTGGTGTGGCATCAATAAATGCCTCATCAATAATTAAAAGTCCGTTGCGTCGTTTCAACTGTTGATGCCAGTTATATAGCTTTTCTGGCATAAATGATTCAGTGCTAGGATTGGTTGGATTTACAATGATGAGTATGTCTAAGGTGTTTATTTGTGTATCAATTTCATTGGAGGCTAAAGCAATAATTTCATGTCCTGCCTCTTCCCATGCTTGCTGATGGCTGTGATAAGCAGGCTTTACAATGCCGACACGTTGTTTGTTTGAAAATAACAAAGGCAGAGTTTGAATTGCTTCTTGCGAACCTGATACAGCTAATAGATATTTGCTTCCATAATAGATTGTGGCGGCAGTTTCTAAGCCGTCATTAGTTTCAGGTAAGCGTTGCCAGCATTCATTAGGTACTGGGGGTAGGGGATAGGTATTTGGATTAATACCAGTTGATAAATCTAGCCATTCCTTAACGGGGATCTGGTATTTTTTGCTTGCTACCTCAAGTTGACCTCCATGATTGTGCTTTTTGAATACCATTTTTAACTCCAGAGCTGTATAAAACATCGAAAAATAGGGGGGGGTGATCTTTAATATTATGTTGTTAAGACGCAAATAAAGCACAATAAAGTGCTTATGATGGTGAATCCAAAGAGGCTGTGGTTAATTAGTTTTAATGCACGGTGTATATCATCGGCCTTAGGTGTGTTTCCAGAGCCAAGTTCTAAGCGCTCTTTTAATTTGCCATGATAAATTGCACTGCCTCCTAGTTTCAGCCCCAGTGCTCCTGCGCCTGATGCCATTACAATTCCTGCATTTGGGCTATACCAGTTTTTACCCTGTGTCTTCCATGCTTGCCATGCCTGTTTGCTATTACCAAAGAGGAGATAAAGTGTAGCGCTAATGCGTGCAGGGATGATATTTAATACATCATCTACACGTGCGGTAAATTTTCCAAACCATTCAAAGCGATCATTACGATAGCCCCACATTGCATCAAGGGTGTTGCATAAACGATAAAATACGACTCCTGCAGGGCCTAATACTATTAGCCAAAATAATGGAGCAAAGATGGCATCACTGCCATTTTCTAGCAGTGATTCTATTGTGGCTTTACTTAGCGCGCTTTCGTCTAATTTTGATGTGTCACGGCTGACTAGGTAGGATGTTCGTATGCGAGCTTCTTGAAGATCATTATTCTTAAGTGCTTTTAAGACATCAATTCCATGTTTGCTTAAACTACGCCACCCAATTGCTAGCCAGCCACAGAGTACGCCAAGCCATAATCCACCAATCCAATGATCTATATAATAAACAATTAGCGTAATAGGAATGACTGCAAATACCCAAGCTATTATGCCTCGGTAAAACAAAAATCGACCTTTGTTGGCTTTTAATTCAATCCAGTTTGATAGGTTCCCAAAACCAACCAAAGGATGAAAACGAGCTGGTTCGCCTAATAAATAATCGAGCATTAAGGCAAGTGGTACGAGCAATAATATTTCCATTAAGGAGAACCTGATTAAGAGAGCAGTAGCGCATAGCCAATCAGAAACATTACTTCGGTAATTTCCACGGTTGCACCTAGTGTGTCTCCAGTGTATCCATCAAGACGTTTATGCATAAGCCTTCGAGTAAGCCAAAAAGCTACTAAAGCAAATACAAGGCCTGAAAATGAAAAGAAGAAAACGATCAAAAAGCTCATGGCAATGACCCATGCAATATTATTTTTGGGTAAGTGCTCTGCAACTTCGTTTGCCATGCTATTGGGGTTGGCGTTCTCGCTAATTAGCATGAGTAAAAGAATCATGGCTCTCCCTATAAAAGGAGCGAGGATAATTATTGCTCCAATAGATCTTTCACTGTGAAGGGAAGTCTGTTGGAATATTGAGCTTAAAACAGCAAATTTGAGCAATAGTATACAAACAATGCTAATAGCTCCCGCAGCTCCTACGACAGGATCTTTCATTATTTTTAATGTTTTTTCTTTGTTCCCAATGCCTCCGAGCCAGCCATCTGCGCTGTCTGCCAAACCATCTAAGTGTAAGCCACCAGTAATCATTGCCCAAAGAACAGTAATGATTGCGGCCAGCAAAAGAGGTGAAGCTTGAGGAAATAAGAATAAAGGAAAATAAAGAATAAGGCCGATGACTATGCCAATAGCAGGATAAAATAAAGCAGAGCGCCCTGAATCGTGAGCACTAATATCTTCTAGTTTTGGGATAGGTAAACGTGTCAATAAAGCGAGTGCTAAGAAGAAGGCTTTGGCATACGGTTGGTTGATTATTGTACTTAGTTTTAAATCTTTCATGTGCAACGAGTAATGCCGTGTGATCGCAGTGAATAAATGCCATCTGGGTAATAGTGTAGTTGGCTTATGTGTGCATATTCAATATTAAAGCTGAGCGCAGATTGATGGCTAATATTTAAAGTGTCAGCAAGAATAGAGCGAATAACCCCAGCATGTGTAATTAATAGGATATTACAATTTTCATGATTTTTTAAAAGCTCTTGCCAGCCTTGTTTCACGCGCTGCACAAATGAAATCATGGACTCTCCTGAGGGTGCAACAAAAGTTTCTGGTGAATTCCATAGTTGCTTTAGACGTGTTGAATCATTCTCCCAAAGGGTCTTGGTAGTAACTCCTGCCCATTCACCAAAGTCCATTTCTTTAAAGGCAGGGTCAATAAATAGCTCGCACTGTTTTTGCTTTGCAAGAATTTTAGCAAATGACTGGCATCGCTCTTGTGGTGAGCTGATGATAATGTCCCATTCACCTTTATCGGTGGCATCTAATAGATTTTGCAGGCCCTTTTCACTTAAAGGTTCGTCAGGTTTTGCGCAAAATAATGCGGGTGTTTTAAGCTCCCCATGTCTTATTAAATCTATTTGGGTGCATTGGTTCATTTGTCAGTTTTTGTTGCAACAGCTGCTTCTGCAAAGGTTGCCATTTGCGTGTGTAGTAGGCAAGCAGAGCGCAATATATTTGCCGCAATTGCCGCACCACTACCTTCGCCAAGTCTCATTCCTAAATCCAAAAGAGGTTTTTGTTGGAGTATTTCCATAACACTTCTGTGACCTTGTTCTGCTGAAATATGAGAGAAGAATAATACATCGTTGACTTTAGGCTGAATTAATATTGCACAAAGGGCAGCAGCGGTACTTATAAAGCCATCTACAATGACAGGTAAACCACATTGAGCGGCACGGATATAAGCACCTGTTAAGGCCGCTATTTCAAAACCACCTACACAACGTAACCACTCCAAAGTATCATCGCCACAAGCCTGATGTGTTTCTAGTATCTGCTTGATTATGGATATTTTGTGTCGGATACCTTTATCATCTAAACCTGTGCCTGCACCTGTTGCCTGTTCTGGGGTTAAACCTAGTAATGCACAATAAAGAGCAGCTGCTGAGGTGGTGTTTCCAATACCCATTTCCCCGCCGATAAATAACTCAGCACCATCCTCAATAGATCTTTCAATTACATCATATCCCACTTGAAGAGCTGATTTTAACTGCTCTTCTGTCATGGCAGCTTGTTTGGCACTATTGGCAGTGCCTGATCCTGCACGTTGGATAATTAAGCCTGTTTGTTGAGGTAAGGCTGTTAATATTCCAACATCAACCACTTCTAATTTTGCATCTAGCTGTTTAGCAAGGATGCTAATTGCTGCACCACCTTGCAAAAAATTCATTACCATTTGTGCGGTAACTTCTTGGGGGAAGGCGGATACACCTTCGTCCACGACACCGTGATCAGCGGCAAAAATAGTGATAGCAATATTTTCAGCAGAAGGTGTATTTGTTTGTTGAATATCGGCGATACGAATAGCAATATGTTCGAGTTCGCCTAATGAACCTAGTGGTTTTGTTAATTGTGTTTGGCGTTCAGCGGCTCTTTCTTTAATGCTGTTGTCATGTTGTGGGCAGGGTGATTTGATCCAGTTCACAGTGTTTCTCCATTACTTTTTATTCTATGTGGCAAGCCTGCAACCATGAGGGTAACGTTATCTACTTCTTTTGCGATTTGTTGATGCAGCCGACCTATCTCATCTACAAATAATCGAGTAAGTTCGCCCATAGGGATTATGCCCATACCCACTTCATTGCTCACAAATATAATTTCACCTGTAAGTGTTTTTAAAGAATTTAATAAGGCATCTACCTCTTGTTTTAATGTATTAGGCTCTTCTGATAATAAATTCGTCACCCACATAGTTAGGCAATCAACTACGATCACACGCTCAGGTGATGCCCATTGTTGCAAGCAGTTGGCTAAAGCTAAGGGTTCTTCGATAGTCGTCCATTGATATGATGCTCGGTCTTCTTTGTGTCGAGAAACACGTTGCTTCATCTCATTATCAAGCACTTTTGCTGTGGCAATATAAATACGTTCAAGCCCCGATTCTATTGCTTGTTTTTCAGCATAGTTACTTTTTCCTGAGCGTGCGCCACCAAGAAGAAGTGTTTGTGTTTTTAAATGAGAAGATAGTGGCATTGTATTTATTAAGAATTTTTTTGCACTGTAAGGTATTATCCTTAGTTATACAATATGTAGAGAAGTTTGTAATGAATTCTATTAAAAATGAGGATATGAACCTCACGCAAAAATCAAAATATTTGATTGCTGGATTATTGCTATTAGCGATGATTCTCACTCGTGGCAATATTACGGCACATTTACAAGATGCTTCATGGGCAATCTTTTTCATGGTGGGCTTTTATCTGCGTGGCGCATCGTGCGGACGTTATGCATTTCCCGCTTTTTTCTTGCTTGCATTTGTGATTGATTTGCTGGTGATTGATGTCGTAAACGGTGGTACACATTATTGTTTTACTCCATCTTACCCCTTCTTAGTCCCATCTTATTTTGCCATGTGGTTTGCAGGACGTTGGTTTTCTAACCATTACCAAGAATCTCCATTTGGATTTGTTAAGTTTGTCACAGCGGTAGTAGCAGGTACGGTGACTTGCTTCCTAATCTCAAATATTGGCTTTTATTACTTTGCAGGAAAGTTTGAAGTAATGAGTGTGGCAGAGTATGCACAAGCTGTTGTTAAGTACCTTCCTGGATATTTGAAGACGACGGGTATTTATTTAGGCTTCATTGGCTTGGTTCATCTTGCGATTGTGCATGGGCGTAAGTTGGCTAATCCTGAGCATTCTTGATTTGCTTTAATACTCCTCCTTTTTTCTTTATTTAAGATGAAAGAGGCACTGAAATAAAAAGCCTTGGAATTATCCGAGGCTTTTTTATAGGTTAAATTTATTATGGATAAGAATAAACGACATACAAAACGGATGAAAAGTAAAAAGTCTGTGATTGATGCAAATATTAAAAAAGCAGATAAAGAGAAAGGCTTGTTATTAGTACTAACAGGAAATGGCAAAGGCAAGTCAAGTTCTGCCTTTGGTATGGTTGCGCGCGCATTAGGGCATGGTATGAAAGTAGGTGTCTGCCAATTCATAAAAAGCCGTACCGATACTGGCGAAGAGGCATTTTTTAGTGATCATGAGAACTGTGACTGGCACGTACTGGGTGATGGTTTCACATGGGATACACAAGATCGGACACAAGATGTTGCCACATCTGAAAAAGGCTGGGCAGTGGCACAGAATATGTTAAGTGATCCTAGCTATGATTTAGTGGTATTGGATGAACTTACCTATTTATTAAGCTATAAATACCTTGAAGAAAGCCAAGTGTTGGCTGATATTAAATCCCGCTCTATTATGCAGCACGTAGTTGTTACAGGGCGAGCTGCTACAAGCGA
>Ga0256834_1002699_pt1 | contig 11017 bp, 9 predicted proteins | sample 4281140metaG_FD_190536 | JGI IMG/M metagenome (GOLD analysis project Ga0256834, IMG submission 190536) | Hydrothermal vent microbial communities from East Pacific Rise, Pacific Ocean - 4281-140 | ecosystem: Environmental > Aquatic > Marine > Hydrothermal vents | place: Pacific Ocean: East Pacific... | reverse complement strand
TAATATTTTTAACCAATGTCTCATAATTGAAATAAAGATCAAAATTGAAAATTCTTTTTTGATCTTTAATTTTTTCTTTTAATTCTTCCCAATCTTCTGTTGGTCTATTATATTTGTTGAACGATAAGAAATCAATACCATAAATAACATTTTTGATAGGATTAAATTTATAGGCATAGAGTAAAGTATAATAATGTACATCAGTTCTGGAACGGGGTTGTCCTACATTAAAGGTTTTTCCTCCAAGATATTTATCGACAACTTCTGGATTCATTACTCCAACACGGGAAGAACCAAGAAGCAATGTATCATAGTTCCCTCTTTCAAGTGAATTGGCTTGAAACCTTGTTGTCAAATAGCTATTGCTGAATTTTTTAGAATTAATTCCTTCAATTTGAACCATTCTATTAAGTCCATAGGGATCTACAATATAGTTAAATATTCCTACCATCAACATTACAATAAAAACCATGCCAAGATTGATCATGACCCATTTCTTACCATGCATTTTCTATAGCCCTCCTTTAAAAATTAAAATATAGAAACTCAGATACTTTGTTCAATGACAAAATACTGATAATGAAAGCTATAGCTGAAAAAAGAGCCGTCTTGTAATTTAACTTGAAAGTTTTTGCGAGCTCATTAGAGTTCTTAAAGAAAAAGACAAGTATAAGACTGCCAAATAACCATGCAAATGAGGAAAGACCTGCACCAACGTTATGAAGCCAGGAAGAACCGAATTCAACCCCATACTGATGTAAAAAGATGAGCTTTTTTGAGAGTGCTTCAGGAATTACAATATTATTGATATTGAACATACCATGTAATACTTTTATTGCATCATCCCACTCTTTTGCCCGGAAAAAGACCCAGGTAATATTGATAAAGTTAAAGGTAATGAACCATGCAAGAAATGTATGCATCTTAAAACCAAGTTTTTGCCATCCTCTTTGTATGATCAAGGCAACACCATGAAGCACTCCCCAAAAGACAAATGTCCATCCTGCACCATGCCATATTCCTCCAAGAAGAAAGGTAAGGAAGAGGTTGAAATATGTCCTTGGTTCTCCCTTTCTATTCCCCCCTAACGGTATATAAATATAATCCTTAAGAAACCGGGAGAGAGTCATGTGCCAACGTCTCCAAAAGTCTTGAATTGATAATGCTTTATAGGGTGAATTAAAGTTGATCGGCAATTTGATATTAAATAACAGGGCAATTCCTATTGCCATATCGGTATAACCACTAAAATCAAAATAAAGCTGTAAAGTATAGCTTAGTGAAGTAAACCATGCCTCAATGAAATTAAGGGTTTCTGAAACATCAAATCCATTATTTGCCCATACAGAAAAAGTATCTGCAATCATAATCTTTTTAAAGAGTCCTATAGAGAAAACAAAAAGCCCCAGTGCTATATGATGATAGTTTTTAACTTTGTTTCTCAGCTTGGCAAACTGCGGCATCATTTCTGAATGGTGAACAATGGGGCCAGCAATAAGTTGAGGGAAAAAAGTTACAAACAATGCATAATTGAGAAAATCATATTCTTTGGTTTCTGTTTTATAACTGTCTACAAGATATGAGATCTGTTGAAAAGTATAAAAACTGATTGCCAAAGGTAAAGCCAAATGAAGTAAAGGGATTTCAGTATTTGCTATATAATTAATATTTGATATAAAAAAATCTGAATATTTAAAATACCCAAGCAGTGCTAAGTTGAATATAATTCCAACTGTCAAAAGTCCTTTTTTGGGATAGCTTTTTTTTGTCTTCTCATAAGTGGAAAGTTGATGTCCAACAGCATAATTGAAAAGCATTGAAACCAAAATAAGGGGAAGGTATGCTACATTCCACCAGCTATAGAAAAAAAGTGAGGCAAAAACCAAAAAACCTTTTCCTATTTCTGTCAGTCTCTTTTGATTCAAATAAAAATAGATAAAAAAGGTTATTGGCAAAAACAGAAATATAAATTCATAGCTGTTAAATAACAAATGGTTTCCTTTATTGTATGATCTTTTATCCAGTAACAATCATTAATTTACTTTTCACAATCGGTACATTAAGATGAACTTCTTTTTTAACTTAAAATGTCGAGATATATGCAGCAAGTGCTTCTATGTCAGTATCACTCATGTGTTTCAGCATACCCTTTTTCCATGCACCCATACCTGTTACGTTCCGTGTTCCGGCTTTATAGGCTTTAAGTTTTTTTTCTATCTCTGCCTTTGATTGCCCTTGAAGGAGTGCAGATTTTTCAAGGGCTTTTCTATTTCCCTTCTCTCCATGACATTCTGAGCATTTTGTATATAATTTTGCTCCCGTATCAATTGTTTCCTGAGAAACACTGTTACATCCTGTTAAAAGAGTCAATACTGTTAAGAAAAATAATCTGTTATATATCATTATTTACACATTCCTCCTCTTTGATATCATATCTTAAAAGCCCAATATTCATCTCTTATACAAGAGTCCTTTTACTTTAACTCCTGCATCTTTCATTAGGGATTAAATCTCCAATATTCCACCATACATTTCAGCATCTTTTATAATCTTATGCCATTTGATCAGATCTTTATACCAATCCAATGTTAATGTCTGTGTATTTTTTTCTAATTCACCATTTTCAAGTTTTTCTACAATCTCTTTGGCTCCTTTTTCTGCATTCCATTGTGCTTTCCAATTCAATGTCTTTTCTATTTTGTCAAAACTTACAGAGTAACTTCTATGGTCAGGATCTCCATACCATTCTACCTCGACTTTTTCACCAACAAGTTTAGATACTGTTTCTGCTATCTTTTCACCTAACGGTCCAAGCTGATAATTGTTCTCTGCACTTCCAATATTGAAAAGCTGACCATTAATTTTGGCTGTATCTGCTTCAAGTAACAAACACATAACATCTGTTGTATCTTGAATATGAACCATTGGTCTATACTGCTTTCCATCCCGCATAAGAGGTAATTTTCTATTTTTCCAGGCACCATACGTCATGCCGTTAATAGCAAGATCCAATCTCATTCTAGGACTATAACCAAAAACGGTAGATTGTCTCATAACAGTAACAGAAAAATCATCATCTGCAAGTTTAAATACACCATTTTCAGCTTTTTCATTTGCTCTTGCATACACAGTCAAAGGATTGGTTTTTGCTGTTTCATCCACTTTATGGTCTTGGAATCCATAAATACTGCAACTTGAAGGAAGTACATATCGTTTAACTCCCATTTTTTTTGCAATACTTGCTGTCCTTACACGGCTTACATGATTTGTTTGCCAGGTTGCTTCTTCAAATAACTCACCACTGGGATCATTAGAAACAGCAACTAGATCAATTACAAAATCTACATTGGCAAAAACTTCTTCATGAAGTCTTCGACTGTCTTCCTGAATCAATGTCAAATTGCTATTTTCTTTCAGCTTATCCTTACCAAAGAAAAATCGATCAAGTGCTTTGACCTTATAACCCTTTGAAAGTAATTTTGGTACTAAGACCGATCCGATATATCCACCTGCGCCTGTAACAAGTACTGTTTTCATACATTTTCTCCATAAATAAAATTATTGTCTACATCCTTTAAAAAAGGTGCTCCTCCGTCTTTTTCCGATAATATCGGGTTACTCCAATCCCAGTCAATATTCAGTTCAGAATCATCCCATCTTATCAATCTTTCATTTTCAGGTGAATAAAGCTCATCAACCATATATAGCTGATGAGTATTTGGTACCAGAGCCAGTGCACCATGTGCAAAGCCTTTGGGAACAACGATCTTTCTATGATTATCTGCTGTAATAATCGCTTTGACATATTGTCCATAAGTCGGACTTCCTTTTCTAATATCGACCACAATATCAAGAATTGCACCGGTAATAATACTTACAATTTTCGTTTGCGCTTTCGGTGCAGTTTGAAAATGTAACCCACGCAATGTTCCCGCATCTACACTTAAAGAGTGATTGTCCTGAATAAGATCAAAATACAATCCTTGCTCTTCCAATGCCTTTTTTGAATATCTTTCTGTAAAAAATCCCCGACCATCTCCAAATACCTTAGATTCAAGTATGACCACACCTTCTAATCCGGTCTCGATTACTTTCATGATTCTTCCTTTTTTTCAATGTAATTATCAACAACCCACTTGGCAAAAGGAAAACTACTTGTAAATGCAGGACTAACTGCATTTAACACATGTATAGATCTTGAATCCCCTTCTACTACAAAGTCCTGTAAAAGCTCCAGTGTTTTTGTATTGAGAAGTTGTGCACGGATACCAGGTTTGCTCCACTGGTTGAAGCCATCCACATCTATATGATTTACCATTTTTGTTGCCAGACCAACAAAGTATTTTTTATTATATTTGTGGACTTCCTCATATGCCAATGCCCTAAAATTAAATGCATTGGTAATGAAAAGCTTTGCTTCGTATCCTAAGATACTGATAAGTTCCGAGAGACTAAATCGTTCCAAACCTTTATAATTCTCTCTCCAAAAAGCCGGTATGGCGGTTGGGCCTATTTTAATCACATTATCTACGGTAACCGTATAATGGACTCCCAAAAAGGGGTTTTTCAAATTTGGTACAGGATAGATATTGGTTTTAATTGGTTTGTCACTTTTAGTATATTTAAGATAAATTCCTTTAAAAGGGATGATCACATAATCTTTTGAATAGTCGTAATCTTTTGCAATTTTGTCAGCATATAAGCCGGCACAGTTAATGATTTTGGGTGCAGTAAAGATATTTCCAGACGTTGTTCTCACAGAAGATGCATCAACTTTTTCCCGGTAACCTTCATTAAAATGGAATTTTATACCCTTTGCTTCCAGCTCACGATAGATATGTCTCGTGACCTCAACAGGATCAACTGTTGATGTATCTGGAGAGTAGAGGGCTCTTTGAAAAGTTTTTGCATTGGAATCGATCTCAGCCAATTCATTTTCATCAATAATCTTGACATTAACCCCATTTATCTTTCCTCTACGCTCTAATTCATATATTCCTTCTAATTCACTTTCATCTGATGCAACAACCACTTTATGACATTTATTGATCTTTAGACCGTTATCATCACAATATTTTGTTAACAGACGATTACCATCACGGGTAAACTTTGCCTTTAAAGAGTCGGCTGTATAATAGAAGCCCGCATGAAGCACCCCACTGTTTCTGCCACTACTATGCTCTGCTACCAGCTTTTCTTTTTCAAGAAGGATGATCTTTTTTTTTGGATACTGAGCATTCAGTTCCCGTGCAATAGCCAATCCAATAATACCTGCTCCAATGATCAGGTAATCACATTCAGTTACTGCACTCATCGCTATATGGTACCTTTTTTTATACGTTCGATCATTTTTCCTTCTATATCATGCCATGCTTTAAGTGCCAAAGTATCAGCAACTTCAATATCGTCAAATGTTAATGTAGCACCTTCGGCTACCGGTCTTTTGATCACGGCATCTGATACCAGACCGATTGGGATATGTCCAATATTATCTTTCATCTCTACTGCTATACCACGTACTTCAAAACTTCCTATCCCTCTTTTTATCTTTTCACCCGGTTTTAAATCTCTTTTTGCAATTGTTGCAATACTGATTGTAGGGTTCTCACTGTTATTCAAAAGAACTCCTCTCCCACCTAATACTCTGTCGATCGTTTTAATGATTTCAAAGTAACATAAGTGATAAGGTCTGTCAAGCACGTAGAATGGACCATCACCCATTTTATAATTACGTAGTCCGGCTTTTTGATTGTCATTATGTTCGGCAACAATAAATACCCCTGGTCGTAATGCCGGTGATAGAAGGTAGTCACTAATAGGATAGCCGAGTTCTTTTGCTTTCTCAGCTAATATAGGTCCCCCATGCCATGTATCATCATCTGTTGGTCCGATCATTCCATCCTGAGCTATGCCTGTACCAAGACCATTAGCAACCAATGCCTGCTCAATCTGTACTTTTGTTCCATCTGTAAAAGATGTAGTCATTTCTATACTGTAATTCTGCTTTTCAGCCCAAAACTCCATATCTTCCTTATTAGGATTAAGGTTGAGATACCCTTTCATATTGCCATAAACTAATGGTTTAAAGCCCATGGATATAGCCTCTTCATTCAGCATCGCCAAAACACCGGGTTGATCCCCTTCTGCTTCAGTCACAATACCTTTATCTGCAAAATATGACCCTACGGTTACTTGAAATTCTGCATTCATTGTTACTACAGGTATTCCTGCCTTTAAAATTTTATCAATAGAATCACATGCATAAAGTGCATCACCGCTACATTCAACGATAAGGTCGGAATTCTTAATTAGATCATCAAGATCATTTGTAAGATGATCACGGAGAGGAAAGTCACTTCTACTTTTGATATCTGTACGGGTAAGTATCTTTTCAAGGGTATGATTTGGATTATCTTCCAGAAGCTGCACTAAACCTGTCGCTATAAAACCTGATCCTATTACACTAATTTTACTCATCTCTTTCCTTTTTTAATCATTTTAAATACTCATACAAACCTGAGTCTATAGCAAGTATATACCAATTATCCAAAGATAATAATTAATTTACTTTATCATCCAAGTAAAATTTTATATTATCGTTTTTCCTTTGCCATTTCCAGCATATATTGACCATATTCTGTTTTTTTAAGGGCTTGTGCCAACTTGATGAGTTCTTCACTGCCAATCCAGCCTTTATAGTAGGCTATCTCCTCTATACAAGCAACTTTATACCCCTGTCTTTGTTCAATATTTTGAATAAAAAGACTTGCCTGTGCAAGACTTTGATGTGTTCCTGTATCAAGCCAGGCATACCCTCTTCCCATTAATTCCACATTAAGTTTTTTTCTTTTTAAATACTCTTGATTAATCGATGTAATTTCAAGTTCCCCTCTTTCTGAAGGTTGGATAGTCTTTGCAATTTCTACTACATTATTATCATAAAAATACAAGCCAGTTACAGCATAGTGACTTTTAGGTTCTTCTGGTTTCTCTTCTATTGAGATCACATTATGGTTTTCATCGAATTCAACTATTCCAAAACGCTCCGGATCTTTTACATAGTAGCCAAAGACCGTTGCCCCCTCTTCTAATTCTGCTGCTTTTTCCAATCGGGGAGTGAGTCCCGGACCATAATAGATATTGTCTCCCAGTATCAGACAGACACTGTCATTTCCAATAAATTTTTCTCCTATAATAAAAGCATCCGCCAATCCCCGGGGAATATCTTGCACAGCATATGTAAAATTCATACCGAGAAAAGATCCATCCCCTAGTAACTCTTTAAATCTTCCCGTATCCTGAGGAGTTGAGATAATAAGTACCTCACGTATTCCTGCCAACATCAAAACAGACAGCGGATAATAGATCATCGGCTTATCGTAAATCGGGATCAGTTGTTTTGACATGACCTTTGTGATCGGATAAAGCCGTGTACCGCTCCCTCCAGCTAATATAATTCCTTTCATTTCCTCTCCTTATATATTGCATAAAATTCTCTATACCATTTAACAAACTCCGATACACCTTTATCAAGGGAAGTATCAGGTTTATAATCAAAATCTTCCATCAATCCACTGGTATCAGCATAAGTTGATTCTACATCACCGGGCTGCATGGGAAGCATATTTTTTTCTGCTGTTTTATCCAGTGCATCTTCAATGGTCTCAATAAACTTCATCAGATCCACCGGGGCATTGTTTCCAATGTTGTAAATATGATACGGTGCAGATGAACTTTGTATTTCAGGGTCTTTAGGATCCCATGCCACATTTTTTGTGGCAGGGTTGTCTATCACTTTGATCAAACCTTCGACAATATCGTCTATATAGGTAAAATCACGGCTCATTTTTCCAAAATTAAAGACTTTGATCGGCCTGTCATGCAAGATGGCATCGGTAAAGAGCATAGGTGCCATATCCGGCCTTCCCCAGGGTCCATACACCGTGAAAAATCTCAAGCCGGTTGTTTGTATACCGTATAGGTGGCTGTAGGTATGTGCCAACACTTCATTGGATTTTTTGGTAGCGGCATAGACACTGACCTGATGTTCTGTTTTATCAGACGTTTTGAATGGCTGGGATTTGTTAAGTCCGTAGACAGAAGAACTGGAAGCATAGGCAAGATTTTTTACATTGTGATGTCTGCACCCCTCCAGAATATTCAAAAACCCTACAACATTACTCTCGATATAGGCATGTGGATTTTCCAGAGAATAGCGTACTCCGGCCTGAGCAGCCAGATTACATACCGCATCGAAGTTTTCTCTTTCAAAAAGTGCATCCATGCCTTCTCTGTCTGCCAGATCAAGTTTGACGAACGTATGTTTGGGATAGACTATCGAAATGGTCGGGTGATTGTTTTTTATTTCAGACTGCGCTATACCAAGCTCTTTGAGGCGCCCATACTTTAAATTGACATCATAATAATCATTAATATTGTCAATACCGACCACTTCATCACCCCGTTCAAGCAATTTTTTTGCGAGGTGATACCCTATAAAACCAGCTGTTCCTGTTACTAGAATCTTCATACCCTAGTCACTTCCAAACAAATCTCTCGTATAAACTTTTTCCTCTACATCTTTTAACGTATCTGAATGTCTGTTTGCGACTATCACATCGGAGATCTGTTTAAATTCTTCCAGATCTCTGATCACTCTCGAATGGAAAAACAGATCTTCTTCCAGCGATGGTTCATAAATAACCACTTCAATACCTTTGGCTTTGATCCTTTTCATAATACCCTGAATGGAGGAAGCTCTGAAATTGTCTGATCCGCTTTTCATTACCAGTCTGTACACCCCTACTGTTTCCGGATTTTTAGCAATGATACTGTTGGCGATAAAATCTTTTCGGGTACTGTTTGCATCCACAATAGCCCCAATAAGACTATTGGGAACATCCTGGTAGTTTGCACGCAGCTGCTTGGTATCTTTTGGCAGACAGTATCCACCGTATCCGAATGAAGGGTTGTTGTAATGGCTTCCGATCCGAGGGTCAAGCCCTACCCCTTCAATGATCTGTTTACTGTCAAGCCCCTTGGATGCAGCATAGGAATCCAACTCATTAAAATAGGCAACCCTCATGGCAAGGTAAGTATTGGAAAAGAGTTTGATGGCTTCAGCTTCTGTTGATCCGGTAAAAAGAATGTCAATATTCTCTTTGATCGCACCTTCTGCCAAGAGTTCACTGAAGATCTTTGCCCGTTCGGATTTCTCACCAACAATGATACGTGAGGGATAAAGGTTGTCGTAAAGTGCTTTTCCTTCCCGTAGGAACTCTGGTGAGAAAATGATATTGTCACAATTTAACTCTTTTTTGATCTCTTCCGTATAACCGACAGGTACTGTGGATTTAATGATCATTGTTGCATTTGGGTTGATACGCATGACATCTTTGATAACTGCTTCAACAGAACTGGTATTAAAATAGTTTGTCTCAGGATCATAATCGGTCGGTGTTGCGATGATCACATAATCTGCATTTTCATACGCCTCATCTTTCTCCAAAGTCGCCCTGAAATTCAACTTTTTTGTCGTGAGATACTCTTCCAATTCTTTATCAACGATCGGCAATTTTTTATGATTCAGTAATTCTATTTTTTCAGGCACGATGTCTAAAGCGACTACTTCATTGTGCTGTGCCAGAAGTATACCGTTCGACAGTCCTACATATCCTGTACCGGCTATGGCTATTTTCATTGTATTGTCTCCCCCCTACTCTGTATATTGTATTTGACTTTTCATACGAAAGTATACCTTGTTATTATCATATATAAAATTATAATATATTATATATAGATTTATCTAAAAAAGCAGTGAAACACTATAATGGATATAAGGGTAAGAAGAAGAGCGGCCAAACAAGGAAATCATATAAAAAACAAGGAAGGAAATATATGAAAAAGGCCACTCTTTTAGTAGTTTGATGCCAAGAGCAAACAAGGAAGTCTACAAATTTGGACAAGAAGTAAAACAAACTCTTAACATCTCTTGAAAGAGACTCTCTCTTTCTTAGTTAAAGTATAACACCCCAAGATGTACACTTGGAAAATAGATAGTTAACGGGTGGATAATATGAGAGATAATTGTCATAAACTTTCCGGGATCTTATGTGAGATCTTTTTCTTGGCAATGATCTTTGAAAGTTCATCACTTTCGACAATTTCCTGCTCTATCAGCTTAAGGGCCAGGATTTCTATGAGATCCCAATGTTTATCAACCAGTTTAGCAGTACGTGCTTTTGCCACATCTATCCAGTGTAAAAATCTTTTTTCGATCTGTGTATTTAAAAAACTGCTATCCAGCAGAGCAATAGAGTCAATGTTGATGAATCCCAACTCTTTGTCCATGCCAAGATTGGTGATCGCAGCATAGACCTGCAGTGAAGCCTGGGAAAGATCATTGATCGCACCACTGTCCATATCCTGCTCCTTCCCGGATCTTTTGATCTTTGCAGTACGTCCGGCGAGGAGAACACAGACATCATTGAACAGCTCTTCCTTTGTAATATTTGACAATTCATCTTCCGTATTGTAAGAGACAAAACCAAGCATTTTACTTCTTGGCGCTATGGTTACCTGTTCTATCTTGATATGCGGCAGAAGCAGAGAAGAGAGTACTGCATGCGCAGCTTCATGATAGGCTGTCATTTCAAGTTCTTTTTCAAGGTTTCTTACCATCTGTGTTTTGATCTTATGTCCGTACTTTATAATATTCACCTGTTCGATCAATATCTCTTCGGTGATCACTTTTTTACCATGTTCAACAACGTACAACGCTGCCATACGACCAAGTCTTTCCAGCTCCAGTGCACTCATCCCTGTAATATATCGCACAATGCGTTCTACATCTATTTTGGGGTCATGGGGTTTTTTCATGATCTTCTCTATAAAAAATCTTCTTGCATCCTTGTCCAGCTTGGTAATTTCCAGTAAAAAGTCCAACTTTTGTGCCGAAGTCAGAACCGGATCGATCGCTTCCAGATCTTCGGCTGTCGCTATGGTAAATACCATTTCT
>Ga0256834_1002698_pt1 | contig 11021 bp, 11 predicted proteins | sample 4281140metaG_FD_190536 | JGI IMG/M metagenome (GOLD analysis project Ga0256834, IMG submission 190536) | Hydrothermal vent microbial communities from East Pacific Rise, Pacific Ocean - 4281-140 | ecosystem: Environmental > Aquatic > Marine > Hydrothermal vents | place: Pacific Ocean: East... | reverse complement strand
TAGAGGGTGTCATGACGGCTGTACACTTTGGTGATACGGAGAAACTTCCTGATGCTTTACTAGCAAGACTTTTACAGCACTTTAACAAGTTTAACTTGGCAAATGAACACCTTGAAAATCCTGACATACTAGGGAGTGCTTACGAGTATCTTATACGAGAGTTTGCTGATGATGCTGGTAAAAGTTTTATACACCCAAAGAGGTTGTAAGTTTGGTGGTAGAACTCATAAAACCAAAGGCAGGAGATAGCATCTATGACCCGACTTGTGGAAGTGGTGGTATGCTCATACAAAGTGCAAACTATATCAAGGCTCATGGTGGAGTTGTAGGGAAGTTTGTAGATGTAAATCTCTACGGTCAAGAGAAAAACCTTGGCACTTGGGCGATATGCAAGATAAACATGATAGTTCATAACTTCAAAGATAGCGACATACGAAAAGGCGATACTTTATCAAGCCCAAAACATTTAGTTGATGGGGAACTTATAACTTATGATAGAGTCATAGCAAATCCACCTTTTTCACTCAAAAAGTGGTGGGCAAGTGCGGAGATAGATGTCAAGAGTGATGAAAATGGCAAAGAGATAGCACCAAAGTACAATAGTGTCGTAAGTGATGAGTACGGAAGATTTAAGTATGGTATACCTCCAAGGGGTTATGGAGATCTAGCCTTTGTTCAGCACATGATAAGTGTGCTTAAACATGATGGTCGCATGGGTGTCGTGCTTCCTCATGGTGTACTCTTTCGTGGTGGAACTGAGGGTAAGATCAGAGAAGGCTTACTAGAGGATGATATAGTAGAAGCTATCGTGGGACTGCCTGAAAAGCTCTTTTATAACACAGGCATACCAGCAAGTATCATCATCATAAACAAAAGCAAAGCAGACAATCTAAAAAACAAAGTTGTATTTATAGATGCTTCAAGTGAGTACAAAGATGGCAAAAATCAAAATACGCTAACTGAGGAAAATATCAAAAAGATAGTTGCGGGATATGATGGGCTTGAGACGATAGATAAGTTTATGAGAGTGGTAGATATGAGTGAGATAAAAGAGAATGACTACAACCTAAACATCTCACGCTACATAGACACGAGTGAAGATGAGATAATCATAGATATAAAAGCAGTAAGAGAAGAGATAGCAGCGCTTGAGAGTAAAGAGAAAGAGATAGATAAAAAGTTAAATGCCTATCTTGCGAGTTTAGGTTTTTAAGATGTTGAAAGAGGGTTATAAAGAGTGTGAGATTGGGGTTATTCCTGAGGATTGGGAAGTTGTGAAACTTGATAGTTTAGGAAAAATTATTACGGGTAGCACACCAAAAACTTCAAATCAAGACTTTTATATTAATGGAACAAGACTTTGGGCTTCTCCAAGTGATTTAGGTAAGTCAAAAGAAATTAAAACTACAAAAACAAAATTAAGTGATTTGGGTTTTGAACAGATTAGAGTATTAGAGAAAAGAAGTATATTGATTACTTGTATTGGTTCTACAATAGGTAAGATGGGTATAGCTTATGAAGAAATGAGTAGTAATCAGCAAATTAATGCGATTACTTGTAATCAATATAATAATCCAGATTTTTATTATTATGTTTTATTCAAAATAAAGGATAAAATACAAAAACTTGCTGGAACACAAGCCGTTCCATTATTAAATAAAACAGATTTCTCTCAAATTAAAGTTATACAACCACCACTAAAAGAACAAGAAAAAATAGCCGATATTTTATCCACTGCTGATGAAAAGATAGATGCCATCGAGGGACAAATTCAAAAAGCTGAAACTCTCAAAAAGGGGCTACTACAAAAGCTACTAAGTAAGGGTATAGGACATAGTGAGTTCAAGGATAGTGAGCTTGGGAAAATACCTGAGGGGTGGGAAGTTGTTCCATTTTTAGAACTTGCTGATAAAAAAATAAATTATTCATTTACTGGAGGACCATTTGGTTCAGACTTAAAAAGTGAGCATTATACAAAGGATGGGGTAAGAGTTATACAATTACAAAATATAGGTGATGGTTCTTTTATCAATAATGATTTTGTTTATACCTCAGAAGAAAAAGTAGAAGCATTAAAAACTTGCCAAATATATCCAAATGATATTATATTGGCAAAAATGGCTGAACCCGTTGCCAGAGCTTGTATTATGCCAAGTATTGAAGAAAAATACTTAATGGGTTCGGATGGGATTAGATTACATATAGATAAATCAAAATATGATACTCATTTTATATTACACTCAATTAATTTCACTAGATTTAGAGATATAGCTGTTGCTAGAAGCACAGGAACAACACGGTTAAGAATAGGATTAACAGCATTAAAAAAAATACCTATTGTCATACCACCCCTCAAAGAACAAAAACAAATATCCGATATATTATCAACTGCTGATGAAAAAATAGAAGTGCTTAGAGTTAAAAAACAAAAGTATGAAACACTCAAAAAAGGTCTGTTACAGAAGCTTTTGAGTGGAGAGATTAGGGTTGAGATATGAAAAAGGCAAATAATGAACTATAAAATATTTTGTGATGAGAGTAATCATCTACTAAATGATAAATCAAAGGTTATGGTTAATGGTGCTATTTGTATTCGTGAAGATGAAGTTGAAAAGGTTAATAGGTATATAAAATACTTAAAAAAGAAACATAGCTACTATAATGAACTTAAATGGACTAAGGTTATAAAAAAGCAAAAAGATTTCTATATAGAGTTGATTGATTATTTTTTTGATAGCAATATGATATTCAAAGCTACCTTTATACCAAACAAAAAAGAAGCGCTTCATAAACAGTATGGATATAGTTTTGATGAGTTTTATTATATTGTTTATCACTACACTATTAGAAACTTTATAGATGGTCAAAATAATTATAAAATATATCTTGATTATAAAGATATAAATGGTGGTAAAAGAATAAAAAAAATGAAAGAAATTTTTAATCATAGAGGTGCTACTGATATTTTTATCATTCAATCTCAAGAGTCTCAAATAATTCAACTTTGTGATCTGTTTATAGGTGCTATTTCATATAAAAATAGGCAAGATATAGAACATACGAGTGAGATAAAAAATTTTATCATAGAGTATTTGGAAGAAAAATTGGGTTATCAGTTAATTGGAACAGCTCCTTGGATTGAGAAGTTTAATATATTTAGATGGGTTTTAGGTAAGAGATAGTGCTAATATTAACACACCCTGAAATTTCAACACTTAATGAGATTAATATTGAAAAACTTTTTGATATTTTCAAAGAAGATTTTATAGATAATCAAACTATTTTACAAAAAGGTGCTATATCTTTTGTAATAGATGTTAAAGCTGATAAAACATGTCCTTGTCCATTTACAAAAGAAGCTAAACAAGAACGATTTTGGCACATAATAACAACAGAAGAAAAAAAAGCAAAACATAGAAATAATCCTTGTCCAGATATAAATGAGAAAAATAGAAAATATGATGAAGCAAGAGCGAAGCGAATACATTGGATAAAATTACTTATTGATAATTGGCAAAAAGATGATGAAATAAAGCATTTTTATCAAAAACGAAACTCAAAAATTAATTTAATAATCTGGCATACAAAGAAAGATTTTTTAGTTGTTGTTAGAAAACTTAGTAATACAAATGACAAGTTTTTAGTTTCTTCATACTTGATTTATAGAAGTGAAATACGAAGATATAGAAAACAATTAGAAGAATACAATGAAAAAAAACCGAATGGATTAGAATGGTTTTAAGAAGTTGGTCGCCCATACGGCAGGGCGAAAAGCCACTTGTAAAAAACAAAAAATGCTTTTTATTACCCCTATTTGACTAGCATTGGTAATTCAAGATACAATATTATATCGACAATTTATTATATAAATATAAAATTTTATAATTCATATTTATATAAATATAATAAATTGTTACAAAATAACACATATTTGAATAAATGGGTAATAGTAGCCATATAGGCTACTATGTTATTTTTTACCTTTTTTTGTTTGACTTAAGGCACTACCTGCCAATGACTTACAAGTTTTAGAAGATGATTTACTTTTTAAAACTTTTGATGCTTTAGAAGCTATACTTTTTGAAGTTTGCTTTTTATTTGCCATTGTTTTCCTTTCAAGTTTATTTAGTTTTGTTTCGTTTAGTGTCTGAAATTTGGGGCTATAACCATCAAGCGACTTTTGGTTGACAGTTTATCATATATTTTATAATTTGTCAACTAAATAAGTGTAATTTTATCTTATTGTGCTATAATATCCCCAATTAAAGGAGTCTAAGATGTTTGGTGAAAGGCTAAAAAGGGCGAGGATTAAGGCTGGTTTTTCTATGCAAGAGTTGGTTGACAAAGCTAACAACATAGTTAGTAAACAGTCTATATCTCAATATGAAAAAAACTTAAAAAGCCCCTCATCTGATGTTCTCATCGCACTTGCAACTGCTTTGGGTGTTGGTGTTGAGTATTTTTTTAGAAATGTTGAGGTTAGTATAGGGGAGGTGGATTTTAGAAAACAGTCCACTTTTGATAAAAAAAAGCAAGAGGTGTTAAAAGAGAATGTTAGGGAGTATTTAGAACGCTATATCGAGATTGAAAACATACTAGATATAGACTATAAGTTTAAAAACCCATTGGAAAATGAAGAGATAGGTGCACTTGATGAGATAGAAACCCTTTCTACCAAACTAAGAGAGAGTTGGAATCTAGGAATAGACCCTATCGGGAATATTGTAGAAATGTTAGAGCTTAAAAATATAAAAGTTCTACTCATCGACGATGATAAAAAGTTCAACGGCTTGTGTGGTGAAGTAAACGATGAAAAAAGTCACTACTTTATAGTGCTTAACAACACCAAAGAGTTAAACAGCGATAGAAAACGATTTACTGCTTTGCATGAGTTAGCTCACTTGGTATTGCCTATCCATTCTTTAGCTGAAGAGAAAGCTAGTGATAGATTTGCTGGGTCTTTTCTCTTTCCTAAAGAGAGTGTTATCAATGAGTTTGGAGCAAAGAGAAGCAAAGTATCTATCGAAGAACTAGCTCATATCAAACAGAAGTATGGTATCTCTATCGCTGGGATTATCTTTAGGTTAAGACAGTTAGATATCATTAGTGAAGCAATGTTTAAAAGATTTTGGATTGTAAACAGAACTTCAAAGTTTGATGATAATAATCCGTACAAACAAGAGATAAAAACTACAAGATTTCAAAACTTGTTGGCTCATGCTTATAGTGAAGAGTTCATCTCACTCTCTAAACTAGCTGAGTTATCAGGCTTGAGTGTAGATGATGCTTTAAAAAAGTATGGTGAAGTATTTTAATGATTGTCGTTAGTGATGCAAATATCTTTATAGATTTAGAAAGAGTTGGTCTTTTGATAGAGTTTTCTAAACTAGATATGGGTATCGCTACGAGTGATTTTGTGTTCAATGAACTAAATGCAAAACAGCAACTATTGGTAAAAAGTCTTGATGTAGATATATATAGCCTTGATGCTGATGAATTGATAATGTTTTTTACAGAGTATCAGAAATTGGGGAGAGTTAAGATTTCTCATCAGGATTATTCTATCTTCTACTTTGCTAAAAAACTTAATGCTTCTGTTTTGAGTAACGATAAAGCACTTAGAAAGTTTTCAACTAAAAATAGTTTAGAGGTTAAGGGGATATTTTATATTTTAGATATGATTATAACAGAGAGTAAGTTGAGTAAAGATGACTTAAAAAAGTCTATCACATTGCTGTTAGACAATAGTTGGCTACCTAAAGATGAAATCCATAAAAGATTGGAGAAGTTAACATGAGTGAATACACACAGTCTGAACTTCCAGCCATAGAGCTTTTTAAAAAGCTTGGATATGACTACTTTGATGCCAAAAGTGAAATGTATGAGGTAGTTCTTGAAGATAGACTAACAACGGCACTTAAAAAGATAAATCCTTGGTTAAATGAAAACAATCTTCAAAAAGTAGTCCGTAAAGTCTTGGCAGTAAATGGTAGCTCATTGATGGAGATAAACTCCCAGATACACAAGCTCATCACTCGTGCGGATGCTTTATCGCTTAAACCTACACCAGAGGAACATCCAAAAGCTGTAAAGTTTATAGACTATGAAAATATTGAAAATAATGATTTTTTAGTAGTAAATCAGATGAAATTCAAAGGACAAAGAGCAAACTCTATCCCTGACTTGGTTGTGTTTGTAAATGGTCTACCACTTGCTGTTATAGAAGCTAAAAATCAAAAGGTAGATATAAGTGATATTCCTGATTTAGAATACTACCAAACAAACTCACCTAAACTCTTTCACTACAATCAAATCATAGGGGCTATAAACCGTATAAGTGGCTTATATGGAACGATAGAAGCATCCATGAAGTTCTACTCAAAATACAACGAAAAAGCCACTAAAGAGCTTATAGCGTTGTGTGATGATGAACCAACACCTCAAGATATACTTATCTACAATCTATTTGAAAAAAGAAGATTTCTTGATATCATTAAATACTTTGTGATTTTTGAGGTGGTAGAGGGTAAGACTATAAAAAAACTACCAAGATATCAACAACTTCGAGCGGTAAATAAGATAGTAGACAGACTTCAAAACGAAAACCGTGGTGGTGTTGTGTGGCACACTCAAGGAAGTGGTAAATCTATCACTATGATTTATCTTGCTACAAAGCTTAGAGCCTCTACAAGTGGGTTTGACAATCCTACTATCATGGTACTAACAGATAGAACAGACTTAGACAATCAAATCAGAAGCACTTTTAACAGAGTGGGCTTTTCAAATGTTATACAAGCAAATTCTATTGCACACTTAAAAACACTACTAAAAGATAGCTATGGAAAAACTCTAACTTCTACTATACAAAAGTTCCAAGAACGAGCAGAAGAGAAAAAAGAAGTTGAAGTCCTAAGTGAAAAAGAAAATATCTTTGTCTTGATAGATGAAGCTCACCGTTCTCAGTATGGACTAACAGCATCATACATGAGACAAAGCTTACCAAATGCTAAGTTTATAGCCTTTACTGGAACACCAATAGACAAAGAGAACAAATCAACTCTTCATGAGTTTTATGGTGGGGATTATATAGACAAATACACTATCAAACAATCGGTAGCCGATGGCAATACTCTGCCTATACTTTATGAAACAGGACTAAGTAAATTTTTCATAGAAAAAGAGCTACTTGATGCTGAGTTTGATAAGATGTTTGGAGATGAGAGTGCTAAAAAACAAGCGATACTAAAAACCAAGGCAACAAGTCTTGATAAAAATGCTACTCGAAGAGTTGAAGAGATAGCAAAAAGCATCGTAGAACACTATAAAAACAAGAGTTACTTAGATGGTTTCAAGGCTATGATAGTGTGTCATAACAGATACCAAGCCATAGCTTATAAAAAAGCATTTGACAAGTTGGCTAGTCTTGGTCAAAATAGTTTCCAATCAAAAGTGATTATGAGTTTTGACACAAAGAAAGATTCACAAGAGTTTTATGATTTAGCGACACCAGAAGCGGATGTAAAACAAGCAATAGAAGATTTTAAACTACCATTTGGAGATGAGACTGATAAAAGTCGTGGTGGTAAAAGGCAATTTGACAATACTGCTTTTCTAATTGTAAGTGATATGTTACTTACAGGATACGATGCTCCAATACTTCAAACTCTTTATGTCGATAAGATACTAAAAGAGCATAATTTACTCCAAGCGATAGCAAGAGTAAATAGAACCCGTAAAGGTAAAAGTGCTGGGTATGTTGTGGATTTTGCAGGTATTACTAAGCACCTTGTAGAGGCTCTTGAAATATTTTCTGGAGATTTAGAGCCAAGTGATGTGATGGTGGATATAGCAGAGGAAAAAACTACACTTGAAAATAGACACACAAAGCTTGTAAGTTATTTTAAAAATGTTAAGAAAGACAGAGAAACTCAAAGACAGCTATTTATAGATGAAGCTATAAGTTACTTAAAACCAATAGATATAAAAGATAAATTCAAAGAACTTGTAAGTGATTTTAATAAATCTATGAATATAGTTCTTCCTGATCCATTTGCTACAAAGTATGACTATGATTTTAAACTTTTTAATGAACTGAAACTCATGGTTAGAGATGAAAAAGAGAAGATAACACGAGAGGATAGTAAAAAACTACAAATGATACTAGATGAGCATCTTCGAGCAAACGGTATCGAGTATCTACTGCAAGAATCTATAGATATAACAGACTATAAACTTTTTACAGCAGAGTTGGTAAAAACAGGAGAGCATAATCCACTTGACAAAGCAAAAGCTATCATCAAAGCAAATGAGTCGATAAATCCTGCCTTAGCACTTGAGCTTTCAGAGTTGTTAGAGCGAAAACTTCTTGATGCAAAGGTCGATAGAAAACAAGCTGTGATAGAGTTTTTTAAGGATATGGAAGAGGTTATAAATCGACATAAAAACAGATATAAAGCTGTTGGGTTAAGTGACGAAAAAGAGCTAGTGATTTATGACTTGGTGGAACATCTCACAAAAGAGCCTACAGCTTTGACTTTGGAGATACATGTATGTTTACAAGCTTGGCTAGATAAAAAAGCTATCTTGGTGCAAAGCGATGCTCAAAAAGATATGCGAAATAGTCTCAAGCCTATTCTTGTAAAGTATGGAGTTGATAGAAAATTCTCAAAAGATATAGTTTCAAAGTTGGTAGAGACTTATGTATAGTATCGCTTATGGGACAAGGTCGATAGAGTACGATATAGAGAGAAAAGCATCTTTGAAAAACAGCTATATCAATGTTACAACAGAGGGTGTACTTGTACGAACTGACGATAAAACAACACAAGAAGAGATAGACAAGATGGTTTATAAAAAACTCTCTTGGGTGAGTAAGAAGCTAGAACAGTTTAAAGCTATCGCAGTCAATCATCATATCTCAACAGGTTCAAGGCTCTACTATATGGGTAAAAGCTACTATGTAAAGCTAATAGAAGATATAAGTGCTACAACTATCATGATAGAGTTTAATCACTCAAAGTTTTATATCACTATACCGATGGTCTATACAGAACAAGAACTTCAAAAAGCTATCGAAAACTTTTACAAACAAAAAGCGACACAAAAACTTATACCTTTGACAAAAAAGTGGGCAAAGAGAATGGGACTTGAGCCTGAACATATAAGTTTTAGATATTCTAAAAATAGATGGGGAAGTTGTAGTGCTACTCATCGTATATCGTATAACTATCATCTTGTAAAACTCTCAGCTTCTTTGATAGAATATGTGGTGGTTCATGAGTTGGCTCATATCGTACACAAAAACCACTCCAAAGAATTTTGGAAGTTAGTTTATCACTATATCCCAGATTATAAGATACGAGAAGAGAAGATACGAGTTTTTGAAAAACTTATATAGAAGTTGGTTTAAAACAATTGCTATTTTTCTTTCAGTTTTATAGCTATCTTCACTTGATTAGCAAGTTTTGCATCGTATGCAATGCGATTAAAAGAAGGTGTATGTTTATATACTTCATAACCCAACTCAATGAGAAAATACTCTTTTGGTTTGTGCCTTTTTTTATACTTTACTCCAGATAATGAAATATCTAAAAACTCTGCTATCTCTTTCATTGTTGCCATGTTGTCTTCCTTTGTATGGTTGGCATACTAGCCTTTTAAGTTACTATACTATCTTTTTTGATAGTAACCAAGTAAAGAAAAGGATATTTTTTAAAAATAGTAGTTTTAAATCATAAAAAAATATAAAATAGTTAGTATAGTTATCTTTTTGTATAGTATACAGCCCCTTTAATCATAAATTTCATTTTTTATATAAACCCAACACATGATTTTTTCCACTATCTTCAGCAAGTTTTGCATATCTAAGGGTTGATTTTATATCACTATTTCATGATAGTATAGATAGGTGTATTGTTGATAGCTAGATGACTTGCAAATGTGTGCCTTAGTGAGTGAATTACCGTTCTATTTTTTGCATCTCTGGAGTCAAGACCTTGATTAAAAAGTTTATTTAATACGGGTTGCAATCTCTCTTCCATCTGTTGGGGTTTTATCTTTGCACCCTCAGCAAGATTTATGATATGGTCGTGATGATTTAGTTGTAACAACTTGTCTTTCAAAACATCATAAAGTTCATTAGATATAAATCCTTTGTAAATCGCTTTTTTAGAGTCCTTTGTTTTTGTATCTTGGATTCTAAATATCTCTTTTTTCTCCAATCTAATATCTTTTTTTTGTATCAATAAAATTGAATCTAATCTAGCCCCAGTTGATAATGCAAGAAGACAAAAAAGATGTAGTAGTTCGTTATCTTTTACGGTTTTTAAAAGTAAGTCTATCTCTAGTGTATTCAAGTATCTTTCTCTTTCATTGTCTACTGCAAGTTTCTTTAGCATACTTACTACATTGACTCCACTATAAAGGTTTTTTCTTATGGCATGATTTATCATAGAAGATAGGACGGCTGTTATATTGTTTATAGTTTTAGGAGTCAATGGTCTTTTTTGAGATGTAGAACTTAGCTTCTTTTTTTGAAACTCTATCAAATCATCTTCTGTAAGTGTTGCTAGTGCCTTTTTTCCAAAAGGTTTATGTAGGTGGTTTATATATCTATTTTTATCTTGCTTGTTGTTTTTATTGTGTATCTCTTTATCTTTAAAGAATATTTCGGATATTTCATCAAGTGTGATTTTGTTTCTTGTTACTTTTGATTTATGAGGAGCATCATCTCCAAGACGAATTTCATTTAAAATTCTCTCTCTATGATTTTTACAGATAACCTCAGTTATCCCTTCTTTGATTTTTTTACCAATCTTTTTTTCTTTACGCTTACCATTTTCTTTATATCCTATATAGTAAGTAATATCTCCATTTTTATGTGGATAGTGAAACACACCTTGATATTTTTTTGAATGAACTCTTTTCAAAATAGCTCCTATTTTCAATTTTAAAAATATTAGCATAATTTTTTATTTTTTCCCACCCTATTACCACCCATATTTGATAAAACATGATAGAAC
>Ga0256834_1002697_pt1 | contig 11024 bp, 10 predicted proteins | sample 4281140metaG_FD_190536 | JGI IMG/M metagenome (GOLD analysis project Ga0256834, IMG submission 190536) | Hydrothermal vent microbial communities from East Pacific Rise, Pacific Ocean - 4281-140 | ecosystem: Environmental > Aquatic > Marine > Hydrothermal vents | place: Pacific Ocean: East... | reverse complement strand
CATACACTTATGTTACACAGGGTTGCTTCGGCAACCCGGCCGTAAGGCACCGGCAAACAAAGGGCTGTTCCGGGTTTAGGCATGCCACTTAGGCAAACGGCTTGGCAAGAAAACCAAAACGGCACACCAAGCCACAACATACCGGAAACCGGCAAACACCCCGGCGTTCTAAAGGTGCAAACGGCCAAAACGGAACTGTTTGTTTAACCTTTAAAAATGTGGAATTAGATACTATCCCGAAAAAGTGTGTAAAGTGAAGTTGATTAAATTTGTTAGGTAATTAACTAAAAAAACAAATAAAAATGAAAAAATTACTTCACTTTACACAAGAGCAAGTTACAAAAATTCTCCAAGCTATAGCAGAGGAAAAACGGAGCGTGAGGAAAAATGAGGATGGCGTCGAAGTTTTATTGAAAGTCTGCTTGTGTTGTATTTCGAGGGCATATAATATAACATGGCAATCATTTCTTGTCTTGAGTTTGAAAGCGTTCGATTTTCCCGGGAGGAATATGGAATGGATGCCAATTTAGATTTCGTAAACAAACAGTCCGCTGAGCAATTTGGGCTCGATATAACTGCTTTTGGGGGGGAGAGTTTCGCTGCGGTCGGCTTTGGATTTAATTTCATCAAAAGTGAGTGCCGGCATAAAAAATCCCGCTTTGCATTCTCCTCCGTTAATTTTACGAGTTAAGCATTTGATATTGGTTTTGCCGTCGCAGTAGGTGAGGAGTTTACTGGTTCGCACATCGGTTATGGAGAGGATTTTATTAAAGATTTCTTCATTGATAACTTCCACTTCGGTTTTTCCGTTTTGTATAAATTCTGAAGGGATACCTATTTTGTAATAATTTTTACATAAATAGAGGATAAACTCTCCGCGTTGGGGTTCGATGAAACGTTTTAGCGGTTTAATGGAGAACTTTTTTTTAATTTGATCTAAAAATTCGTTTGGATTGTTAGTATTAAGTTTTTTAACTCCTCGGTTATAGGGGAATAATTTGAGTTGGGTATAATCGATTAAAAAAGCCATAAAATAATTGTAAGCTTCCAATCCTGTATGGTATGGGTTTTCTTCTTGTAAGCGTTTGGAAAGTTGATAGGAACTTTCTACCCGGTGATGTCCGTCGGCGATGTAGAATGAAGGGATTTGTAGAAAAGTTTTTTTGATATCACGAATTAAATTTGCCGAAGAAACCGGCCAAACTTCAAAAACTTTTCCGTCGGGGCGGGCGAATTCATATTCGGGTATCTCGGCTTGGATTCCGGCATAGATTTCATTCAATTCCGGAGAAGGTTTATGGGCTAGTAGAACCGGTTCGGCATTGATGCGAACGTCGTATAAGTAATCGGTGAAAAGTTTTATTCGGTTGGTAAGGGTATTTTCGTGTTTTTTGATGATACCTTTTTCGTAGTCATCCGTAGAAGCTACGCCGGTAATGCCTGTAAAAACGGTTCCGTCTTCGTCGGTGATTCGCACCACATAATAAAAGGGCATGCTATCTTGGATGAAAACACGTTTTTTTTTGAATTTATTGTAAAGTTTTTTGATGGCCTTGTGGCGTTTTGCCGGTTCCAAATGACGTACATAAGGCTTGGCAATGATATTTAAAAAAGTGAAAGGATTGTATTTGATCATCCGGTTGATGTCCAGTTGTGTGTACCGGTCATAGGAATAACTCGGAACTAAACAAACTTTATTTTTGACCGGTCTGACCGCCGGAAAGGGATTGAATGTCGCCATTTAACCGGTTTTTTGCACAAGATATTATATGCTTTCCTATGTAGAACTGACAAAAATCAAAAAAGAAGTCAAAAATTATATTTTTTTTATTTCGTTGGCTGTTATCCAAGCGATTTTTCCGTCGGGTAATTTGATTTTATACCAATCGCCGTCCGGTTCGATGATTTGCACTTTCAATCCTTCATGGACGATTCCCGTTTTTTCCGATGATAAATTAGGTTCGGTGTAGAGTGTACTTTTGGGAACCATAACAATTGCATAGGTTTCGGATAATTCACGATTAGCCCGGTATCCCATTTGCCAAAATACGGGCAAGAGCGACAGAAAGATAAGAAAAAGTGTGAAGAATAATCTTTTGATTGCCGGTTTGCGGGAATAGAGATATACAACGAAAGCCACCCATCCGGTCAAGAGACTAATCACGGCAAGCCAAGCCCATGTGTCGGGCGAAAATAGCATATAGATTTTTTTTATCATACGACGGGTAAAACTTTCCGGTAAACGTTGAATGCGGTCTTGAATTCCGCGTCGTGCGATTTGCAGGTTGTTTTTTGCATCATTGTTGCGGGGATCGAGTTTTAAGGCTTTTTCATAGTAATAAATTGCCCAAGGAATACGGTTGAGTTTATAGTAGGCGTTCCCCATGTTAAAATACAAGTCGGAAGAATGAAATCCCCGTGCCGGAATTTGGCGGTATTGTTCCAATGCCTTTTCATAGTTGCCTTGCCGGTATAATTCATTGGCTCGATGAAAAATCGAATCCACCGGTTGGGCTTGCATCAAAGAATTCAAGAAAAATACTGCTGTTATCCAACGAATACGTTTCATGCTTTTAGGTTTTTATCCGTATGTTTTATCCAATCTTTGACTTCGCGTAGTAAATTTTCACGCCCCGTAGCTTGTAGCGGACTGTAACGCGCCATTTCGAGCCGGTTCCAAATGTTTTCCAGTTTTTCCGTCAACCCGGCGGATAGATTTTTGGTTTTTAAAGTTTTAAGAACGTTTGCTTTTGTGATGGATGATGCCGGCATTTGAAGTCGTGCCGCCAAGAAACTTTTAAGTGCTTTTTCCAACATGGCATAAAAGGTTTCCTGATTGCCGGTTAATTTTTCCGCTTCATTCAAAAGGTGTTTCCACTCTTTCTCGGCGCGCAAAGTTTCCAGTCGTGCGGTATCGGAATAATAGCGGTCATACCATTTTTTCAATCCCCATGCAATCGGAAAAAGGAATAAAAGAAGAACGACGGGGATATAAAAACGTTTGGATCCGAAAAAATGCTGTTTTCGAACAGGTAACCATGAGGAACCGGTGTGAATATAGCGAAATGTATCGTTAGGATTTTCCAATGTTGTGTTGTCGTTGGATGGGGTGATTGTTCCGCCGCTTACTTCCAAGTCTATTGGTTCGGAAGTGAGGGTGATATATTGTTGTCTTTTCGGATCGAAGTAGCTGAATGCGATAGCGGGGATTTTATATTTTCCGCTTTTGTGCGGGATGATGGTATAAATATCCGTTATACTTCCGTTGATGCCGGCTAAGGTGGCTTTGGTGCGTTTTTTATGTTCGGGTTCATAAACTTCCAAGTCGGGGGGTAAATTCAATGCCGGCAAATCGAACATGCCTAAATTTCCCGTTCCGCTGACCGTGATACGGACGGTTAAGGGTTCGCCGGTTTTTAAGTTGATTTTGTCGGCTTCCACCTTGATTTTAAATTGTCCTACGGCTTCGTTAAAGTTTTCCGGTTTCCCGTTTTCAGGCAAAGGTTTAACATGAATAAACCGGCTTCCCGTACTTAATACCACAGGCTCGGGCACTTCGACAATTTGCCTGAAAATACCCCAGTCCTCTTCTTTTTGAACATAGCGATTGATGCGGAACGATTGAGAAGTGATTTTCAATTTCCCCGCTTGCTGGGGAAAAATAACCACTTTGCGCAAATTATAATAATGATATGGAATGTCATCTATTTCTGCCGATATAGGTCCTTGTATATCGTTACTTACGTTTTCCACCCAAAAACCTTCATAGCGGGGAATTTCCAACATATTCAAATCACCGACTTTGACTCCGTCTTTCACATATAAACGAAAAATTACGCCGACGGCTTGATTGACATAGGCCGATTGTGTACTTAAATCCATGCGCAGAAAAATATCCTTACCGTTGGCCCCCTTTGACACGGACGGTTGTATGTTGTTTTGTCTGGGATTGGGCGGCGGAACGCCTTCACTTACATGCACTTGCACCGGTTGTGTTCGGTAGGTTTTGCCCTTGTAAACCATTGAAGCGGCGCCAATTGTTAACGTACCTGTTTTTTTCGGCTGTAGAATATAACTGTATGATTTATTAAAACTTTGACGACCGTTAATCCAACTGTAATTGGTCGACTGCATGGGGCCCATCAGAACATAAAAATCATCGAACCGGGGGGGAGTGAAATTTTCAAAATTTACATTGGCGGAAAACTCGACTTTTATGCGTTCGTCCGCACTGATATCGGAACGGGAGACGCGTGTCGTAAAATTTACTTCCTGAGCCCATAAAAATCCGAATAATTGGGCTGTGAATAACAAAATGAACTGTCTAAATGTCATATTTTCTGTTTTCATACCGCCAAAGTTTCATTAATCAAATATATTTTCCTTCGGTGAAACGAAAAATCTCATATTGATATTTTGTCTAACATTAAGTCTTTTTAATCTTTTCGGCGTATTTTCCTTTTTTATTCAGCAAAAAAAATGCCTTTTGAATTCATAATGAGAGTTTTAAGTTTTTTGTGTTTTATATGTTCTTGAAATTTGTTCTTTTCAATGTTATGTGAGTAGCGTTCGGATTTTATTTCCAAATATTAAGGGGCATGAATTGCTTCACGCCCCTTCGTTGTGATAAAGAATAAACATGTGGATTTAATGTTCGGCTTTGAAAGCTTTTAATTTTTCAATCAATCGAGGTACCACTTCAAATGCGTCACCCACTACGCCGTAATCGGCGGCTTTGAAGAAAGGGGCTTCGGGATCGATATTGATAACCAGAATGTTTTTAGAAGAATTGACACCGGCCAAATGCTGAATGGCGCCGGAAATGCCAATGGCAATATAAAGATTGGGTGCTACTTGTTTACCGGTTTGTCCCACATGTTCCGTGTGCGAACGCCAACCCATATCGGCGACGGGTTTGGAACAAGCGGTGGCGGCGCCCAAGATTTCGGCTAATTCTTCGATCATTCCCCAATTTTCGGGTCCTTTCAATCCGCGTCCGCCCGAAACGATAATTTCGGCGTCGGATAAGGAAACTTTTCCGGTGGCTTTTTCGACGCTCAGCACTTTAAATTCATCGAACAAAGTCGAATCCACTTGCGGTTCGAAACTTTTCACCGTTCCGTCCGACGGGTTTTCTTTCAAGCCGTAGGAATTTTTGGCTATTCCAAGAATTTTTTTGTTCCCGTTCAATTGCACGTGCGCAATGGCTTTGTTGGAAAAAGCTTTGCGTTTCACCACAAAAGGTTCCGTAGTTAACGGTTCCGAAATTACGCCCGTTACGTAAGCCGCTTGCCATTGAGCGGCAATGAAGGGTGTCAAGTATTTGGCGTCGGCGGATTCGCCTACCAATAAAATCCGAGCGCCCGTTTCTTCCGCAGCTTGCGCAATGGCTTCCGAATAAGCACGTGCCGAAAAGGTTTTAAAAGCATCGTTGGTAATGTTCAAAACTTTCGAAATACCGTATTGAAATAATGTTTCGGGATCTTCGGCGCCAAACGAAACGGCATAAGCGGGCATCCCGGTTTTGCGGGATAATTCGGCGGCATAGGAAGCCAATTCTTTGGCTGTTTTATTGATTTTTCCGTTGGTTTGTTCTGCGTATATCAGTATGGCCATGGTTTTTTGTTTTTTGGGGTTAAATTACTTTGGCTTCGTTGTGCAACAAATCGATTAATTCGTCCAAGTGGTCTTTATCCACCAATTTGACCGCACTTTTTTGAGGCGGTTTTTCAAATTTCAAATATTGCGTTTTGACGGGTGCTTCCGCAGGTTGCAAAACTTCAAGCGGCTTGCGTCGGGCCATCATAATACCGCGCATGTTGGGAATGCGTAATTCTTCTTCCTTTACCAAGCCTTTTTGTCCGGCTAAAATCACCGGCAAGCTGGTTTGAAGGGTTTCTTTCCCGCCTTCAATTTCGCGGGCAACGGTTGCTTGATCGCCTTCAATTTCCAAACCGATAACGGCATTGACAAATTTGATTCCGGTCATGGCGGCGACCAAACCGGGTACCATTCCGCCGTTGTAATCGATGGATTCGCGACCGGACAAAATCAAATCGTAGTGTTTGGCTTTTAAGAATTCCGCCAATTGAACCGCCGTATAATAACTATCCGCAGGGACGGTATCTATGCGGAAGGCTTTGTCGGCGCCAATGGCCAAGGTCTTGCGAATCACCGGTTCGTTGATAGACGGTCCCACGTGAACCACATGTAATTCTCCTCCATGCTTTTCTTTCAATTGCATGGCTCTGGTCAAGCTGAATTCGTCGTGCGGGTTGATTACCCATTGAATTCCGGTGCTATCGAAACGGGTGTCGTTATCCGTGAAATTGATTTTTGAAGTGGTATCGGGAACGACACTTAACATTAATAATATTTTCATATCCGGTTGAGTTTTGAGATGATAAAGTTACGAAAATTATATTTATTATGCAAGCATAATAATTTTTGAATTTTAAATAAAGATACGTATAATGGAAAATTTTCAAATGATATATTCAAGTTTTTCTTGAAAAATGGACGGGCATTGAATATACATTGATTACACGTTCTCATTGGCGATTGAAAAAAGCTATGTAAATAAAAATTCCGTAAAACATCAGGAACAGGGCGCCTTTCCAACGGCTTATGGAATTTTTGGGCGGGAGAAGGCTCAAAGGAACTATCAAGAAGGAAATGAAAAGCATCCAATAAATATCCACCGCAATCAATTTGCCGGCGAAATGATTAATCGGTTTGATAAGGGCCGTCACACCGATTACGGAACCGATATTGAAAATATTGCTTCCTATCAGATTACCCAATGAAATGTCTTTTTCCTGTTTAAAGGCGGAAATCATCGAAGCGGCTAATTCGGGAATGCTTGTTCCCACCGCCACCAAACTAATCCCGATTAGTCGTTCACTTACTCCGAAAATGCGTGCCAATTCCACGGCACCGTCAACCAATAAACGTGATCCCAGCCAAAGCGCCGCCCCCCCAATCAATAGCCAAAGCATGACACGCCAAGCCCGGGTTCTGTTGAGTTTTTCATCAAATTCGTCGAGGGCGGCATCGCCGGAAATATATGATTGGCGAATGATAAAAATTGTAAAAACAATAAGTAAAACAAACAAAATGAGACCTTCGATTCGGGATAAGCGTTCGTCGTTTATAAGAAAGATATAAAATAGGAAAGAAAAGAGCATCATGGCAGGCCAATTGTAGCGATATGTTTGACGTTTGACCCGAATGGGTATTAACAAAGCCGTAAATCCGAGGACCAATCCTATGTTGGCAATATTAGAACCGATCACATTGCTCATGGCAAGGTCAGGGTGGCCGCGTAAAGCCGAAGTGATGCTCACGATCAATTCCGGCACCGAAGTGGCAAACGAAACCACCGTCATGCCGATGACAATCCGAGACAACTTTAATTTTAATGCCAAAGAAACCGCCGCTTTCACCAGATATTCACCGCCTGCAAGAAGCAGAATAAATCCGATTATAAACATTAAAAAACTATGCATGTTTCCCGAACTTATGAGCGCAAATATAAACGATTGCTTTCTATCCTAGCGGAAAGCTTGTCGTTATTGGTTTTTTTGATTTTCAAATTTGAAGGAACGGGCTATACGGAAATGGATAGAACCGGTTGGTTGGAAAAATAATTTTTGCGAAATGATTCATGAACAAAGCAATATAAATTGTTGAAATTCATTTTAGGATGATGGAATTATTTGAAAAGTTACCGGTTTTTTCATAACTTTAACGGGTAAAAAATCAGGAACGATGGCCAGTATTTTTACGAAAATTGTTAAGCGTGAGATTCCGGCTTATATTGTCGCCGAAGATGGCAGGCATATTGCTTTTTTGGACATTTTTCCCGTTGCCAAGGGACATGTTTTGGCAGTGCCGAAGAAAGAAACGGATAAACTGTTTGATTTGAGCGAGGAAGAATATACGGAGCTGATGCGTTTTGCCCGTAAAGTAGCTAAGGCGATGGAAAAGGTTTTCCCCGGAGTGAATCGAATCGGGATGGCTGTGATCGGTTTGGAAGTGCCGCATGTGCACGTTCATTTGATTCCGATTAATCGCATGGCGGATATGGATTTTCGCAATAAAAAAGAATTTTCGCAAGAAACTTTTGAAACCGTTCGTGATGCCATAGCCAAGGCTTACAATGAAATGTTCGGGTAAGTTTTTTGTTCGCAAAGAAAAATATAACGGTTCGATGAGGTTTTTAATAGAAATAGAATGATTTTTTCCGGATTTTTGGTCGTGTGATCGACTTTAATTTATTGCGGTGGAAATCTTTATTTTTGTTAAAGTGTCAAAAATGCGCGTTGATTTTTTTAAAATTAATCAATGGTAATTAAATGCCGGACAATATTTCAAGCGCCTTATCCAAAGTTTCCTTTCGCTTGGCAAAGCAGAAGCGTAGCAATTGCTGGTCGAACCGGTTGTGGTAGAAAAAGGACATAGGAATGGAGGCCACCTTGTGGTCGCGGGTCAAGCGGCGGGCGAAGTCGAAATCGGGTTCGTCCGAAATGCGGCTGTAATCAAGGGCGATAAAGTAGGTGCCGTGTGTGGGAACCGGTTGCCAGCGGCTTCCTTGCAACGCATTGATGAAATAATCGCGTTTTTCTTGGTAGAAATCCGGTAATTTATTGTAATGATTTTCGTTTTGCATATATTCGGCCAAGGCGTATTGCACGGGTGTATTGACGGCAAACACGTTGAATTGATGAATTTTTCGTGCCAAGGCGGTGATTCGGGGCGGAGCAACGATATAGCCGGTTTTCCAGCCGGTGGCATGAAAAGTTTTTCCGAAGGAAAAAACGGCGGCACCTTGTTTGTATAATTCTGGGTATTGTAAAATGCTTCGATGAGGTAATCCGTCGAAAACGATGTGTTCGTAAACCTCGTCGCTTAATACGGCGAGACTGTATTTTGCGGCGATTTTTTCGAGCCTTTTCCAGTCTTTATCCGAAAAAACATAACCGCCCGGATTATTGGGCGTATTGACGATTATCAACCGGGTTCGGGAAGTGATTTTGTTTTCCACTTCGTCCCAATTGATGGAGAAAGCCGGTTTTTGCAGGCGAATATAAACGGGTTTTCCGCTGTTAAGTCGAATAACGGGCACGTAACTGTCGTATGCGGGTTCAAAGACGATTACTTCGTCGCCGGGATGCACCCATGCGCTAATCAAGACAAACAAAGCTTGGGTGGCGCCGGCGGTAACGGTGATTTCGGTTTCCCGGTCAATGATTCGGTTGTATGAATTTTTTATTTTTCGGGCGATAGCTTGGCGTAATTCGGGTACGCCGGGCATGGGTGCATATTGATTATAACCTTTTTTCATGTAAACATTCACCAAGCGAATCAATTCCGGATCGATATCAAAATCGGGAAAGCCTTGAGAGAGATTAACGGCCTTTTCTCGCCGGGCTAAGCCCGACATAAGGGCGAAAATACTGATGCCGGTTTGAGGAAGTTTATCTTTCCAGAGATTTTCCGTAAACCCGTTTACGTTTATGTTGTTCGTGTTCATAGTTTTTCCAGTTACTCAAAGCGTTGGCGTTGGTTTCAAACATTCCGCCGGTTTCAAAAACCTTGATGTTGTTTTGAAGCATAACATCATGCAAGCGATCGAAAATAACGGCGGCAGCACCTTGATTGGCATATTCGGGTAAGGTGGCGATAATGCCGATATCCAGTTCTTTGGGTTTGCGCAGGGCTTTGATCAGGTGAAATAATCCGAACGGAAATAGCTTGCCTTTGGCTTTGCGTAAAGCATCTCCCAAGGAAGGCATAGCCAGCATCATTCCTATTTTTTTATGGTTGTTTTTGGTATCGATGGCAAAGAACGACCATTGAGGCAGAAGCACGTCAAGGTAGGATTTTTTATAGAATTTCATATCTTCTTCATCGAGCGGAACCATGTAATGCAGTTGTTTGAATCCTTGGTTGTAAATTTCAAAAATATCTTCGGCCGCTTCCACCAATTCTTGTTTGGTGCGCGGTTGCCAGGCCTCAATACCGAAACGCCGTTTGATGATGGCGGCGCCTCGTTTCCCTTTTTTGACGGGCTCGTCGGTAATTGTTACGCGCATTTCCACCCAATCCATTTCTTTGGTGTAGCCGAGGCGTTCGAGATGTTCTTTGTAATAGGGCGGGTGATAGACCGACACTACTGCTTGCGGGCGGTCGAAACCTTCGACGAGTAGGCCTTGATGATCAAGATTGTTATATCCCAAAGGCCCGTGAATATGTGTCATACCGTCGGCGCGGGCTTCTTCTTCGGCACGAGCGAACAAAGTATTAAAAACTTCCGGTTCATCGATGGCTTCAAGCCCGAAAAAACGGGCGTTTTTTGTGTTGTTTAATTCATTATAGCGTTGGTTAACCATGTAGGCGATTCGTCCTGCCGGTTTTCCGTTTTTTAATGCCAAAAAAAGTTTGACTTTATTTTTTTTCTGACCTGGGTGTTGTGTCCAATAAGCTTTTTCTTCCTTCAAAAGCGGCGGAATCCATTGGGGAATGTGCTTGTATATCTCATAAGGCAATTTAATGAATGCTTTGAGGTCGGATTTTTCGGAAACTTCCTTTATGATGACAGTCATAGCGAGTGATGTTTTTACAAATCTAAGGTTTTTTCTTTTTCTTCGACTTCCGGAAGCTCGAAATTGTTTAAAAATTGTTGGTAAATTCGGAAAATTTCACATCAAAACAAAGTAGAAAAATTCGATAATTTAAGTAGATTTGCTACAAATATATTTATGGTAAAATAATAAAGGATGAAAGCGGATAATTTTATTTTCAAAATCCGGTTATTGATCCCGTTTTTTCTTGCATTTCAAATGGTTACGGCACAAGCGCCGGACGGATATTATGATTCGGCAAACGGATTGACGGGATATGCGTTGAAATCTGCATTGAGAGACATCATCACCAACGGGCATACCGATCAAGGCTATGATAATCTCTACAACCTCTATCAAAATTCCGACACCGACAATTACTACGAAAACGACGGAACC
>Ga0256834_1002696_pt1 | contig 11027 bp, 13 predicted proteins | sample 4281140metaG_FD_190536 | JGI IMG/M metagenome (GOLD analysis project Ga0256834, IMG submission 190536) | Hydrothermal vent microbial communities from East Pacific Rise, Pacific Ocean - 4281-140 | ecosystem: Environmental > Aquatic > Marine > Hydrothermal vents | place: Pacific Ocean: East... | reverse complement strand
AACTTATTAACATATTCACCTAAAGGTGCAATATAGTTACTCTCAAATACTTTTTTAATATATTTTAGTTCATTTCCACCCATGTGTGGGGCAGATAAAAATAGTCTTTTTTTCATTTTATTTCCTTGTTTTCAGGCACATATAATTCAGCTTCACCATCTATTACTATTTTATTGTTAACAGTACAAATGGTTCTAAAAAATACTCTTCTTTTATTTAAGTTTATACTTGTAACGATTACTTTGGCTGTAACTGTATCTTCTAAATAAACGGGGCGTTTAAATTTTAAAGATTGTGATACATATACACAACCTTCTCCAGGTATTTTTGTTCCAAAAAGTGCAGAAAAGTAAGATGCTGACATTAATCCATGAGCTATTCTTTTTTTATATCTAGAGTTCTTCGCATATTCATTGTCCATATGAACAGGATTTTTATCTCCAGAAATTCCAGAAAAAGCTTTAATATCTGCATCAGTAATTGTTTGAGAATAACTTACTTCCATACCAATTTCTATGCTTTCTATTTCTATTTTGTTAAAAACTAAAGACATTTTATTTCCTTCTCCTTAAGTTCTCTTTTGTCAGTTCAATAGCGGGGTTACCAAAAACTGTCATACCTGCGGGTACACTTTTTGTTATTACTGAGCCTGCAGCGATGGTCGCCCCTTTACCAATTTTCAATGGCTTATTTGGTTTTCCTTGATGAATAATTGTACCTGTACCAATATATACATGGTCTTCTATAATAACATTACCATTGCATTTAACAGAGGGTGCAAAAGTAACATAATCACCAATTATGCAGTCATGAGCAATATAACTATAAATATTTGCATGAAAACTTTTACCAATATTAATATTTGATGTTAGTGTCACAAAGGGACATAAAATAGAACCTTTAGATAAAGTAACATTATCCATAATAACAATATTTTTAGCTTTTATATCTATGAGACTAATATTATGAGAAATACATTTTTCTGATAGGGTTTGTCTTATGTCTGAATTAGCTACAGCAACAGATATATAAAATTCATCAGTATCTAGAGTAATGAATTTTTCAAAACTTATTACTTCATGACCATTAATATTACTTAATGCACTTGAATCATCAATAAAATATATATTTGTATCAGATAAAACTTGCTGTTTTAATAGAGGTAAAATTTCTTTACCGAAACCACTTGCCCCATAAATACCATAAGTTATTTTTTTCATTTTGCACCTTTAAATTTTTCCATAGTTGCTGCTGTATTTGATGATATATCACTTCTTTTTACTACTTTTAAAAATGTCATCCATAGTATTTTAATATCTAACCAAAAAGATTGGTGTTCTACATACCAGACATCGTATTCAAATTTTTGTTCCCAACTTATGGCATTTCGTCCATTTACTTGAGCCCATCCAGTGATACCTGGTTTTACCTTATGACGTTTTTTCTGTTTATTATTATAAAGAGGTAAGTAGTCGATAAGTAGAGGGCGTGGTCCTACAAAACTCATATCTCCTTGGAGAACATTAAAGATTTGTGGGAGTTCATCAAGGCTACTAGCACGAATCATTTTTCCTATACCTAAAAGTCTTTTTTCATCAGGTAAGAGTGTATTATTTTCATCTTTATCATTGGTCATAGTTCGAAATTTGTAAATACCAAATATCTTTTCATTTAAACCAGGTCGTTTTTGTTTAAAAAGTATAGGACGACCCATTTTAGTTAAAATTAAAATAGATACAATGATATATAATGGAGAGAATAACAGTATTAAAATGATTGCTAATGTAATATCAAAAAATCTTTTAATCATTAATAACATCTTTAATAATATTAATATATCGTTCGGCTAATTTTTCTCTGTCAAAATGTAATTTGACATACTCAAAACCATTTTTCCCTAGTCGAAATAACTCTTCATCTGACATTTTAGTAAATTCATCCACGGTTTTTTTAAACTCCTCTAAGTTTTCAGGCGTTGCATATAATCCACATTTGGCATCTTTGATTAATTTTCTAGTAATTCCATCTATAGTTATAAGTATAGGTTTCTTACAGCTCATATAATCAAATACTTTATTTGGATATACGGTTTTAAAAGTATCTGTTTTTTTTAAAATAGCCATACATATATCAGTAGCATTGATGTAGTCTACTACTTTGTTTTTTGCTACAGAGTCAATGAACTGTAAATTTTTCAATTTATATTTATGTGCTTTTTCTTGTAAAGATTTTTTTTGCATACCATCACCGATAAGGACAAATAAAACATTCGTATTCTCCTGCATTTTTTTTGCTACTTCTATAACTTGCATAAGGTCATTTGCTACACCATGTGCACCAAAATAAGCAAATATTTTTTTATTATTCCATCCATGCTGTTCGCGAATTGCTTTAGCTTGTATATCACTATCCATAATATTAAAATCTGCCCCATTGGTAATTATTTTGATTTTATTTTTAAACTGGGGAAATCTATTTTCAATATTTTCTTTAAAAGCAGGAGTAAGTACTACAATTTTATGAGAACGTGTATATAGTTTATATTCAAGCCAATATAAAATATTTAATAGTATCTTATTGTTCAGTACACCTGTTGCAACTGCTGACTCTGGCCAAAGATCTCTTACTTCAAGTATAAAAGGGACACTTTTAAATTTAGATAAAATAATAGCAGAAATTCCAACAAAGATAGAAGGAGAAGTTATAATAATAACATCTGGTTTTTTGAGCTTGAATGACTTAAATAAAGAGGAGAAAGTATAAGAGAGATACCCTATAATTCTACCTATAAAGTTACTATTATAACCTGAGTATGTCCATGTTCTATAGAGTGTAATATTCTCATCTATTTTTTCTTCATTTGACCAGATGTTGGGAGAGATTTGTTTTCCTGTTGCATAATGGATATTCCCTGCTAGTACATCAGTTTTTATATTATTTTTGTGTGAGAAAAAATTTGTGAGTTCATTCCAACGTGAACCACCTGGGTCATTTTTTCCTAGAAAATATTGGTGAAAGAGTATTATTTTCATTAAATTAATCCTAGTGTATACGATATAAATATATAGAATTTTAGCATATTTTTTTTACTTAATGATTTACTGGGGAAAGTAGTGCCAAATCTTTTGATTATTTACGCGTGTTAAAAAGAAGTCATGGTTCATATATAAGGGATGATTACAATATATAGTTTTATTTAAATATATATATTTAAACTTATGTATATTATTAGTATATTCTGTGTAGCTATCTTCAAAATATTTTAGATATTTAGGATGTTTTTCCATGATATTACTGATGGCATTATTATATAAAATTTTATTATAGACACACTGCTTTTCAATAAAAGGATAATTATATTGGTAGGAAAAAGGCGGTATAACTATTTTAGGTATCCCATATGCTACCTTTGATCTAAAATCTAAAGAGTCTATAAGAGCATGTGTTGGATTCTTAATTATTTGATTTAATGTATTTTTAGAAATATTACCACCCATGTAAATTTTATATTGCATTTTTGAAAAGTTAAATCCTTGAGAAGTAAAGTTCATATATATCATCGGTAATATAAATATTAGTATTGAAAAATATACAATTTTTCTATGCTTATATGATTGGGAAAGACTATAGATGAATATACTTATAGATATACCAATTAGTATGCTAAAAGAATAATCATAATAATTTTTATAAGCTAATAAATACCCGCATATGAGTTGTAAGTTTGCTATAAAAAAAATACCTAACAAAAGATATATTTGTAAATATAATAGTTTTAGTAAAAAATATTTTTCTTTCTTTATATAAATAATAAATTGTATGATGCTAAATATGATACTTACTATACTGACTAAGGGTATAAATATTTCATGTGTTTCAAAATAAAATTCTTTTGACCGTGCTACAATTATAGTATTTTGTAAAATAAATTTATTCATAAGTATCATGCCTAATGCAATGACTATATAGGCAAGTAAACTTGACTTGAGTGTATTTATAAAGTTTATATTTTTGTTAAAAAACTTCAAGTATAGATATATGATTAAAAAATAGAAATATGGTATAGCAACATAAAAATATAAAAAGGGTAAGGGTAGGAATAAAATAATATCTTTGTGTTTTTTTTGAAAGATGTAAATTGCTATGCTTACTAATAGATAGGAGAGTTGTGGATTGGGCGTTCTTAATATACTTGCATAAGATTCATAACCAAACATCATAAACTGAATATTCCTTATGGGAAAAATTTCAACGAGCCATGGGTTTGAATAATTAAATAAAACAGAGGAAAATAAAATAATAATAGAAAATACAAAAGCATAAAAATGATTTATTTTAAATTTTAATAAAATCTTATAGAGTAATATTGTAATAATTGGTATTAAGATGAAATCAAATACAAGGTTTTGTATACTTCCTGAAATACCTATTTTTTGAAAAAACAATGTAAATAAAGAAGCAGTAAAGTGTGATGGTCTCGTAGAAAGACCAAGTGCTGCCTGATATGTAAGATATGTTTCTTCATCCCAAGCATTTACGTAGATAAATAGATTACTGGAGAGATATGCATACAGCATGGGAATCATATATGAAAAGAAAATTAAAACTAGCATAAATAGAATTATTATTTCTATATTTATTTTATTAAGTATTTTTTTAATAGAAAAACTCATATATTATCTCATAAGTCTTGATAACGTGTTCTGTGTCAATACAATAATAAATAGGCAACCATATAAGTTGTTCACTATTTCTTACCTATATAAATGAATGTAGAAGATATATTTTTAGCCAATGGATGCTTAAGTAAAAAGAAATCTAAATATTTGACAGGAAAAGTAAGTATCATAATGAGTAAATAAATAATTAAGTATAATTTTTTACTACCAAAAGACAATAATATGGCTATCCACTCTTGTAGTACCCATAACATACCAGAAGTAGGTCCACTTAAAGGTCTAACTTCTATAGGTTCAAAGGCTTTATGTAAAACTTTTATACCTTCTTCTGTCACTCTTGTAAAGTCATATGGTGATGCATGAAAACCTTGCATGAATGGAAATGATGTATATATCAATCCATTTGGTTTTAAAACCCTATAAATCTCTTCTATGACTTTTTTAGGATTTGGCACATGCTCTAAAACAGCAATGTTTAAAACAACATCTATACTGTTGTCTTCAAAGGGTAACTCTTCAATATCACATACAACATCTACATTTTCATAGGCAAAAATATCTACATTATAGACATTACCAGATATGTTGCTATTTCCACTTCCTACATTTAAACATATTTTATCGTTACTAACATGTTCATCTATAAATCTTTTTTTAGTATTATCAATATAGACTGGACTAATAATATGGATGAGCCAAGTATAAAGTTTAGTAAATTTTTTTAATCTATTTTTAAATTTATCTAAATTATCACCAATATCAGATGTTTCAAGCTTTTTAAAGATGAACTTTTTACCTTCTTTTTCATAATGTATATCTTTTTTAAATAATGTTTCAATCAATATTTTTTCTCCATTCAAATACCATAGGTGTATTCAAGGATACTGGGAGTATTTGTAGTATTCTCAGGATTCCCATAGATTTCATTATATTTATAATTTTACTAATACCTTGATGCCTTTGTGCAAATTTTTTGTCTTCTTCTATTCGCATGATAGTTTTATAAATGAGTTGTTTGTCGAACTTTACTGTAGCATGTGCTTTTTTTGCATAGATTTTAACATCAAATACATTTATAAAGTTTATGGATTTCCATAAACTTGTATTCGTAATCTTTTTAGAGATAAGAAATGACATTTTTCTAGGGAAAATAGGAAAAAATGGTATACCAAAATGAGGTTCATACGGGATAATATAGTTCGGCACATTATGTAACATAATACCTTTAGGCTCTAAGTAGCTATCTAACTTTAATATAGTCTCCTCTATATTATCTATGTGTTCTAATACATTGTTTGAAAATATAAAATAAAAAGAGTTTGGAGCTATTTTATCTATATCATTGATGAGGTCAAACTCTAGATTGAAATATTGTTTGATGTATTGGTTGACTAAATTATTTTCTTCAAACCCTAAACCCCCTGGCTCAAAACTTGTTATATTATAACCTTGCAGATAAAGCATAATGGAAGCCAAACCTAAACCTGAACCAAACTCTAAGATGGCTTTATCCTGAATAGGATATTTATTTACAAGCTCTACGGTATGTTTTGCCTCACCTAATGAAATGAGGATATATCTTTGTAATTTTAAATAGTCATATCCTGTATTTTTACTAATCTTATGAATAAATTTATCATCTGATAGTTTTAATTCAATTTCCTGTAAGGTAATAGGCATGTTATATACTCCTACTTGAGATTATCAATCCAAGTATAATAAATAGAAGTCCTATACTTTTGTACCAGTTAACAGGTTCACCAAACAATATGACAGAAAAGATAAAAACAAATACAAAGCCTAGTGTTGTGAAAGGATATGCATATGAAATATCAAATTTTGTCATAGCTATCATCCATGTAACACCAGCCAAAAGAGTTAAAATAAGCGAGAGTATAATATAAGGATTAAGTAGCATACCAAAAGCAAAGATAAATTTATCATACATAGTTTCATAATCATTAAATGAAAATTCAGACATCTTCCATTTAACAATAAGTTGACTAGCAACCCCAAAAGAAATTGCTAAGAAAAGGTAAAAATGATTGATTAAAAATTGCATGTATTTTATTTGTTATTTAAGTAACTAACTATAGTATCTACACTTTGTATTTTACTCATATCAGTATCTGGTATTTTTATATCGTACTTTTCTTCAATAAGTAGCAATATATTTGCCATGTCTAGAGAATCAACTTCTTGCTCAGTAAGTGCTACATCGTTAGTTAGTAAATCCATCTCTGCCATGGTCTCAGCACCTTTTATGAGTTCTCTAATCTCTTCAACTGTTACATTCATGCATATTTTCCTTGTTATAATTTTCGTATTATAGCAGAAGCCCATGAAAGTCCAACCCCAAAGGCACTTAGAACATAGTAGCCAGACTGCATACTTGTCTGTTCTTTTGCTAACATGATAGGAATAGATGATGACACAGTATTGCCATACTCTGCCATATCAAAAGGTACTTTTTCTGCATCTACTTTTAAGCGTTTACGAATAGTATCTACAATATATTTACTTCCTTGATGAAGGTAATATTTCTCAATCTCTTCATCGCTAAGATGATTTTTTTCAAGTAATGCTTTTATGTGTTTTGGGGCAGTAGTAGCGGTAAAACTAAAAACAGCACGTCCATTCATATATAGTTTATCTTCACATAATAATTCACTAAATTCTTTCCCATTTGTACCAAAGCTAAAGTCTACAGGAGTAAAAGTAGCAGATTCTTCGATGAGCGTGACAGTAGCTGCATCACCAAATAACAATGCAGTATTTTTGTCTTCCTTATCTACAATATCACTGTATTGGTCGGAGGTAAAGAGTAAACCTTTTTTCATGCCATTGTTTTTCATAAAAGAGATGATGTTTGAGAGACCATACACATAGCCAGAACACCCTAACGAGATATCAAATGACGCACAATTTTCAGGTAAATCAAGTTTTCCATGTACTATGGCAGAAGTATGAGGAAGACTGTAATCTGGGTTTTGTGTAACAACAATACAACATTCAATTTCATTTTTATTTACTTCATGTATTTTTGTGAGGTTTTCAAATGCATGAACACACATATCTGAAGATTTGAAACCTTCAGGTTTGACTGTACGATATTGAACACCTATTTTGTTCTCTATAAAATTATCATCAAGGTCAAACTTTTCTTTTAAATCATAGTTTGAGATACGTATTTTTGGGATATACGTTGCGATTGTCTTGATACCCAACATTTAATCTTCCTTTTGAATGAGTGAAAAATAAATATAACCAATATTTTCACCGTCTACAATAATTACTGTCTTTGTGAGTTTAAATTGAAAATTAGCATTTAATACAAGTTTTAGTGACTGAATTTTAGCCATATCTATATTTTTGTGAAGTTGTAATCTTGTAAAGTACCACTTACCTTTTTTGTTACGATAAAGCTCTTCAAGAAGTGCTTTATTCATAGCAACAATATGTTCAATAAAAGAATACTCTGTTGGAGTATTTAAAATGATACTTTCTGTTTTGGGGTCTACTGTTGAATTTTTGACTATCTTGTCTTCTTCATAAGGATAACGACATGAAATAGTTTTATTGTTTTCTACTCCATAAAACTTTATGGGCTTTTGGTTATCTAGTGCTCGAAATGTAACGTTTACTTGATTGTTGATAGGTTTATTTGTAGTAAATGTCATATTATTTATGGTGATATCATGAAAGGCTATATCTATTTTTTTTAAATCATTGTTTGGTATAAGTAATAATTTTGTAAAAATATCTGTGCCATGAACATAATCTCTTGAACCTTTATAACAAAATTCTAAATCAAATGCTTCTTTCATCTTTGCACCTTAATATAGTTTTTTAAATGAGTACTATGAGACATAGCAAAGTTTCCAGAAACTTCTTCATTTTCTTTTACATTTCTTACTACAACACTACCTGTTTTTACTTTTGCATAATTGCCTATGATAATATTATCGGATATAGTACTAGAAGTTCCAATCCAACAATAATCTCCCATTTTGACACGACCAGCAATCTGTACATTACCTGTAATCATATTGTGCTTACCTATATGTGTACTATGTCCAACATTAACATTTACGCTAATTTTTGTACCTTCTTCTACTATGGTAAAAACAGCATCATGGGCACGTTGCACCATACTTCCTGTCATGACTTCAACATCTTTATGCAGGTAAACCCCACCTGCATGAGAAAATTTTATCAGATTTCCATCTTTATTGCGTTTAAAGTAAAACCCATCACAGCCTATAATGACATTATCACCAATAATAACATTATCATCTAAAATCGTATAGTCTTCTATAATAGCATTACGACCTATAGTGACATTTTTACCAATCTTACATTTTTGACTCACAGATGCACTAGGGTGAATTTGTACTGTTTTATCTATGTAAAAGTCCATTGTAGGTGCTATGTCACCTTTTTCAATCAGATGATTGACAATATTGCCAAATACTATATCTGCTTCGTCACTTACTGCGACAGCTTTATGTTCAACTTTATTAGCCAGTGCTTGTGTTGTGATGATACATGAGATATGAGGGTTTTTATTGGCTTTTTGTATATATTCAGAGGTTACAGCATAGCATAAAATATTATGTGCATGAGTAGCTTTAGCACTTCCTGTTGTTGAGAAAGAGCCATTTATTAAAATAGAGGATTTTTCTATAAACGTATCTAAACTATACATTGTTTTTGTCCAAAGTCTCTTTTGTATATATTTTTCTAATTTTATACTTAGGTGTTCCATTCACTTCCATGAGTATACGTATGAGATACTCACCAATGAGTCCTAGAGAGATGAGGATAAGTCCTGCATAGAAGTTTAGTAAAACCATAATACTTGTCCATCCGGGAACAACACTACCTGTAAAGAAATAAAGAGCAAGATAGAAGATAGAAAATAAAAAACTGATAAGAGCCACAACTATCCCAATAATACTGATAGTTTGTAAAGGCAATGAACTAAAATTAAGTACATTGTCAAGGGTAGTTTTAATTAGTTTTATCAAATTATAGTTTGATTTCCCATGTTTACGTTTGTCATGCCGTATATCTACATTTACAATATTACGTGTAGATTTTAAAATGATAGCACCCAATACAGGCGAAATAGTTTTATGGCTTAAAATAGTCTCTACAAGTTCTCTCTTCATAATACGAAAAGCAGACATAGTTAAATCTTTTGGTTTCCCATAAATCTTTTCATTGACAAATTTAATAAGAGATGATCCTAAATTTCGGAAATAAGAATGCTCTTTTGTCGAGTATGCTCCAAATACAGCATCTACATTTTCATCATCTTTGATGCGTTCATAAAGCTTTGGTATCTCTTCAGGTGGATGTTGCAAATCATCATCCATTGTAATAATATATTTTCCTTTTGCTTGCTCAAAACCACAATAGAGTGTTCTAAACTGTCCAATGTTAAACATCAAATCAACCACTTTAACCTGTGAGTCTGTAGAAGCTAACTCTTTAAGTACCGAAATAGTATTGTCTTTAGAGCAATCATTTACATAAATAATTTCATACGTGAGTTCCATAGATGACAATACATGATTTAATGCTATATTTAATTCATGAAGCGATTTTTCACTATTGTAGCAGGGGATGATTATACTTAACTCAATTGAATTATAAGGATGAGACATTGTTTTCCTATTTAGTTAATTTAAATCGTTTTAACATTAAATAATCTTCTTCTCTAATATTTAGTTAAATACCATAGTTGTTGTTATGTTAAAATTATTTTTTGCTTCAACTTCAAATATTATTCTTTTCCCGACCTTGTAGAAATTATAGTAATCTGAGATATAATTATCTTCAACTGTATAGGGTATGCTTGATGATATTATACAGTTTTCAACTTTCAAAGTATATTTATCAATAATTTTAACCTCAAACTCAGTATTCCAAATTTGTTTAACATTTGTTTCTGAAGATATATTGGAAAGAGTATCAATAATTGTTATTTTATTTTCTTTTAATTCTAAATTTCTTTTGTGGATGATTCCAAAATTTTTCTTATATGCATAGGCTACACCTGTAAATTTAGTACTGTTAAACTTAATACATTGTGATTCTGTCCAGTTAGAGTATCCAAAGTTTAATACAGGCTGCATTTGATTAATATTATTAATCATCACAGTGTTGTGTCCTAATGTACCAGTAAAGTTATTTTGAAATGTTTTATCAGTATTATATGAATATGTCCCCGCATCACAAAATATATTTCTTCCTTTGTGCCAGATATCTAAATGTAACATATCATTTTGTGAAGGTCTGTCTCTGTAGGTATGACAGCGAGTAAATAAAAATAGATTTTTG
>Ga0256834_1002695_pt1 | contig 11038 bp, 7 predicted proteins | sample 4281140metaG_FD_190536 | JGI IMG/M metagenome (GOLD analysis project Ga0256834, IMG submission 190536) | Hydrothermal vent microbial communities from East Pacific Rise, Pacific Ocean - 4281-140 | ecosystem: Environmental > Aquatic > Marine > Hydrothermal vents | place: Pacific Ocean: East Pacific... | reverse complement strand
ATCTTATCCCCTTGTTTACTTAAAAAATCATTCAAATCGTACTGAAACATAGGACACCATTGGTTGGCACTCAAAGAATCAAAATTCTCGACCTTAGCAATCTCAACTAGAGTAGCTCCTGCAGTTTCCATATCCTTTAAGGCTTTCTCAAACAGTGCATTTACTTGGTCATCATGGTCTCGATCGCTTAGCACTCGAAAAACACCTATTCGAGCACCCTTTAATCCATCTTTATCTAAATACTGCTGATAATCAGTTTTAAAATTTCCTTCACTATACCTTGTCATCGGGTCATTCTCATCAACACCAACCAACACCTCCAATATTTGAGTTGCGTCTTCCATTGATTTGGTCATTGGGCCACCCACATCGTTTCGGTTAGCCAAAGGAATTATACCGTCTCTACTGATTAAACCAAGGGTTGTTCTAAACCCCACCAAGGCATTATGACTAGAAGGCCCACGTATTGAGTTGCCTGTATCACTTCCTAGGCCAGTCAACCCAAAGTTGGCTGCAACTGAAGCCGCAGTGCCTCCACTAGAGCCTGCTGTAGTATGTGCTGTATTATAAGGGTTATGTGTTTCTCCTGCTATAGAACTAATAGTAACTTTAGCACTAAATGCCCATTCTGCCATATTTGATTTCCCCAATATTATGGCACCTGCTTCTTTCAATTTCCGAACTTGCCATGCATCGGTATCAGGAATATATCCCTTCATCGCAATAGAACCTCCAGTGGTTTGAAGTCCTATGGTATTAAAATTATCCTTAACAATGAGTGGCAAACAGTGTAGTTTTCTCAGTTTACCAGAGTTCTTAAACTCATCATCTAAAGCACGAGCTTGTTCCAATGCGTTTTCATTTAACACCACCATTGAATAAATACCCGATGGTTGGTCATAGGTATTTATTCTATCTAAATATATACTCACAACTTGCTCGCAGGTGCAATCTTCATTTTGTAATGCCTGCTCAAGTTCAGAAATAGATAATTCAATTACATTAAAGAGTATTTTCTCTTTTTGAGAACAAGAAATCGATAAAAAAGAAATAAGTACTATGCTTAATAAAAATGATTTCATAACGCTTAAAATTTATATTGTCTAAAGTTATAAAATCAAAGTTTAAATTCTCTTATTTAGAATGATTATAGATACCATACTCATACAAAAGTTATTGGCTAGTTCAACCTTGAATTGTACCTTTGACACCGTACAAATTTCACATAATTAAGCCTATATCATGAGTTGGATTATCAACACGTTAACCAGTACCATAGGACGTAAAGTCATTATGGCACTCACTGGGCTTTTCCTTATTTTATTTTTAGCAGTGCATCTGGCAGGTAACCTACAGTTACTCCACGATGACGGAGGAGAAGCTTTTAATCTTTACACCCAATTTATGGCACACAACCCGTTAATTCAGTTGGTGTCTAAGGGTAATTTTTTCTTTATTTTCCTACATATTTTTGTCTCAATTACGCTTTATGTTCGAAATAAAAAAGCCAGACCCATTGGCTATAAAGTTTCTGCAGGAAACTCAAATAGTACATGGTCATCACGTAGTATGACGTTGTTAGGAACGTTTATTATGATGTTTATTTTTTTACATCTTTACGGATATTGGTATCACCTTAAGTTTGTTGGAGAACCAATCATTAAAATGGTTACGATTGATGGTGTAAGTATGCATAACGCCTATGCCTTAGTTGCCGAATCGTATCAAATACCAGGAGTGGTTGCATTTTATGTAATTGCAATGATTGTATTGGCTTTTCATTTATGGCACGGCTTTTCAAGTGCGTTTCAATCACTTGGGCTCAATCACCCAAAATACAACGGCATTATCAGTGGCCTAGGTAAACTATATGCGATTATAGTTCCTGCCCTATTTGCTTTGATTCCTATTTATATGTACTTAAATAACGCTGGATAATTATGGCATTAGAATCAAAAATTCCTGAAGGCCCATTGGCCGAAAAATGGACAAGACATAAATTCAATATTAAGCTGGTTAATCCAGCCAATAAAAGAAAATACGACATTATTGTAGTAGGCACTGGTTTAGGTGGCGCCTCAGCAGCAGCCTCTTTAGCAGAGCTTGGTTATAATGTTAAAAACTTCTGCTATCAAGATAGCCCCCGTAGAGCACATAGTATTGCAGCTCAAGGTGGCATTAATGCTGCTAAAAACTACCAAAATGATGGTGACAGTGTATTTAGGTTATTTTACGACACCATTAAGGGTGGTGATTATAGATCGAGAGAAGCAAACGTATATAGACTTGCAGAAGTAAGTAACGAGATTATCGACCAATGCGTAGCCCAGGGTGTACCTTTTGCTCGTGAATATGGTGGTCTGCTCGATAACCGTTCGTTTGGTGGAGCTCAGGTTTCACGTACCTTCTATGCGCGTGGTCAAACAGGTCAGCAGCTATTGCTTGGTGCTTACAGTGCCTTAAGCCGTCAAATATCAAAAGGTAAAGTTGAGCTATTCGACCGTACCGAAATGCTTGATTTAGTGTTAACCGATGGCAAAGCCAGTGGCATTATTACCCGTAATTTAATTACAGGTAAAATAGAATCGCACGCTGCTAACGCAGTTGTGTTAGCTACAGGTGGTTATGGTAACGTGTTTTTCCTTTCTACCAATGCAATGGGTTCTAACGGAACCGCAGCTTGGAGAGCCCATAAAAAAGGAGCCAACTTTGCTAACCCTAGCTTTACACAGATTCACCCTACGTGTATTCCAGTAGCAGGCGAGCACCAAAGTAAGCTTACGCTTATGTCTGAGTCTCTACGTAACGATGGACGTATTTGGGTACCTAAAAAAGCGATTCCAGGCTTAACCGCAGCAGATGCAGTTAAACTACCCGAAGAAGAAAGAGATTACTACTTAGAACGCAGGTATCCTTCGTTTGGTAACTTAGTTCCAAGAGATGTAGCCTCACGTAATGCTAAAATGGTATGCGATGAAGGCCGTGGTGTTGGTGCAACTGGCCAAGCTGTATTCTTAGATTTCTCGGATGCCATCAACCGATTAGGAAAAGATGCTATCAGTGAGAAATACGGCAATTTGTTCGATATGTATCAACAAATTCAAGGCGACAATCCTTATAATGTGCCAATGATGATTTACCCTGCGGTGCACTACACTATGGGTGGTCTTTGGGTTGATTATAACCTAATGACAAACATACCTGGGCTTTATGCCATTGGTGAATGTAACTTCTCAGACCACGGAGCAAACAGGCTTGGAGCAAGTGCTTTGATGCAAGGCCTAGCTGATGGATATTTTGTATTGCCTTATACCATAGGGGATTACTTAGCTAGCTCTGGGTATGATAGAGAAAGCACAGACTCTGCAGCCTTTAAAGATGCGGAGAAAGCAGTAAGAGAAAAACTTGATAAATTATTATCAATTAACGGTAGTAAAACTGTAGATGATTTCCATAAAGAATTAGGACACATTATGTGGAATAATGTAGGAATGGCTCGAACTGAAGCTAGCCTTAAAGAGGCTAAGGAAAAAATTAAAGCCGTAAGAGAAGCATTCTGGAAAGATGTAAAGGTGGTGGGTACAAATGATGAAATGAATATGTCGTTAGAAAAAGCCAGCCGTGTAGCTGATTTCTTGGAGTTAGCAGAACTAATGGTAGATGATGCTCAAAATCGTAGAGAATCTTGTGGGGGTCACTTCAGAGAGGAATCTCAAACAGAAGATGGTGAAGCATTAAGAATTGACGAGGAGTTTTCGTATGTAGCTGCATGGCAGTATAATGGAGAGGATAAGGAAGAAACCCTGAATAAGGAAGACCTTGTGTTTGAAAATGTTAAGTTAACCCAGAGAAGTTATAAATAGTTAATAGAAAATAGTTAATGAGTTAATGGTAAGCCAATGTCCGATATAAGATCATTTGAAGATTTAGAATGTTGGAAAATTGGAGTTGAAATTAGAAAACTCAGTATGAAAATAGTAAGAACATTACCGCCCGAAGAAAAATATGATTTAGGTAGTCAGTTAAAAAGGGCATCTCGATCAATTACTGCAAATATTGCAGAAGGCTACGGTAGATTTCACTTTCAGGAAAATATTCAGTTTTGTAGAATAAGCAGAGGTTCAGCTTATGAAACTATTGATCACTTATTAGTTGCTACGGAAGAATCTTATATAACTCAATTGGAAATGGATAATGCAAAAAAGCTTATCAATAAATTCTTAAGAGTATTAAACGGATATATTAATTATTTATCCAATGCTAAAAAGAACAACAACCATTAACCCATAACTCAATAACAAATAACCCATTAAAAATGAATCATAAATTAAATATATGGCGCCAAAAGGATGCCAACGATAAAGGAAAATTCCATACCTACGAAGTGTCAGGTGTTTCTCCCGATCAGTCGTTTTTAGAAATGATTGATGAACTAAATGATGACCTAACTCGTAAAGGCGAAGACCCTGTTCACTTTGATCATGATTGCCGTGAAGGGATTTGCGGAGCATGTAGTATGGTAATTAATGGCCATGCGCATGGGCCTAAAGGGTTAATTACTACCTGTCAATTACATATGCGTAGTTTTTCTGATGGAGAAGAAATTACCATTGAACCTTGGAGAGCCAAGCCTTTTCCTGTTATCAAAGATTTGGTGGTTGACAGAACGCCTATGGATAGAATCATCCAGGCAGGTGGTTATGTAAGCGTAAACACGGGTGGCACCCCAGATGCCAACGAAATCCCAATTCCAAAGCACTTGGCAGATACGGCTATGGATGCTGCGCAATGTATAGGTTGCGGTGCTTGCGTAGCTACTTGTAAAAATGCTTCGGCTATGTTGTTTACCGCTGCAAAAATATCTCAATTGGCTGTATTGCCTCAAGGGAATGCCGAAAGAGCCAATCGTGCAGAAAAAATGATTGCTGTAATGGAAGAAGAAGGATTTGGTGGGTGTACCAATACAGGTGCTTGCGAAGTAGAATGCCCTAAAGGCATTAGCATAGAGCATATTGCACGTGCACACCGTGAGTATATGAGTGCTAAGTTTAGCTCGCATAATATTTGAGAAACACTCCCGTTAGGGTGTCATCTCTACAGAGGCAGAGAAATCTTTTTTGCAAACTCAAAGCTACCTTTTGCATTTGCAAAAAGTAGCTTTTTTTGTATTCTAAAAAAATAAATCCAGATTATTGAACTTTTTCTCACCAAACCAACTCAATGAAATTACACATTTTAGCCTTTCTGCTTTTATTTACTTTTAAAGTTAAAGCGCAAGATAAAATTACAACTACAGATAAAGTGGTAATTGAAGTTAACGTAATTGAAGTAACAAAAAAATACGTAAAATATAAGCTGCCTTTTGCCTCAAACGAAACAGTTTCTACTATTGACATACGGTATATAAAAACAATAGAATATGAGAATGGAACTATTGATAAATTTGGCCTTGGGAATCCGAGAATTGAACGACCCTGGGGCTTTAGCTTAGGTTATTTGGCAAACTCAAATACAGTTGGACTATTATTCTCAAGCGATTATTTTGTTACTCCAAAACTTGAAATTGGAATAAATTTGGGAACATTGGCGAGTGTTTCCAGAAACAATTCAATTGCTGTAAGTGGAAAGTATCATTTTAAAAATCCTGAATCAACTTCTCCTACTTCATTATTTGCAGGCGCAGGTGTTATTTCTGTTGGAAAAGAGTGGTCAATGCAAGCCCCTGTTGGTGTACATTATCTGAATCACCAAGGATTTAAAACATCAATCAGTTTAGTTCCTACAACCAATTTTGAAAACTTTAATGCATATTTTGAAGTAAGAGTTGGTTACAATTTTAAGAAAAAATAGCAACTTGCAATCTTTTAAAATCAATGGAAAAGAAAGCCAATATATTCGTTATCTGTGCACCAGAAATAAGCCCTATTTTACACGAAGAAATTAAAGGGCTGGGCTTTACAAATACCAAAGAACACCGACTAGGGGTTCAACTCTTTGGTACCTTATCCGATTGCATGTACTTAAACTTGCAACTACGCACCGCCAATAAAGTACTTTGGGAAGTAAGTAAATTCTACGCTGCCAACCCTGACCAGCTATATCAAAAAGCCATTAACATACCATGGGAAGAGGAAATTGATGTGGATGGCTATTTCAATATTGACTCCTTTGTTAAAAACGATACCATAACCGATAGTCGATTTGCTAATTTAAAGCTGAAAGATGCCATTGTCGATCGTTTTATGGATGCGAATGACAAACGCCCAGACACCGGTCCCGAAAAAGATAAAGTGCGTATTTATATGCATTGGGTGGAAACAGAGTGCATCCTTTATTACGATACTTCCGGAGCAGTAATAGCCAAGCATGGCTATCGTAAAATACCGGGCACTGCTCCTATGCTTGAGTCGTTAGCAGCTGCGGTAATTATGGCTTCAAAGTGGGATCAAAAATCACCTTTTATAAACCCTATGTGTGGTAGTGGCACTTTGGCCATTGAAGCCGCACTTTTAGCCAGTAATACTGCGCCAGGCTTGTTTAGAGATAATTTTGGCTTTATGCATTTGGCTTCTTATGATGAAGGGAAATGGAGTGACATGTGCGACCGAGCTCAAAAACAAATTAAACCTTGTGAAGCCAAAATTCATGCATCAGATATTTCAGAGGAGGCCATTAAAAATGCTCGATTTAATGCGGAAGAAGCTCGAATGAACAAATACATTGAGTTTTTTAAAAGTGATTTTAGACAAGTTGGCATTCCTGAAGAACCAGGCATTATTATCCTAAATCCAGAATACGGAGAACGACTAGGTGAAGAAGATGAGCTGGTTGAAACCTATAAAGAAATTGGTGATTTGTTTAAACAAAAATGCCAAGGTTATACAGGTTATGTATTTACAGGTAATCGAGAATTAGGTAAAAATATTGGGCTACGCACCAAACGCAAAATTCCTTTTTATAATGGCAGCATAGAATGTAGATTGTTAGAGTACGAGTTGTACAGAGGCACAAGGAAGGAGAAGTAAAAAACTACGTCATTCCTGCGCAGGCAGGAATCTGATAATATGGGGAAGTAATAAATATTAAAAAAGGGGATAATTTTAATCATATGTTATCTTTTTAAGCAACTTGCATGGCAGATTCCTGCCTGCGCAGGAATGACGTTCAAAATTGGAATGATGAATAAATCCAGGTTGAACCATAAATCTTCCTTTTTTCGCTATAATTATAGTAAATAACACTTGTGAAAGACAAACTGCTTCATTCAATGCCTATCAGGTTGCTGTTTAATAATATTAAACGTAACCATATTCTGCTGCTAAGTTGGTTTATCCTCTTTAGTGCCGTTACAGGCAATTTAGCAAGCTTTCTTGGTGTTCCTTATTTATTTCTCGATCCAGAATACTTGCAAAAAGTTAACTTTTTAAGCTTTTTATTAATGGGTGTTGCCATTGGTGGGTTTAGCGTGGCTTTTCATATTGCCTCCTACCTTGTGGTAAGCCATAGGTATTCATTTTTGGCACATCATAAAAAACCTTTTCTAACATTTAGCATCAATAATAGCCTTATTCCACTTGCTTTTTTAATTACATACATCTGGCATATTGTCAAATTTCAGGCCTCTAACGAGTTTACTACCGCTACTAATATTGCTATTGATATATCAGGGTTTTTAACAGGTTATATATTAATGATTATTATAATCTACACTTATTTCATTTTTACCAATAAAGATATTTTTAAAATTCTTTCTGACAGAGTTGACAAAAAATTAAAAGTAACTGTACCTGCAACCAGAGCCAAAGCAATGGAAAAGCTCAGAGGATCGTCTGCCCGAACCCAATATGTCAAGTACTTTTTAACCTCTAAATTAAAATTAGAAAAAGTTAAATTTGTTGCATTTCATAAACATGAACTCACCAAAGTTTTTGATCAAAACCACTTAAATCTGGTATTTATAGAGCTTTTTATTTTTATCTTGCTTTTGTTCATTGGCATTTTTAGAGAGTATGAAATATTCCAGATTCCCGCAGCAGCAAGTGCAGTTTTGCTGCTTACTATTATCATTATGTTTGCCGGAGCTTTTTCGTATTGGTTTGGCTCCTGGGCTCCCACTTTTGTTATTTCCATTATACTTATTTTAAATATATTTTTTAAGCAAGGCTATTTTAACATTACCTACAAAGCCCTTGGTCTCGATTACGAAGTTCAACCTGCACAATACGATTTAGAAGCCATTAATAAGTGTAATACTGACTCTATTTTTCTTGGGGATTATAACCGTACCGTCCAAATTTTAACCAATTGGCGGGCAAAATTTATTGGTAAAAAACCCAAAATGTTACTGGTGTGTGCCAGTGGTGGTGGCCAAAGGTCGGCACTCTGGACTTTTAATGTACTCCAAACCATTGACAGCCTTACCAACGGAAAATTTACAAAACATACGCAATTAATTACAGGGGCATCAGGCGGCATTATTGGTGCTGCTTATTTTAGAGAACTAAAATTACAACAGCAGAAAAATCAACTAAACCCTTACGCTAAAGAATTTTTAACCAGCATAAGCAAGGACAATTTAAACCCCATTATTTTTAGTTTGTTGGTAAACGACATGTTTATTCGCTACCAAACGTTTGAGTATCAAGGAAAAACATACCTAAAAGACCGTGGGTATTCTTTTGAAGAACAGTTAAACAAGAACACAAAAGGAGTACTTGACAAGCCTTTAATTAGCTACCAAAAACCAGAATTTGAGTCTCAGATTCCAATGCTGATTGTATCGCCTACCATTATTAACGATGGCCGAAAACTGTTTATATCACCCCAGCATATATCTTTTATGAACACTGGCTTATCAAAACAAGGCAGAACATATAATAAACTTACCGAAGGCATTGATTTCAGGCACTTTTTCAGACATCAAAATGCAGACAGCCTTCGGTTTTTAAGTGCTTTGCGCATGAACGCTTCCTTTCCGTACATTACACCCAATATCTCCTTGCCAAGCGAACCGCCACTAGAAATTATGGATGCCGGAATTACTGATAATTTTGGTATAGCAGATGCCTTGCGCTTTTTATACGCCTATAAAAAATGGATTGCTGAAAATACTTCGGGTGTTGTCATTGTATCTATCCGCGATTCTGAAAAAGAGATAGAGATTGAATCTCGAAAAAACCAATCATTCATAGAAAAAATTGTGACGCCTATTCAAAGCGTGTATGATAATTATGCCAACCTGCAAAGTGTGGCCAACGACAGCAATATAGAATATGCCCGTTCCTGGTTTAAAAATAACTTAGAGGTAGTTACTTTTCAGTATGTACCAACTTATGACCCCAAAACCCAATCATCAAACGATGTAAAACGAGCCTCCTTAAACTGGCGGTTAACAAGTAAAGAGAAACAAAATGTGATTTATAGTATTAGCTCTGGCTCTAACCAAAAAGCAATAAGGGAGATACAAAAATTCTTAGAATGAGCAATAACAACAATTTTGATTTTAGTAACATTAGCTTAATATCTTAAATTTGGGTTATGAAATCTTTAAACGATTTTAAAATGTATTAGCTCAAAACAAACAAAAACTGTTTAGCGAGTATCCTATTAAATCGCTGGCAATCTTTGGTTCTTATGCCAAAAAAGAGCAGAAGTCGGACAGTGATTTAGACTTAATGGTTGAGTTTAATGATAAAATCGGAATCCGTTTTATAGATTTAGCCGAAGAACTAGAATCTTTAATTGGATTTAAAGTTGATTTGGTATCAAAGAAAAATACATGAATTTAATAAAATCTGACTTAATTTATGTCTAAGATGATAAAACAATTGATGCTGTAGTTAGAAATTTTGAAATTATCGGAGAGGCTGCTAATAGAATTGATCCTGACTTTAAACTTATATGAATGGAATCGAATCAGAGGCTTTAGAAACCGAATTGTACACGATTACTTTGGAATAGACCTTGAGATTGTATGGTCAATTATAGAAAATGATTTAGCGTTAATAATTGAGAGGATGGAAATGTTGATTGATAATTATTTGAAATAAATCTATTAAATGAACAAACTAATACTAATTGGGGTATGCAGGTACAGGAAAAACATATATTGGTAAAATTATTGCAAAAGAAATTCCAAATAGTGTATTCATCGATAAAGATACCCTTACCCACTATTTTGTAGAAAGCTTGCTAGAAAAAATGCAAGTTCTGCAATTTTTAAAGTTTCGGGATGGTTCAGCATATACATAACTTAATAAAACCGAAATTATTCCCTCTTTTGATTGTACCTTTAAGTCAGCTTTTTTGCTAAAAAAACAACACCAATATAAAGGGTTAGAATTAACCCTTATTGCCATCTTAATTATTTCTAATGAGCTGTTATAGTTTTGAAAAAAGATAGTAATTTCGATAAGACATTGATTCTAATGGTTATTATTGCTTGTTTTAGCATTATAATTAGTGTTGCTGTTATTGCAGGCTGGTATCTTAATATAAAAGAAGTTTTAGTTATTATCCCAGGTGCTTCTTCAATGAAATTAAATACTGCTTTAGGCTTTTTGCTTTCAGGTATTGGCTTATTGGCAGTAACAAAAAAGAGCAACACATACCTTATACTTCAAATAGCAATTTCTTTACTTCTGTTTTTTTTAGGTACTTTAACCTTAGTGCAATACAACTTTGGGCTTAACTTAAATATCGACAATTTCTTTGTTTACGATATGTATTCTTCGAAATTCCCAGGAAGAATGTCGCCCGCCACAGCAACGTGTTATGCACTAATAGGCATTAGTTTTGGGGGGTTAACTAGCAAATACAATTTTGTCAAAAATATAACCCAGTATATTCTATTTACCGTCACTTTAATCTCGCTGGTTTCTATAGTTACCTATATTTTAAATGTGCCGTCCCAGAATAAAACCTTTTTCTGGAGTTCGATGGCAATCCATACATCTATTCTATTTTTGGTGTTGTCGGTGGGCATTTCCTTAAAAAATTCAACATTAGGATTCACAGGGCTTATTACCGGGCAATTAGC
>Ga0256834_1002694_pt1 | contig 11038 bp, 7 predicted proteins | sample 4281140metaG_FD_190536 | JGI IMG/M metagenome (GOLD analysis project Ga0256834, IMG submission 190536) | Hydrothermal vent microbial communities from East Pacific Rise, Pacific Ocean - 4281-140 | ecosystem: Environmental > Aquatic > Marine > Hydrothermal vents | place: Pacific Ocean: East Pacific... | reverse complement strand
TTTGCTTGAGCCAAACGAGCGCGGCGATCGCGCATATCAAGGCGACATAATAAGTCACCCTTTTTGACCACATCGCCTTCTTCAAAGTTGGTTTCTTCAACGATACCATTGGTGCGCGCTAGTACAGACACTTGTTTTTCGACTTGAGTACGACCGCGAATAAACAACGCAGTTGGGCGCATTTTAGTTTCGTAGGTTTCCACTTCAACCTTGAATAATTTTTGCTTTTTCTTTGGCTTGTCCATATTGGATTTTGTTTGCGATTTGGTATCACTCGCTGGCTTTAAACCCAAGGATTCTAAGTTACCAGAAGCAAACCAACCGCCAATAACAACAGCTATCAATCCAGCCCAAAGATAAGAACTACGCATTTTTCTGATCCTTACTTTGACCTTCAATTTGATCCTTATTGTGATCCAAAGTGCCGTCAACCAATGTTAGACTAGGTGTTTCATCACCTAATATTTGTGCCCTATTGTCTTCTAAAAACTTTAAACCTGCACCTAAACTAGCTTCACCAAATCCAGCTACAAAAGACATACTGGGGTGGTTGACTTGATGATCGCCAACACAGCACCGAATTTTTTCAATTTCATCACGAAGGTATTCAATTTGTGATTGATAAATTTGCGCCACGTGCTCTTTAGGCAAAAACTCTTGCAACATAATTTGAAACATAAATTCAGATTTAAATTTATCTTTTGCAGGATCAACCAACAAGGCTGCGGCTAATTCTTGGCGACCAAACGGGGTAATTGCATACACCTTTTTGTCGGGCTTTCCTGCTTGTTCTTCTGCGCGCACATTGACCAACCCCTCGGCCATCATTTTAGTTAGTGCTGGATAAATTGAGCCATAGCTGGCATCAATGAAGTGTCCAAAGACATCTTCTTCAACCATTTTTTTGATTTCATAGCCTGATGCTTCTTTAAAAGTCAGAATGCCTAAGCAAAGCGTGCGCACGTTCATAGAGGTCTGTCCCAGTTTGAATATTGGCTCAAATACATTACTGCGCCAATGAATTACTTTGAGCCCTTATATCAAATTGATATATATCAATCAAGCATATATCGAAAAAACATATATCAAACTAGCATATGGATAATTTATCGCGGATCAAGCTTGAGCTTTTAACCCAAGGGATGCAAAAACAGTGCTATAAGCCAATCAAACTCAAAGCCTTTTTGTATGTGGGCCATTGCATGACTTTCAACATTTCCAAAATCATCGCCGAAAATAACGCTGGAGCCAACAAGGCTTATAGTGAACACGTAAATTCTAAATTTGCCAAGGCGCTTAAAATAATTGGCTTTGACAAAACCTATGTCAAAGGCAAAGGCAGCTATCTGTTTGACGACAAAGGCACCAAATATTTGGATATGTTGTCAGGCTATGGCGCGTTTAATATTGGCCGTTCTAATTTGGTTGTGCAGCAAGCCCTTAAAGATTTCATCGATGGTGATTATTCAAGTCTTGTGCAAATGGAAACCCCTGTTCTGTGTGGTGTCCTAGGACATGAACTTAAACAGCGCATTGGGTACGACCTCGATAAGGTTTACTTTTGTTCAACAGGGGCCGAAGCCAACGAAACGGCCATTAAATTTGCTCGCCGCGCAACGGGCAAAAACACTGTTTTATATGCCTCCTCTGCATTTCACGGCCTTACCACTGGCGCATTGTCGATGAATGGCAGCGAAGTGTTTAAAGAAAACTTTGGCGACCTAACGGCATCACGAAAAATCCCTCTTGGTGATTTGGCCGCTTTGGAAGTAGAACTTGAAAAGGGCGATGTCGCCGCATTCTTTATCGAACCTGTACAAGGCAAAGGCGTAAACTTTGCCGCCGATGGTTTTTTGAGTGCAGCCTCAAAACTATGCCGCAAGCACGGGGCTTTGTTTGTTGTTGATGAAATTCAATGCGGCATGGGTCGCACCGGAAAGTTTATCGCGCTTCATCATGAAAAAGATGTGCAACCTGACATCGTCATTATTTCAAAATCACTCTCAGGTGGTTATGTGCCTATCGCGGCGGTGGTGATGAAAGAAGCTATCTTCAAAAAAACCTTTTCATCACTTGATCGCGCCGTTGTGCACTCCTCAACGTTTGGCAAGTCCAATTTCGCCATGACCGCGGGGCTTGCGACCTTACATGTCATGGATGAAGAAAATTTATGTGAAAACGCCCAACAAATGGGTGATCTTTTGGGCAATAAGCTGCTGGCCCTTAAAGACAAGTACGAGTTTATTCATGATGTGCGTTGGCGCGGCCTGATGCTGGCCATTGAGTTTGGCAAACCTAAATCTCTAAAATTGAAAACGGCGTGGGCAACCGTCAATAAAATCAACGAAGATTTATTTTGCCAAGCCATCACTATTCCACTTTTGCAAGATCATAAAATTCTTACCCAAGTTGCTGGCAACGAAATGAAAGTGATAAAACTCATCCCGCCGTTGACGATTAACGAAGATGATGTGGAATGGTTTGTTTCCGCCTTCGATAAGGTCATGAAAGATTTGCACAAATTCCCCGGCCCAGCGTGGGAAAGCCTTTCACGCATTGCCAAAAATGCCATTATAAAATAGAGCCTATTAAGTCTTCTCATGAAAAACCCAGCAAAAAAAACACTACCGTCAGCACCGAAAAGGCCCATTAACATATATGGCCGCCTTGCAGGGTTTTGCGGCCTGCATGCAAATCTCGTTGTGTTAATTTGGGTGGTTGTGGCAGCGGCTTCTATGGCGTTGGCTGGCTGGAAACTGGAAGTAAATACTGATCCTGGCAAAATGATTTCTAATGAGTTGCCATTTCGCAAAGCTTTTGTTGATTTCACACAAGCATTTCCCGCCAGTGACAATAATTTCATTGTGGTCGTGGAATCAAAATCTGGTGAAGCAGCTCGTGAAGCAAGCCACTCTTTGGTTGAATCTTTTCAGGCCTACCCAAAACTTTTTAGTGATGTGTATGCGCCGGGTCTTGGATCTTTTTTTGATCGCTTTGGTATTTTGTATCTGCCTGAATCAGATATTGCCAACATCGTGTCAAAAGTAAAACAAAGCGGCCCTATCCTTGATACCCTAATTAAAGCACCAAACTTTTCAGGGTTTGCCAAAGTGCTTGAACAAATGTTGCCCGCGATCAATGCAGGGCGCACACCAGATTCAATCAATGGTTTTTTGCGACAAGCCAAAATGACGGTCACAGCAGGTATTAAAGGCCAATCGCGTCCTTTAAACTGGTCAGCCATTGTTACGGGCAAAAAGCAAGAGATCCCAAAGCGTTGGTATATTTCAGTTAAACCTGTCTTAGATTTTTCTGAAATTGACCCTTCCAGCGCTGCATTGCTTCAAGCCCATCGCATTATCACTGACCGTGAAGTCACGCGATCAGGTTTGGTGAAAATATCACTCACGGGTGAAGCAGCGTTAAATGGTGAAGAATTTGAATCCGTCACCAAGGGGGCCATTCGCGCAGGGCTGGTTTCATTTGTTTTGGTGGTGTTGGTTATTTGGCTTGGCATGCCTGTCACGCGACTGATTATTCCCGCAGTATCCCTGTTGGTTTTTGGGTTTATGGCAAATATTGGGTTCGCGACCATTGCCGTTGGCTCCCTCAATATGATTTCTGTGGCCTTTGCGGTTTTATTCATTGGCCTTGGCATTGATTATGCTGTGCACACGGTTTTGCGGTTTTGGGAAGAGCGAGTGCGTGGGCGAGACACGTTGGCGGCCATTGCCGCTGGTGCCCATCATTCTGGACCTGCACTAGCATTGTGCACACTCACCACATCGCTTGCCTTCCTTGCTTTTATTCCAAGTGACTTTGTTGGCATGGCACAATTGGGGATTATCGCAGCAGGTGGTATTGTCATTTCCTTTATTGCCTCAATGACACTGATCCCCGCTGTCATTGCCAAACTCAACATCATACCAAAAGACAAGCACCTTAAAAAAGTGACCGTCTTGCCAAAGCCCGTGTGGCAACATTTACGTCTTGGCACCACCATCTTTACGGTCATGGTCGCTATTGCTGCAATTGTACTTTTGCCCGATGTGAAGTTTGATGGCGATCCAGTTAATCTAAAAGATCCTAAAGCTAAGTCTGTTATTGCCTTTAAAGAAATATTGAAAAATGAGCCGGGCGAGGCCTATGCCGCGCAAGTAATCGTTGCCAATGCTGAAAAGGCCGAGCAACTCGCCGCCAAATTAGCGCAACTACCAAGCGTCAAACAAGTTCGATGGCTCGATACTTTTTTACCTGCACGTCAGCGCGCAAAATTAGCGCAACTGTCTTCATTGGCAAGTATTATCCCAGCAAAACCTGATGAGGCAAAGGCTTTAACCGCAGAACAGCGCCGCGCCGCGATCACACGCATAAAAAACGTGCTTCTAACAATCGAAACAGCGCCGAAAGCATCTGCAAGCCTTAAACACGAAGCCTCAACACTGCGCCGTGCCTTGCTGGTGTTGGATATTCCAAAACCTGCGAGCGACAAACGTTTAGCGACCATCGAACGCGATATGTTTCTACAGTTCCCAGGGTTGCTTTCAATCTTAGGGCAAATGGCCATCACTGAACCACTTGATGTTCAAACCATAGATCGCGACATTGCCAAGCGTTATGTCACTGGTGACGGTCGCTGGCGGTTGGAAATTGTGCCCGCAAAGGATATGAGCGATCAGGCAGCGCTTAAAGCTTTTGTAAGCGATGTTCGCACCTTGGCCCCCAATGTGACTGGCACCCCTGTGGAAATCATCGGGGCGGCCAATGTGGTTTCTAAAGCAATGGGGCTTGCAACATTGGTGGCGCTGGGCTTAGTTTTGATTATATTGGTGCCTGTGCTGCGCGCCGTTGTACCCATTACGTTGGTTTTAGCTCCGCTTGTTCTTTCGGCATTACTGTTGTTGGCTTACACCGTTATTTTCAAATCTCCATTTAACTTTGCCAACGTGATTGTGTTGCCGCTCTTGCTCGGACTTGGTGTAGATTCTGCCATCCACTATGTCATGCGGGCGCGAGAAGACGGGGCAAAGCGCCAAGTGGTAGATACAACAACGCCGCGCGCGGTGCTCATTTCAGCGCTAACAACTATTGGGTCATTTGGGACATTGTGGCTTTCTCCACATAAAGGCACGGCATCTATGGGCGAACTTCTTACAATTGCCATACTTATAACACTTGTAAGCACATTGATTGTATTACCACAATTTATTGCTTGGACGATTGGGCGACACCACAAGAAACCATCACCGAAACAACAGGCCACAGAATAAGTGGTGGCAAAGCTGTCTATTGACGATGGGGTGGTGAAAGCTTAATTCTGACGAGAGCGTTTCATGTTTTGTTTGAGTTACAAACACAGCATAAAACGCAAGACCATCAATACCTTAAATAAGTCGTTCTGATTCAATGTAAACAAGAACGACTCTAGATTACTTTATTTTGAGCTGGAAACAAAATGGCTGTACCAATTATCCAACAAGTTCGTGTTGGCGCATACATCATGAAGCAAAAACTTACAGGGGTTAAACGCTATCCTCTTGTGTTAATGCTTGAGCCTTTGTTCAAGTGCAACTTAGCCTGCCCTGGTTGTGGTAAAATTGATTATCCAGACCCAATTTTAGCAAAACGCCTCTCCTTGCAAGAGTGCCTTGATGCGGTTGATGAGTGCGGCGCACCGATTGTTTCTATTCCTGGTGGCGAACCGCTAATCCACAAAGAAATGCCCGCTATTGTTGAAGGTATCGTTGCGCGCAAAAAATTCGTTTATCTATGTACGAACGCCCTGTTGCTACGCAAACGTATGAAAGATTACACGCCCTCACCTTATCTGACTTTTTCAGTTCATCTCGATGGATTAGAAGAAGAACACGACCGTGCGGTAGATCAAAAAGGTACTTTTAAAATTGCCGTCGATGCAATTAAAATGGCGGTCGAAAAAGGCTTTCGCGTCACTGTAAATGCCACATTGTTCAACAATGCCAAGCCCGATGCGATGGCTGAATTTTTTGATTTTGTTATGACGCTTGGGGTTGAAAGCATCACTATTTCGCCTGGCTATGCTTATGAGCGGGCCAGCGGCCAAGAATATTTCCTTAAACGCACTCATACTAAAAACCTTTTCCGCGAAGTATTCCGTTTGGGCCGCGAAAAGGGTCGCAAGTGGATGTTTAATCAATCCAGCTTGTTCTTGGACTTTTTAGCTGGCAACCAACAATATGAATGCACACCATGGGGCAACCCAACGCTGAGCGTCTTTGGTTGGCAAAAGCCGTGTTATCTGGTTGGCGAGGGTTATGTAAAAACCTTTAAAGAGCTGATGGACACCACCGATTGGGATGCATACGGCACAGGAAAATATGAAAAATGCGCCGACTGTATGGTCCATTGTGGCTTTGAACCAACAGCGGTTGCAGACACTGTTGCTCACCCTTTAAAAGCGTTAAAAGTGTTCCTTAAAGGTGTTGACACCGAAGGCCCAATGGCCCCTGAGATCGACCTTTCAAACCAGCGACCTGCTGAATACATGTTTGAAAAAATTGTCGAAGAGCAATCAACAGAGCAGCCGTCAACAGCTTCTCAAGGTGTTGAAGTATCGGTTAGCAAGAGCGCTTAACTGTCCGTGATCTAACCTGTGGTGAGAGCGACTTAATCTTGCTGACAGCAATCTTTGCGGTTCATTCCGTTGCAAAACGGAATGAATTGGCGCTCTGTCATCCCAAGAGTTATCAAATCTTAATTACTCTGGTAATTTAAAATTTGGCAATGCCAGTGTGGTGAGACCTGACAGATTAGCACGCGCTTCTCCGTCATTTTTCGCCAACCCTTTAAGGGCTTGCAGGCCCGGCCATTTTGTCACCAGCCCTTTAATCAGTTCAAACACTGATAACTCACCATTAGGTTTGAGTACCTTGTCAAACGCTGCAGGTATACTTTGCCCTGCCACATCACCCACCACTCGAACAGCAATGAACGGTAATCCATGGGCTTTTGCAAGGGCGGCGATTTTACCTGATTCCATATCGACCGCGCATGCACCTGTTTGTTCATGCAATTTTCGTTTGTCTGTAATGCTGGTAACGGGGTCAGTAACAGTGAGCAATGGCGATGATGTTACAAAATAGTCTTTTTCTATTACGGGCAAAAGCGCAGCGCGCCAAGCCAAATCTACTTGGGTATTTTGATAGGTGATGGGTTTATCATCATTTTGTAAAATCTCTTTGGGAATTACAATGTGTCCAGAAAACAATTGCGGATCAAGCCCACCGCAAATACCCAAACTAACAATGCCTTTAGCACCTTGTTTTATGGCTTGGCCTATCACCTGCTCACCATGAGGTGCGCCTGGCCCTGCTATAAAAACCAACGGTTCATTTGCAAAACCATTACCCTTTATAGACTTGTGCGCAATTTGAGCCTCATAGGCCATGCCTGTTATGAGGGCTATTTTATACACCTACATCCCCCACTCAACGCTGCGCGAGTTGCCGCGCTTTAGGGTGGCGTAGCGGCCCAAGGCCCATGTGGGGAAATAGGCTGAGTAACCGTGATAGCGAAGATAAAACACGCGCGGAAAGCCAACGGCGGTATAGGCTTCCTCGTCCCACTTTGCGCCATCGCGTGGTTGTTCATTAAGGTATGTTACGCCCTTTTCAACCGTGTCAGCATCCACCTCGCCCGCCGCCATTAGGCCAAGCACGGCCCAAGCTGTTTGTGAGGGTGTGGACGTTTTAACACTTTGCTTTTGGTCGTCCCAATAGGTTGCGCCATCTTCGCCCCAGCCGCCGTCTTCACGCTGGCACGCCTTGAGCCATGTCACCGATTTTTGCACCCAAGGTTCTTTCATATCAATACCAACCGCATTGATAGCGCATAGAGCTGACCATGTGCCGTAAACATAATTGGTTCCCCAGCGGCCAAACCAAGAGCCATCTTGCTCTTGTTCTGCCTTGATGAAATCAATGCCGCGCTTAACACATGGGTCGTCTTGTTCGTACCCTATTTGCGCCAAAAACGACAAACAGCGGGCGGCCACATCAACGGTTGGCGGGTCAAGCAAAGCGCCATGATCGGCAAAGGGAATCGAGTTTAAAAACTCAGCGTCATTATCAATATCAAATGCGCCCCAACCGCCATTGGTTGATTGCATACCAATGATCCATTCAGCGGCACGATCGATGTTTTCTTTGTATTTTTCAGCATCAACGCGGTGCAGCAACATGCCAACAACGGCTGTATCATCTACATCAGGATAGTAATCATTCTTGTATTGAAAGGCCCAACCGCCGGGCCGTAGATTTGGCGCGTTAATGGCCCAATCACCTTCAACCTCTAAAATCTGTTCAGCGGCCAGCCAATCACACGCGGCAAGCAGGCGTTTATCATCACGTTCAACACCTGATTCAAGCATCGCGTGGGCGGCCAGTGATGTATCCCAAATAGGTGAGACACACGGTTGGCAATAACGCGCACGGCCTTTGCGTTTATCGCGAGTTTCCACCACCAATTTCCGCACCGCGCCAAGAGCAACAACGTAGTCTGGATGCTCTTTATCGTAGCCCATGGCATGAAAAGCCATGACAGTATTGGCCATAGCGGGGAAAATAGCCCCCAACCCATCAAAGCCGTTCAGGCGCGGGTTCATAAAGTCAATGGCACGGCGTACAGCCTTTTTGCGGAATGGAAGGCGCGGAAAAACATGGCGTTCAAGCGGTTGCAAAACTTTATCAAGTGCGATGAAAAAATCACCCCATTTGCTACCCGTTGGATTTGTGTTCCACTTTTTAATCTCAGCAGTTGGAGTTTTGAACAACTCCTGACAATCAATATTACGCGGATTTTTTGCCACTTGGCGCTTTGATGCCAAAATCAGCAACGGCCCGATTACGGTGCGCGACCAATAAGCAAACTTCCAGATATTAACAGGGAACCAGCGCGGCATGAGCATCAATTCAACAGGCATAGCTGGCACACCGTGCCAAGGCACTTGGCCAAATAGCGCAAGAGCATAACGAGTGAAAACGTTAGATTTCTCAGCGCCGCCATAATTTAAAATGGCATTCCGTGCGCGCACCATATGGTCTGCTTCAATGTCATCGCCAACGATTTTTAGGGCGTAATAGGCTTTGACCGAAGCAGATATATTGAACTCGCCGTCATGGAACAACGGCCAACCATCATGTTCATCTGATTGGATGGAGCGGAGATACTCGCCCATTTCCACTTCAAGCTCAGGTTCTAAGTCATCAATATAATGATTGAGGAAGATATACTCGGCAGGAATGGTGGCATCAGCTTCAAGTTCATAAACGATGTGTCCATCATCTTTTTGCAGATCGAACAAATGCTCGCCTGCTTCTTTGGCATTTTGCTTTGCTAGTTCAATTTGGTTTTTCATTTGAGAATAGCCTTTGCTGCACTTACGCCAGAGCGTATTGCACCTTCAATAGTGGCGGGAAGACCTGTATCTGTCCAGTCACCTGCCAGCACTAAATTGTTTAAATGGGTTTTTGTAGGCGCGCGTTTTGCCAATTGGTCAGGGGTGGCAATGAACGTTGCGCGCTGTTCTTTAATCACCCGTGCGGGTGGAATTTTTGTTGGGTCGAGGCCATAAGCTTTTGCCACTTCGGGCCATGTAATCGCAGCAATTTCTTTACTTGATTTTTCTGCCAAGCCATGGCCAGCGCTTACTGTTACTGAAATGATGTCACCGCGCACAAACAGCCATTGCGAAACGCTACCGACCAACCCAAGCATTGGGGTTTTAGTTTTTGTTTCATCAAAGCCTTCAACTTGAAAATGCACGTTCACGATGGGGGCGAACTCATCAGGGGCGATAATGCCCTCCACCAGTGTCGGGGTAACCCACGGCGGGGCGGCAAGAACAACTTTATCATCTGGCCCAAGTGTTTCGGTTTTCTTACCCGCAACTATCGCCGTGACACGATTATTGCTGACTTGGATTTTACTCACCCGTTGGCCAAAGCGCACATCAGCTTTGCGGTAAGATAACCATTTTAGAGCGGGGTCAATAAACGTGTGCGATAGGCCTTTTTTGGCCACCAACGGTTTTGAAAACTCAGAACCCTTTGCAAGGGTTTCACGCAGCACGGGCAACATCAAACGCGCCACTGCAATATCTGGTGCGGTGTTGAGAACGGCGACTGAAAATGGCTCCCAAAAACGGCGATACATTTGGCCTTGTTCACCGAATAGATTTTTTACGGTGCGATTTCCTGCTGTGAGCAACTTTAATCCCGCGATGTAATCCATCATCGAGGTGCCTGGAACGCGCGTACTTTCATACAACACCCACAAAGGCACTGGTCCACGGTTAAAATTGATTGTCCATTCATCGCCCGTTTCAAGGTCGGCAAAATCAAAACAAGCCTTTTCAGGCCCGATCAAACGGGCGCTAGCGTTGATGGTTTCGAGCATGTTGGTAATGCTATAATTGCCCGATAGCATCAAATGGTTGCCGTTATCGATTAGGCGATCTAAGTGCGCATCGTTGAATGAACGCGCCCGCCCGCCTGCCTGATTGGCTTGCTCGTAAATGATAGTTTCATAGCCTTTTCGAGCCAGCTCAACACCAGCCGATAAGCCAGCCAAGCCAGCCCCGATTATGTGAACGCGCGCCACGAATTAGCCCCAGAGTTTTTTGGCGGCGATGGCCAATTTTTCAACTTTACCCACAAGGCGTTTATTGAACTTTGGGTCGGCAATTTGTTCATCACTCAGCGCCATCATGCGAACTAGATTGGCGTGATAAATATCGGCCATAATGTAGGAGGCGCGCATTTTTTTGGCGTCGCATTTTGCTAAAGCGGCATAGGTTTTTTCATATTCCTGTTCGGCTTCATTGGCCAGTTGTCGCCATAATGCGACATAGCCTTTTTGCTCCATAATATTTTTTAAATCGCTGTAATCAACGCCATGAGCATCAAGGTATTCTTTGGGCAGATATAAGCGCCCGTCGTCTGCATCTTCACCCACATCACGCAAAATGTTGGTCAGCTGTAGGGCGCGGCCTTGGTGGTGC
>Ga0256834_1002693_pt1 | contig 11043 bp, 11 predicted proteins | sample 4281140metaG_FD_190536 | JGI IMG/M metagenome (GOLD analysis project Ga0256834, IMG submission 190536) | Hydrothermal vent microbial communities from East Pacific Rise, Pacific Ocean - 4281-140 | ecosystem: Environmental > Aquatic > Marine > Hydrothermal vents | place: Pacific Ocean: East... | reverse complement strand
TGCTTGAACTTATTACAGAAGGAGACCTCCAAGCTCAGCATTAAAAAGAAAAGACTTAAATCAGCTTGGAATGATAAGTTTAGATTTAAAGTGTTGTTTGGCTCGTGATTTTAATGCGTTTGCCCTGATCTAAAGCCCAGCTTAAAAGCTGGGTTTTTACCTATTTCTCTATACCACCCCCCCCTCTTTTTCGATGATTTGTACGTTTTTTAAGCTATTTTAAAACACAAATCATCGAAAAAGAGGGGGGTGGTATCAGGGTCAACGCATTAAAATAGATAAAACATCAACAACTTACGATTTGCAATGCAAATAAAAGTACGCATGATCAATAAATAGTTGCCATTAAATGGGTTTTCTTCACTTATGCATATTTTTCATGTTATGTCAAAATTATATATTTTATAACCTGCTGATTATTATGTGTATTTTAATGCGTTAGCCCTGGGGGTGGTATAAGCTAAAAGCATCAAAATGATGTTTTTAAAGAGGTTTTACTCCTTTTTGAGCATTCTTTCGTAGCTTATGGGGTACTTTCTTCTCTTCTGCCATGAGTAGTTCGGCTACGAGTTACTATCCTGCCTACGGCAGCAAGAAAGTAACTCGGTGCTGTGAACAATTATTCGAGGAAAGGCAATAAGCCCAAAAAGCAGCGAAAAAACCATAAAAGAATCAAATTTACAAAGCCACCTCCCCCTTTTTTCGATGATTTGTATTGTAAATAACGTATAAATCATCGAAAAAAGGGGGAGGTGGTCTATAAAAAAGTCCCTTTGTTTCCATTATCATCGATGTTTCCATGCGAAAAGCGCAATGATAGTTTTTTAGCACCTAGGGTGCGATAAGAAGCTATTTTAAAACAGTCAAATTCGCATAGGTAAGCACTAGCCACTTACTCCCAACATCAACAAAATTCACCTGCACTCGGGCTTGACTGCCTGAGCCTTCTACATCGGTAATTGCGCCTTCGCCAAACTTGGCGTGAGACACTTGTTGTCCAACTCTCATGCCTGTTTCGTTTGTGCGTGTTGCTAGTGGCTTTTTAGTTTCTCTTTCGTAGGTATTGGTATAGGTTTTCACTTTGGGTCGAATCTCTTCAATTAGGTTGTCAGGTATTTCTTTTAGGAAGCGTGAGGGTATGCCATAAAGTGTGTTTCCATAAAGTCTGCGTTGTTCAGCGTAGCAGATTACCAATTGTTTTTCAGCGCGGGTAATGCCAACGTAGCAAAGACGACGCTCTTCTTCAAGGTCATTTTCACTTTCTACGGATCTTTGGTGTGGGAAAAGCCCTTCTTCTAAGCCTACCAAGAATACTAGTGGAAACTCTAGTCCTTTGGCAGAGTGTAGCGTCATTAGTTGTACGCAATCATCGCCTGCTTGCCCTTGTCCTTCTCCTGCTTCTAGTGAAGCGTGTGCTAAAAATGCGGTAAGGAAGTCCATGTCGGCGTGTTCTTCGTCGGGCTTATAGGTGAAGCCTTGTGCGGCGGATATTAATTCATTGAGGTTTTCAATACGTGCTTGCCCTACATCACCTTTTTCTTTTTTAAGGTAGTGATCTTTGAGTTTTGAGTGTTCGATCACGTGTTCAACTTGGTCTTCTAATGGTAGTCCGTCTATCTCATTCGCCATGGTGTTGATGAGTGAAACAAAACCTGTGATGGCAGTGCCTGCTCGTGGCGTAAGTGCTTTATTTTCTATAAGCGCGAGTGTGGCTTGCCACATTGAACTACTGGTGTTGCGAGCGTGTTCGCGCACGATGTCGATGGTTTTTCCACCGATGCCTCGGGTGGGTTGGTTTACTACACGCTCAAACGACGGGTCATCATGACGGTTTGAGGTGAGGCGTAAATAGGCAAGTGCATCTTTGATTTCTGCACGTTCGAAAAAGCGTTGACCGCCGTATACGCGATAAGCGATGGTGTTTTCATTAAGCATGCTTTCAAATACACGAGATTGTGCGTTTGAACGATATAATATGGCAATATCTTTGTGTGAGTTGCCGTGGCTTACCCATTGTTGAATGCGTGAGATTACATAGGTGGCTTCGTCAAGTTCATTATAGGCCGCGTATAAATGGATGCTTTCTCCATCGCCATCTTCTGTCCAGAGGTTTTTGCCTAAACGTCCTGTGTTGTTATCTATAACAGCATTGGCTGCGTTAAGAATATTGCCTGTGGAGCGATAATTTTGCTCTAGTTTTATAGTTTCTGCCCCTGAAAAATCACGAGAGAAATTTTGAATGTGTTCTATCTTTGCGCCACGCCAGCCGTAGATCGATTGATCGTCATCACCTACTACAAATGGCGGGATGTTTTCACCAGCTAAGAGCTTTACCCAATTGTATTGCAGTGTATTGGTGTCTTGAAACTCATCCACTAAAATGTGTTGAAAGCGTTTTTGGTAGTGAAGCAGAATCTCTGCATTGTCGCGTAGCAATTCTAAAGAGCGTAAAAGTAGTTCAGCAAAATCAACCACGCCCGCACGTTGGCAGGCTGCTTCATATTGGGTGTAAATTTCAATAAGTTGGCGTGTGGTTGAGTCGCCTTTAGCTTCTATGTGTTGAGGGCGCACGCCTTCATCTTTACGGTTGTTAATATAGTATTGCGATTGTTTGGCAGGCCAGAGTTTTTCATCAAGCTCCATACCTCGCATAATGCGTTTGATCATGCGGAGTTGATCGTCAGAATCTAAAATCTGAAAACCTTGGGGTAGCTTTGCCTCAGCATAATGACGGCGTAGTAATCGATGTGATAGCCCGTGAAAGGTTCCTACCCACATTCCACCAATGGGGGAGCCGAGTAGGTTTTCAATGCGCCCGCGCATTTCAGCTGCTGCTTTATTGGTAAAGGTAACCGCAAGTATAGCGAAAGGCGATATTTCTTCGACCTTAATCAGCCATGCGATGCGGTGCACTAATACTCTGGTTTTGCCACTACCTGCACCTGCAAGGATGAGTAGTGGGTTTGCGCCAGCAGAAACAGCTTCGCGTTGGGGTTTGTTTAAATCATTTAATATGTGTGATACGTCCATGGGGGGGGATTGTAATAGATTTATGTAATTGTGTATTAGGTGTTTTTGAATAAAATGACTAAACTTCGTACTTTTGGTGTTTAGTACAATTTTTATGCATAAATTTATACTTTTAGTGCGCCAGTTAAGGCGTATTGTTTTTTTTAAAATCAGCATAAGAGCATTAGTTGTTGTTTTAATGGTTGCTGGTGCTTGGGTGGCTACAAGAACATTGGATTTCCCTGAAACAATCGCGCTTAATGATAAGGCAATGCATATTATTGTGTTCTTTGGTTTTTCTGTGTTAATGGACTTGGCAATTTCACGACATCCTTTTTGGCTATGGAAAGGGTTACCTTTATTAATTTATGGGGTAATTATAGAAATCATGCAGTACTATTCGCCAGATCGCTCTTTCTCACTTTTAGACTTGATGGCTGATTTTTCAGGTATCTTGTTGTATTTTATGGTGAAATTTTCTTTATTGCGGATGGATTCAATACGATTTACTAATGATAAGTAATAGCAAATATTAATATATTCAAAAATACTTATTTATTTGCACTGTTTTGTTGAGTGTATGAAATTGTGATGTTAGAATTCGCGCGGTTCGAAAAGCAGTTCGAGGTAAATGGGTGTTTAAATCATGCAAAGTTTTTTGTGGGCTCAAACACTATTGATTTTGGCAGGGACGGTTTTTTCGTTCTATTATATGAGCAGTTATGATGCCATGTCGGCAGCTTACGGGGGAGGAATAGCTCTCTTTAGTTCTTTGATTTTAATGCGACGCACTAAGCGAGCAATGAAATCAGTAGAAAGCGGTTCTCGACAGGTAATGGGCTTGCTTTATATTGGCGTTATACAACGGTATGTATTTGTTTTATTAGGTTTAGGGATTGGCCTGGGTCTTCTTGAATTAAATGCAAAACCTTTGTTGATAGTATTTGGTATTGCTCAGCTAGTGTATTTTATGCCCTGGCTGGGGAAAGAATAGAAGTATTTAAGAGAAATAGGTAGAGACGGATATGGCAGCAGGTACACTTACCTCAACTGAATATATTAGACATCACTTGTCGAATTCAACCTTCGGTCGTCATTCAGACGGGTCTTGGGGTATGGCTAGTTCAGCTGAAGAAGCGAAAGAGATGGGCTTCATGGCTATTCATGTTGACTCAATGTTTTGGTCGATTTTTTTAGCGGTCGTGTTTTTGTTTTTCTTTACGCGTGTTGCTAAAAATATGTCAGCTGGCGTGCCTGGTAAAATGCAAAATTTTGTTGAGTGGATTGTCGAGTTTGTAGATGACAATGTAAATGATTCATTTACACATAAGAATAAGCTGGTTGGCCCATTGGCACTTACGGTATTCGCATGGGTTTTCTTAATGAATATTATGGATTTGGTGCCTGTTGATTTGATTCCGTGGCTACTGGATACGGCGGGTATTGCTAAGTTCCAAAAAGTAGTTCCATCCACTGATCCTAACGTAACTTTTGCTATGGCGTTGAGTATTTTTGCTTTGATGCTGTACTATTCAATTAAGAATAAAGGTGTTGGTGGTTTTGCAGGTGAATTAACATTGCACCCTTTCGAGGCTAAAAATATTTTCGTCAGAATATTGTTAATACCGGTTAACTTTTTTCTTGAGTTTGTGTCGTTGATATCGAAGCCAATTTCTTTGGCATTACGATTGTTTGGTAATATGTATGCAGGCGAGATGATTTTCATCCTTATTGCATTAATGCTGACTGCGGGGCCAATGATTGGGATATTTGGAGGTGGCTTACAATTAGTATGGGCAATATTCCATATATTGATTGTTATATTGCAGGCATTTATATTTATGACATTGACCGTTGTATATATGGAAATGGCTCATCAGACAGATCATTAGATCTGTAACAAAATTTTTACAAAAAAACATATTTTTTAATTTTATTTAATTTTTCAAAGAGGATTTTTATAATGGAAACTGGATTACTATATATTGCAGGCGCAATAATGATGGGTCTCGGTGCGTTAGGTGCGGCAGTTGGTATCGGTATATTGGGAAGTAAATTTCTTGAAGGTGCAACTCGTCAGCCAGAATTAATACCAATGCTACGTACACAGTTTTTTATTGTTATGGGGCTAGTTGATGCGGTGCCAATGATTGCAGTAGGTCTTGCAATGTACATTCTGTTCGCGGTTGCTTAATCTATTTACTATTTGAAGGTTTAGATAATGAATATTAACCTAACACTATTGCTAGAAATGGTTGTTTTCGCCATATTTGTTTGGTTCACGATGAAGTTTGTTTGGGGGCCAATTGTTGGTGTTCTGGACGAGCGTAAAGCTAGTATTGCTGATGGTCTTGCTGCATCTGAAAAAGGTCTTAAGGATCAAGAGATGGCGAAAGAACTTGCTTTGCAGAAGATTAAAGAAGCAAAGCAAGAAGCTGCTGAAATTATTGCTCAGGCAAAATCACGTGATACCCAAATGGTTGAAGAGGCTAAGGGTAAAGCAGTTGAAGAGGCTGATCGTATTATAGCAGGTGCTCAAGCTGAGATTGATCAAGAGGTTAATCGCGCTAAAGATTCTTTGCGTACTCAAGTGTCAGAGTTGGCGGTTGCAGGAGCGAGTAAGATTCTAGGTAAAGAAGTTGATGCGGGTGCGCATAAAGCTGCACTTAAAGAACTGATTGCTCAGATCTAGAAGATAGCTAGGAATAGGAGTTTAGATATGTCTGAATTAACTACCGCAGCTCGTCCTTATGCTCGTGCCGTATTTGAAATGGCTAACGAAGCGGGTGGTTTGGCTAAATGGTCAGAATTGCTTGCTTTTATGGGTGCAGTAGCTAGTAATGAAGAAGTACAAACATTATTAGCAAACCCAAAAATGGCTAAACAAGTGGGAGCAGATGCTTTTATAAAGCTATGCGATAAGAAGCTCGATGATAAAGCGGAAAACTTGGTCAAAATGTTGGCCGAGAATGATCGCTTATCATTATTGCCTGAAATGAGTGTGATTTACGAAACACTTAAAGATGAGGCAGAAGGTTCGGTCGAAGCATTAGTAACAGCAGCGAAGAAACTTACCCAAGCTGAAGAGAAGTCAATTGCGGCTGCTCTTAAGAAACGTTTGGGACGTGATGTGAAATTAAAAGTTAGCGTGGATGAATCACTACTAGGTGGTGCAATTATCCGGGCTGGCGACTTAGTAATGGATGGTTCTCTTAAAGGTCGTTTAAATAAAATGACTAACGTGATGAGTCACTAAATTTTCTTGTTGAAACAAGAAGAGCTAAGCAAAAAATAATTATTGGAAAAGGTAAAGGTATGCAACTTAACCCAACAGAAATCAGTGATCTAATCAAGAAGCGCATTGAAGGCTTTGATACGGATGCTGAAGCTCGTACGGAAGGTACAATTGTATCCATCATGGATGGTATCGTGCGTATACATGGTCTATCTGATGTTATGTCAGGTGAGATGATTGAATTCTCAAATGGATCTTATGGTCTAGCCTTGAACTTGGAGCGTGATTCAGTCGGCGCGGTAGTTCTTGGTGACTACAAAGGTATGTCAGAAGGCGATACAGCTAAATGTACTGGTCGTATTCTTGATGTTCCAGTCGGTCCAGAATTAATGGGTCGTGTTGTGAACTCATTGGGCGCTCCAATCGATGGTAAAGGTCCTGTCGATACGAAAGAGATGAACCCAATTGAACGTCAAGCGCCAGGTGTGATTGAGCGTAAATCAGTTGATGAACCAATGGAAACAGGAATCAAAGCACTTGATTCGATGGTTCCTGTCGGGCGTGGTCAACGTGAATTGATTATCGGTGATCGCCAAACAGGTAAAACGGCGATTGCAATTGACGCGATCATTAACCAAAAAGGTAAAGGCGTTAAATGTATTTATGTTGCGATAGGTCAGAAGGCTTCATCAGTAGCAGGTATTGTACGCAAGCTTGAAGAATACGGTGCAATGGATTACACCATTGTTGTTGCTGCAAATGCATCTGACCCAGCATCGATGCAATATCTTGCACCATATGCAGGTTGTGCAATGGGTGAGTACTTCCGTGATAATGGTGAAGATGCTTTGATCATTTATGATGATCTTACTAAGCAGGCTTGGGCTTATCGTCAAGTATCATTGTTGCTACGTCGTCCTCCGGGTCGTGAGGCATATCCTGGTGATGTTTTCTTCTTACACTCACGTTTGTTAGAACGTTCTTCACGTGTAAATGCTGAATACGTTGAGCGTTACACAAAAGGTAGAGTGAAAGGTAAGACAGGTTCTTTGACTGCTTATCCAATCATCGAGACACAGGAAGGCGATGTATCTGCATTCGTACCGACTAACGTGATATCGATCACAGATGGTCAGATTTTCCTAGATACTGATTTGTTCAACTCTGGTAATCGTCCTGCGATTGATGCAGGTCTTTCTGTATCTCGAGTTGGTGGTGCTGCACAGACTAAAGTTATCAAGAAGTTAGGTGGTGGTATTCGTCTTGATTTGGCTCAGTATCGTGAATTAGCTGCATTTTCACAGTTTGCTTCTGATCTTGATGAAGGAACAAGAAAGCAGCTGGAACGTGGTGAGCGCGTAACAGCACTGATGACTCAAAAGCAATACACTCCATTGAAAACAGGCGAGCTTGCATTTACATTATTTGCGGCTAACGAAGGCTTCATTGATGATGTTGAAGTTGCTAATGTAGGTAATTTTGAGTCGGCAATGCTAGCGTATGTTCGTTCAGAAAAATCAGATTTTCTTGATAGCTTAAATGAAAGCGGCGATTTTAGTGATGAAATTGCAGCTGAAATGAAAAGCACGCTTGAAGACTTTAAATCGAAAGGTGCTTGGTAAATCCAAGTACTTGTCAGATAACATAGTCAAGGAATAGTCAATGGCAGGTCTTAAAGAAATACGTTCGCAAATTGGTAGTATTCAAAATACCAAGAAGATAACCAAAGCTATGGAAATGGTTGCGGCATCTAAAATGCGTCGTGCCAGAGAGCGTATGGACGCTTCGCGCCCTTATGCAGATAAAATGCGACAAGTGGTTAGCCACATGGCATTGGGTCATTTGGAATATAAGCATAGTTTTGTAAAAATACGTGAAACAGTAAAACGAGTGGGATACATTGTTATCTCGTCTGATCGTGGTTTGTGTGGTGGATTGAATACAAATCTATTTAAGAAAACATTCCAAGATATTGCTAGCTGGAAAGAGCAGGATGTTGAAGTAGATATCGCTGTTTTTGGTAGCAAAGCTCTTTCAACATTTAGACGTTTTGGCGTGGTTGCAGAAGCAACAGGGCTTGGTGATAAACCGGGTATGAATGATATGGTTGGTACGATCAAGGTAATGCTTGATGCTTACGAAGAAGGGCGTATTGATCGTTTGTTCTTAGTGGAAAATGAGTTTGTTAATAGCATGACTCAGTCACCGCGTGTTACGCAGATGATTCCAATTGTTGCAGCTGATATGGAAGAGATTAAATATCACTGGGACTATATCTATGAACCAGAGTCAAAAGAAGTTATTGATGTATTGATGGGTCGCTATATTGAATCATTGGTATATCAAGGTGTGGTTGAGAATATTGCTTGTGAAATGTCTGCACGAATGGTTGCGATGAAAAGTGCAACAGACAATGCAGGTGATATGATTGATAAGCTAAAGTTGAAATACAACAAAGCGCGTCAAGCAGCGATTACACAAGAAATTTCAGAAATTGTTTCGGGCGCAGCAGCAGTTGAATAAACTGTGTTCTTAGCTTTAATTAGTTAAAAAGCACTAAACAATTTAGTAAACAAAAATTTAATTTAAGGTAGAGGTACTAACACAATGAGTACTGGAAGTATTGTTCAAGTTATTGGTCCTGTTGTTGATGTGGAATTCCCACGTGATGCAGTTCCATCAGTATATAACGCTTTAATCGTTACAGAGCACAATGGTCTAACGTTGGAAGTTCAAGGCCAATTAGGTGACGGTGTAGTTCGTACCATTGCGATGGGTGAGGCTGAAGGCCTTAAACGTGGCATGGAAACCGTAAATACGGGTGAGCCAATTAAAGTTCCTGTGGGTGAAGCGACTCTAGGTCGTATCATGAATGTATTGGGTGAGCCAGTTGATATGGCTGGCGATGTTAAAGCTGAAAAGCATATGCCTATTCATCGTGATCCGCCAAGCTACGAAGAGTTATCTTCTACACTAGATATACTTGAAACGGGTATCAAAGTTATCGATTTGGTTATGCCAATCGCTAAAGGTGGAAAGATCGGTTTGTTCGGTGGTGCGGGTGTTGGTAAAACCGTAACGTTGATGGAGCTAATTAATAACATTGCAAAAGAGCACAGTGGTTTATCCGTATTCGCTGGTGTTGGTGAGCGTACTCGTGAAGGAAACGATTTCTACTACGAAATGGAAGAAGGTGGTGTACTTGATAAGGTAGCACTTGTTTATGGTCAAATGAATGAACCTCCTGGAGCAAGACTTCGTGTTGCTTTGACTGGTCTTACAATGGCAGAACACTTCCGTGATGAAGGTCGTGACGTATTGATGTTTATCGATAATATCTACCGTTACACACTTGCGGGTACTGAGGTATCGGCACTTTTAGGTCGTATGCCATCTGCGGTTGGTTATCAGCCTACATTGGCAGAAGAAATGGGCGCACTTCAAGAGCGTATCACTTCAACTAAGAAGGGTTCCATTACATCATTTCAGGCGGTATATGTACCTGCGGATGACTTGACAGATCCGTCTCCTGCAACAACCTTTGCTCACTTAGATGCTACACTGGTACTTTCTCGTAACATCGCAGAACTTGGTATTTACCCAGCGGTAGATCCTTTGGATTCATCTTCTCGCCAGCTAGATCCATTAGTTATTGGTGAAGAGCATTACGGTATTGCTCGTGGTGTTCAGGGTGTATTACAACGCTACAAAGAGCTTCAAGATATTATCGCGATTTTAGGAATGGATGAGTTATCCGAAGAAGATAAGCAAACTGTTGCGCGCGCACGTCGTATTCAACGTTTCTTATCTCAGCCATTCCATGTTGCAGAAGTATTTACAGGAGCGCCTGGTAAATACGTTTCTCTTGCTGATACACTTTCTGGCTTTAAAGCGATTCTTGCAGGTGAATATGATCACTTGCCAGAGCAAGCTTTTTATATGGTTGGTGGAATCGAAGAAGCTATAGAAAAAGGTAGTAAAGACGCATAGTCGTTCTTTTTGCCTTTTTTAACATAGATTACAGGGAATATAAGCATGGCTATGACAATGCAGTTAGATGTAGTAAGCGCTGAAGAGTCACTATTTTCAGGTGCTGTGCAGGAATTGATTGCACCAGGATCAATGGGTGATTTGGGTATTATGCCTCGTCACTCACAGTTGATTACTACTTTAAAAGCAGGTGAATTAAAGTACAAAACAAATGATGGTGAAGTTTCGTTGTTCGTTGCAGGTGGAATAATGGAGGTTCAACCTTCAATTGTTACTATTTTAGCTGATACTGCAGTAAGGTCAGAAGATCTTGATGAGCAAACAGCTAAAGATGCACAGAAGCGTGCAGAAGATGCTTTGGAGGGTAAAGATCCTGAAGACTTGGATTATGAAGCTATTAAAGCAGAGCTTGATGCCGCAAAAGCACAAATTGAAATGATTCACCGAATTGGTAAGACTTTAAGGTAATATGAATAAATAATCCATATTACCTTTTTGGATGTTTGTTTTAATTTGAAGTGTATTAAAAGCTAGCTTTTAGTTATTTGTAATGACTATTAACAACAAATTTATAAAAAATTGTTGCTTTTTTACCATTTTTTTTGAATATGACTTAATTTAAGACTATACTCCCTCTGCGAATAAACAGTAATTATGGATCGTTTGTTCACAAATGGTCATTTAAAATTTTATAACTAACAAGTAGTAAGGATGCACATTATGAAGATAACAAATCAACTTTCTATTGCAACACTCGTATTAGCGGGTGTTTTTGCAACAGGTTGTTCACAACAATCAGCAGGCGGTTC
>Ga0256834_1002692_pt1 | contig 11047 bp, 10 predicted proteins | sample 4281140metaG_FD_190536 | JGI IMG/M metagenome (GOLD analysis project Ga0256834, IMG submission 190536) | Hydrothermal vent microbial communities from East Pacific Rise, Pacific Ocean - 4281-140 | ecosystem: Environmental > Aquatic > Marine > Hydrothermal vents | place: Pacific Ocean: East... | reverse complement strand
CTAACAAACGACGCAGACTGTGCATTGGCACTTGTAATATAATTTCTGAGAATTTTGTGTCATCGCCTGAAAATAAAAGCTGCCCCGGATTGATATATTGATATTCCTCAACTTTTACATCGCTAATGCGAATGTCAAACGGTGCATAAATTTTTGTATCCAAAAGATCGCTTTTCACTTGCGCTCGTTTGCTTAAAACCCGCTGTTTTTGTGCATCAAGGCGAGCCTGCTGAATGGGGATAATATTTTGCTGATTAGCTAATGTTTGCACTGCTTTACGTTGCAGCAATGTTGCGCGTAATTGCGTATCAAGCGCCGCTTTTGAAATTGAGCCTGATGCAACTAATTTTCTGGTGCGCTCCAGATCAGTTTCAGCCAGCTCTAAACGCTGTTGCTCAAGATCAAGCAATGCTTTTGAGTTTTTCGCCTCTTGTTTTAATTGCGCAATTTCGGCATCAACTGAGGCGATTTCTGCATCTGCTTCTTGCAAAGCCAGTTGATAAAATTTTGAATCAATTTCAAGTAGCAGCGTTCCTTTTGGTATAATCGCCCCGCTTTCAAGGTCATCACGCCGATAAATCACATGCCCCTTAACATTAGAAATTGCGGAAAAACTTTTTGCAGGCATCGCCGTGCCAAACCCTGTTGCTTCAATAACAAGGGGAAGCTTTTTTGCTGTGATTACCTGCACAGAACGCTGGATTTCTGCCGCTTCCACCTTTTGCGGTGGTTGTTTTTTTGAGACAAAAAAGGCGATGGTGGCAATGCCAATTGCAATCGCAATCACTATAAGAAAAATCCGTTTGAAAATAATTTTACCTGAAGTTTTATCGCTCATAATTTTGCCCTAAGAATCTGATTCTTTTTTTCTGCCTGTAAGATGATATAAATATTAAAAAATATCTACTATATTCGTGAAATATAATATACTAAATTTTTGGTAATGTTAGCTTTTCAATAAGGGAAATGACTATGGTTGAACCTGACTTCCAATCTAGTGATATAAGAGAGGTTTTTGATAAATATCAGGGGCAATTGCAAGATCGACTGCTGACGCTTAGGGCTTTAATTTTTGCAGTGGCGGCAAATACTGATGGGGTTGGAGAAATTGAAGAAGCTCTTAGATGGGGTCAGGCTTCTTACCTTACCTCTTTGAGCAAAAGTGGCACAACAATTCGTATTGATGCAGATAATAAATATGGCTATGATTATGCGCTTTATGTTAATTGCAAAACTAATTTGATTGATAAATGGCGAGAGCTTTATCCTGAATTAAAATATGGTGGCAATCGCTCGGCGCACTTTAAGGTTGATGAGAAATTACCAACAGATATTGTTGCACATCTTATTGCTATGGCGCTTACTTATAAAATATGATTAGCCCATAAAAAAGGTCGCCAATTGGCGACCTTTAATTAAATAATATTACTAAATATTAACCAACAATTTCATCTTCAGTGAAGAAGAATTTAATCTCCTCCGCCGCTGTTTCTGGTGCGTCTGAGCCATGCACTGAGTTTTCGCCAATTGAAAGAGCGAACTCTTTACGAATTGTGCCAACATCTGCATCGCTTGGATTTGTTGCGCCCATAACTTCACGGTTTTTTGCAACCGCATTTTCACCTTCAAGCACCTGAACAACTACTGGCTCAGAAATCATGAATTCTACTAATTCACCAAAAAACGGGCGATCTTTATGCACGCCATAAAAGCCCTCAGCTTGCTCTTTACTCATGTGAATACGTTTTGAAGCTATAATGCGAAGACCTGCATCTTCAAATTTAGCGATGATTTTGCCAGTAAGATTACGCTTTGTTGCGTCTGGTTTGATGATTGAAAAAGTGCGCTCTAATGTCATTTTATTTCCTATTTTTTTAAGTGAAAGATATTTATTTGTGCGCCTTTTAGCCCCTGCTTGGCTTTGTTACAAGTGGCAAAAAATAATCTTTGGTTGCAAGCATGTTGATTTTGGGGTTATTGGGCGTAAAACTTTCAAACATTGGCTAAAATATGCTCTCAATTACTGACCTTACCTATAGAATTAACGAGCGATTGCTGTTCGAAAAAGCCTCTGTTGTGCTTCCTACTGGCTCAAAAACTGGTTTTGTTGGCAAAAATGGCTCGGGCAAAACTACCCTGTTTAATCTTATTCTTAAAAATCTTGCAGCGGACGATGGCGACATTTCGGTTTTCAAAAAAGCTAAAATTGGCACGGTAGCACAAGAAGCGCCCTCAAGTGAGCAAACGGTTCTCGATATTGTTTTAAGCGCTGATGTTGAGCGCACCTCTTTGTTGGCGGAAGCGGAAACAGCAACCGATCCGCACAGGATTTCTGAAATTCACATGCGCCTCGCTGATATTGAAGCGCATAGTGCCGAAGGGCGTGCGAGTAATATTTTGCGGGGTCTTGGTTTTGAGCATGATAGGCAGAATATTGCTTGCTCGGAACTTTCTGGCGGTTGGCGAATGCGGGTTGCTTTGGCGGGGGTTTTATTTTCACAGCCAGATTTATTGCTGCTTGATGAACCGACCAACTATCTTGATTTAGAAGGCACACTTTGGCTTGAGAGTTATCTTGCTACCTATCCTTACACTGTTTTAATGATTTCGCATGATCGTGATTTATTGAACAAAGTTGCCTCATCAATCATTCATTTGGATAAGGGTAAATTAACTTTTTATCGTGGCAATTACGACACTTTTGAAAAAAACCGCCGTTTGCAAATGGAACTCTCTAACAAATCACGTGAGAAACAGCTTGCAAAAGCCGCCCATATGCAAAAATTTGTTGATCGTTTTCGTGCCAGCGCCACTAAAGCGAAACAGGCACAGGCTCGTGTTAAAATGATTGAAAAATTACGCCCGCCAGAAGCATTATTTGATGAAAATGCTTTGCCGTTTACATTTCAAAACCCTAAAAAAACTCAAGCTAGCCCGATGCTGGATTTTGATAATGTCTCGGTTGGTTATGGCGATACGGTGGTTTTAAAAGGGATAAGCCAGCGGATTGATCCTGAAGATAGAATTGCGCTTGTTGGGGTGAATGGTAATGGTAAATCTACTTTTGCTAAGTTGATTGCGGGTGAATTAAAGCCGATGGAGGGGCAATTTAGGCGTGGGCGTGGGCTTGATATTGCCTATTTTGCGCAGCACCAAATGGACATGCTAAAGGGCGATCAAACTTCGCTTGAGCATGTTGTTGAGTTAATGCCCTATGATAGCGAGGCAAAACGGCGCGCACGTGTAGCGCAAATGGGGCTTGGTATTGAGAAGATGAATACTATTGTCTCAAAGCTTTCTGGTGGCGAGCGGGCGAGGCTGTTGCTTGGGCTGATTACCTTTAAGGGGCCGGGCATGTTAATTCTTGATGAGCCGACTAATCACCTTGATATTGATAGCCGAGATGCACTTGTTGCAGCTCTTAATGATTATGAGGGGGCGGTGCTAATTATTAGTCATGACAGGCATTTAATTGAGGCAACTGTTGATAGCATTTGGATTGCGCAAGATGGCACGGTAAAACCTTATGACGATGATATTTCATCATATCAAAAAATGCTTTTGGGTGATGCTCAACGATCAAAGGGTAAATCTAAAAAGCAAGTTGTGGGCAGTGCAAAGGATAGAAAACGTGAGCGAAAACTTGCGGCAACTAAGCGAAATGCGCTTGCGCCTTTGCGAAAAGAAATAAAGGCGTTGGAGCAAAAAACTTCTCGTTTGCAAATTGAGCTTAAAATAATTGAAGCTAAATTGGCTGATCCAAAACTATATCAGGGCGAGCCAGAGGTGGCGATTTCGCTTGGAAAAGATAAATCACGTTTTGAAGAAGAGATTGGCAAAGCGGAAGAATTATGGCTAGCTAAAAGTGATGAATTAGAAGTAGCGTTAAAGCAACAATCTGAGGCATAAGTTATTATATAAGAATTTGGAGAAAAAATGCGTCAAATATTATTAACGATTTTTGTTTTTTTTAACATGCAAAATGTTGGTTTTTCTGAAGTTAAGGCAGATGCTAACAGAGAAGAATTTGCGTTAAATAATTCAATCTTTGTGCTTTATCATGAAATTGCGCATTTACTGATTGCAAAATTAGATATTCCAATTCTTGGACGTGAGGAAAATGCGGCAGATAATTTTGCAACTTTAATGCTAATGCGTGCTGACACTGAGCAGACAGACAATGTATTGATTGATAGTGCAATGGGTTGGTTTATTTCTGATGAGAGTGATGAGAGAGAAAGTTATTCTGATGATGATTTATATGGCGAACATAGTTTAGATATTCAGCGGGCGTTTCAAATTGTTTGCCTTATGGTTGGCGGTGACCCTGAAATATTTTCTGGTATTGCTAATGATGTCGGGCTTGATAGAGATAGGCAAGATAGCTGTGAAGATGACTTTGAGCAGGCATCAAAAAGCTGGGATATTGTGCTTGAGCCGTATAAAAATAATGAGCCAGAAAAACTTGATGTAAATATTATTTATGATCGAGGATATGGTTTAGTTTCTGCTGGTAAACTGTTGAGAAAGAATCGTTTTTTTGAAAATGCAGTTGATAATATTTTGCGGAAATATACTTTGCCAATCCAGCCAACAATGCGTGGCAAAGAATGCCATGAGGCTAATGCTTATTATGATAGTTGGACGGGTGAAATTTTATTTTGCTATGAATTAGTCGATGAATTTAGGGCGTTATATAAAGAGGACGACTAACTCAAAAAGCTAGCTCACCCCCATATAACGACCCGTTTTGTGATTTATTGCTACAACCAAATTAGGCACTAAAGCGGCAAGCATTGACAATATTACTTTATCAAAATCTAACACAAAAAACGCTGCGCCAATTACTAATATATCAATTATTAGCTTAAAATAACCTGCACTCCAGCCAAAATTTTCTTGCACATAAAGTGCAAGCATATTAACGCCGCCCAAGCTTATTTTATGGCGATATAACGATAAAACTCCCATGCCAATTAAACCACCGCCAGTGATTGCTGCAAATATTGGGTTGATACTTTCAATTGATATCCACTGCGGAAATACTATAGCAAAAAATGAAACCATGCTTACTGCAACAAAAGATTTAATGGTGAATTTTAATCCCATGTACCAAATAGAAAAAATATAAAAAGGAATGTTTATAACAAAAAATAACAAACCAAAATCTAGCCCGCTAAAATAATGAATAAGAAAAGCAATACCTGCGGTGCTGCCTGTTGAAATCATCGATTGTGCATAAAATACAAAACCTAAAGAAACTAAACCAGTGCCTAAAAACATCGCCATTATGTCATCATAAAAATTGTGTTTTGATGATATCTCATTTGAGTTTGGTGACATTAATCAGGCTTTCTTTTTCCATTGTCCAGAAATTTCTTGTTGCCAATAGGCTAATTCATTATCACCTTTTAATTGCTTCCAAACAGTGCGAGCCTCTTGCACTGCTTCGGGATCATGCCCATCAAAAATATATATTAAACGCTCATAATTACCCGTAACTTGCGGCAATACGCCATTAACAAAAAACCGAACTTTTGCTGAATTTGGATTATCTTGTTTATCTGAAATTAAAATTGGTTGCTCGCTATCCTCGTTATCGCCAGCAATAGCATGCGGTAAAAAACTGTCGCTAGCATAAGACCAAAGAAAATTATCTATTTCCTTTGCTTGTTTTTCACTTTTCACTTCAACAATTGCACGCCAATCTCGATCAAGCGTTTTTTGCAATAATTGCGGCAAAACTTGCTGTAATTTGCTACGTTCAAGATGATAAAAAAAGATTTGCGTCATAATTTGTGAATATCTTTGTGTTAGAAATATATATATATTTTACAATAGATAGGAATTTAACATGTTTAAGTTGAAACATCTTCAAAAAAATATACTTTCTGTCATTTTTTCTTCATCTTTAGTTTTATCTTTTTCAGCTGTTTCTAGCGTTGCGCAAGAAATAAATTTAGATGGTTCTACGCCACATTCTAGCTTTATTGAAAATGGTGTTGACCCAACTTTAGTTGGCACTTGGGAAATATTACAAACACAAATAGAACAAGGGGGGAATGCCATTATATTCCCACTTCATGGCTCAATTCTTTCAATATTAAATAGCGGTAGTTTTAAGTTTGACTATACAAATGAAACAAATAGTGCGCGCACAACAGATATTGTTGTTGGGCAGCAAATTTCACCTAGCATGCAATCACCCGTTGCTACTTGTAAAATTAAGGCAAGTGGCGATGTTATTGGGGATATAACAGCAGTTTGGCAAGATAATTCTAGCATGGAATATCCAGAGCTTCACGTGATTGTAAATAAAGCCGCATCAACAAAACCAGAAGCTAGATGCGAGGATAGTATGAACATTGTAAGGGGCAACATGGTTACGCCTTCTATTGGCATGGGCAAGCCAATTAACCTTGGCTCTACTAATCCTTATGTTTCTTATCAATATATGATTGATAGAGATATTTATGAAGCTGAAACGCCTAATAATTTTACAGATTTAGAAATATGGACAACGCTTGATAGCCCTGTAAGAATTCGCTATTTTCTTCGCAAAATAAATTAAGTTGAAATTTATTATTTTAAGCCACGCCAAGGCTTTGGCATTAAAACCCATTTGTTACCTACGAAAATCAAACCAGTGAATCTCAAACCAGAGGTTTCACCTGCTTTTACAAATTCAAAACTAGCTATGGGATAATCAAATATAAAATAGTCTTTTACTTTGGCATATCCGCCCGGGAATTTACTTAATTCCAACTCATCATTGGCTAGTCTTTGAGTTGTAGAAAATTGTACAATCACTGAGACATATTCTGGATCAAGCTTTAAATCCTCCATTGAGGCATACATTTTTTCATAGAGTGAAGTTAAATTTGTTGCCAAAGGCTCTTTATAAACTGCACTAATATGAAAAGACGAAGGCTGGAGCGAGGCAAAGAAATCTGCAAGGCTTTGATCAGAAGCAATAAAGTCTTCTAACATTTTCTTGCCCTGATTTGCACTTCCTAAATCATTACTATGAATTTGAATATATTTTTCTATTAAGGCGATGTGATTTGAATTTGGAAATTGCTCGCATAAATCACCTAATTCACTATCTAGTTCATTTAGCCCAAGCTCATGAATAGATTCTGAGAGACCCGTTCTGCCCGCTATATAACCACTAGCCCAAAAAATCATTTCAGGGCTATTAAAATATTCAACTTCCTTATCTTGTTGCACACAAGTATCAGTTGGATCAAAAATTAACCCACCTGCAAAGCTAACATTGGTAGATATGCTAGCAGTTGCAAACATAAAAGAGATAATAAATTTCTTAAGCATTAAACGCCCTGTAATTTTCATTTCTAATTATTCCTCATAATTATCAAGAACTAGCCTGTTAAGCAAGGCAACACCAAAACCTGGTGCCCAACTGGTGTTGGTTTCATCTGATTTCACTGCAAATGCCGTGCCTGCAATATCTAAATGCGCCCATGCGGTGTCTTTTACAAATCGCTGCAAAAATTGTGCTGCCGTGATTGCGCCGCCATAGCGCCCGCCTGTATTTTTCATGTCGGCAAAGCGGCTATCAATTAACTTATCATACTCTTTGCTTAGCGGCATGCGCCAGAGTTTTTCTTTGGTTTTTTGCCCAGCGGCAAATAAATTATCTGATAATTTATCATTATTAGAAAAAAGGCCCGCATATTCTTGCCCCAAACCAACCATAATTGCACCCGTTAAAGTTGCCAGATTTATCATAAGTTTGGGCTTAAAGCGCTCATTAGTATACCAAAGTGCATCGGCTAGAACTAAACGCCCTTCAGCATCGGTATTTATCACTTCAATCGTTTGCCCTGACATTGATGTAATAATATCCCCCGGGCGATAAGCATTGCCATCTGGCATATTTTCTACCAATCCAAGCACGGCAACAATGTTGGTTTTTGCCTTTCGTAAAGCGATGGTTTTCATTAGCCCAATAACCGCTGCTGCACCGCCCATATCGCCTTTCATGTCTTCCATCGAGCCAGCAGGTTTTATGGAAATTCCACCAGTATCAAACACAACCCCCTTGCCAACAAAAGCGATTGGAGCTTTATCTTTTTTGCCGCCATTCCAACGCATAATTGCCAAACGAGAAGGGCGAACACTGCCCTGCCCCACCGCCAATAAAGCGCCCATTTTTAATTTTTTCATTTCTTTGTCAGTTAAAATTTCAACCTCAACTCCAAGCTTTGATAAATCACTTGCTTGTTTTGCAAATTCCACTGGACCAAGAATGTTTGGTGGCTCATTCATTAAGTCACGTGCTAAAATTGTGCCTTCAACAATTGCCATTTCAGCTTTAATTGCTTTGTCTGCAGCTAATTTGTTTTCAACCTGAAAAGTGATGCTGAGTTTATCAGAACGCTTTTTATCAGATTTTTTAGTTTTATATTTATCAAACTTATAATGGCGAAGCTTCATACCAGCAGCCATTTTGGCTAACGAGGCTGGCTCAATCTCATCACTTATTATAATGACATCTTCTTGTTTAAGGCTGATAAGCTGATGGATAATAGCCCCGCCTAGCTTACTGAAATCTTTTGGGGATTTGCTTTTTTCTTCACCTATTCCAAAAATCAAAACCCTATTTGCCTCAATATTATTTGGTGTAAGTAAATCTAACATTTGCCCTTTTTTGCCAGTGAAATTAGCAGCTTTACTTGTTTTTTTATAGCTAACGCCAATAACATCAAACAGGTCTTTTCCTGCCCCTAAAAGCTTTGTTCCGCTTGATGTTAAAATCACAATATTCTTAGTTATTTTTGAATAGCTAGATAATATTTTTGAGTTTTTGATAACAAGTTGGTTTTTCATATGAATTCCATTTTCTAAAAATGACATTATTAAAAAACTTATCTGCTTTATTCAAATTTACAACAGTAAATATTTTTTGTTATTGATTGACCAATCACAAGAAAACTTGCACATCTATTTTATGACAAAATTAAGCCGTTACATTGCATCACAATTTGCTATTCAAACATTAGCATTATTTTTTGTAGCAACGCTATTGGTGTGGATTACGCAAACACTAAGATTATTTGATGTGGTGACCGCCAAAGGGCAAGATATGTTTACTCTTATCGGGCAAGCAACATTAACTACGCCGCGCCTTTCTATGGCAATTATTTATATTTGTATGGGGATTGGTATTGCGCGTGCTATGCGGGCTTTTCAGGCATCAAAAGAGCTTCATACAATTCACTCAACTAACAGGTTATCAGCGCTTTATTCTGCTTTGGTAGTTTTTATTTTTAGCGGCATGGCTATCACCACATTAATTGCTAATTGGGTAGAGCCATTATCAAACAGGGCTTATGCGAAATGGAATGAAGAGGTAGCGGCAGATCTTGTTGGGCGGGCGCTTAACCCCAATAAATTTTCTGAAATTGTACCCGGATTAGTAATTGTAATTGGAGATCGCCAAGCTGATGGAACAATTGTTAATTTTTTTGCTGACGATAAGCGAGATAAAAAAACTCAAAAAACATATATTGCTAAAAAAGCTGAAATTTTATTCGATGAAAAAGGCTATAATATTAGTTTGATAGATGGCTCAATGCAATTTAAGCAAAGTGACAACCAGTTAAGCGTTATCTCTTTTAATCGTTATGATTTAAGTCTTGATAAATTAATTAACGAGAGCAACTCTTCAAAAACTATCAATGAAACAGATAGCTTTAGTCTATTCATAGGCAAATTAAACTCAACAGCAAAAAAAGAGTTACGTGAGCGCTTCAGTGAAACTCTTAGAGTATTGGCACTTTGTTTATTTGTTGCGGCAATTAGTATTTTTCCAAATGCACGGCGAGGAAAAAAAATCTTTCCAATTGAAATTACAGTTCTTTTAATTGGGCTAGGAGAGAGAGCAATCAGCGTTTCTCTAAGCAAAACCCTAGCAACGGCACAATATTCTAGCGGTTTGATTTTGCTTATTGTTGCTATTTTAATTTTTCTATATAGGTTTAACGCCCATAAATTAGTTATTTCAAAGGGGGCAAAACATGAGTTCTCTTGATTGGCTAGTTACCAATAGAATTTTATCACGCATAGCACTTGTTGTTTTGGTATTTTTTGGGCTTATTTGCCTAACTGAATCTCTTGATAGCTGGAGGTTTGAGTTTTTAACTAATACCCGTGGACAAAATGTTGCGATTTTAGCAATTGTTGCAAATGCTGCTAGGTGGAGCATAAAAGCACTGCCCGTAACAGTATTAATTGGTGGAATTATTGCACTAATAGATTTGCAATCACATCGTGAATTATTGATGATTAAAGCAAGTGGGATTTCTATTTGGAGAATCATTCGCACTCCAATAATTGCAATTGCTGTCATTGCTGCTAGTATAAGTGTTTTTATTGATGCAAAAGTAACTGAAATTAACCGATCAATCATGCCTTCTTTACAAACCACCACTCAATCTGTGGGCGGCAATAAACAGGTTTGGCTTGAGCAATCTTTTGGTGAAATGCGCTATGTTATTGAGGGAGATAAAATTGGTTTTAAGGTTTATGAGTTAAAAAATATAACTGTTTTCTTGCCCCCTAAAAGTGAATATAACAGAGTAGAAGCAAAAACTGGTTATTTATCTAATGGTGAGTGGTTGCTTGAAAACGTTACGCTTTTAGCGCCTAGTAAAGCTGCAAAAACAGTAGCAAAATACTCAATTGCGACATCAAGCAATGTTAGCGAGCTTGAACTTCGCCTTGCTTCTACCGACGATTTTACCTTTTTTGAACTCAAAGATGCTCTTGCTTCAGACATGAGCGACCCGATTGCACAAGCGGCGGCCGCCACTCGTTTTGCAAAATTAATGGCGCTTCCTGCTCTGCTTGTTGGTGTTTTGTTAATTGCTTTTGCATTTACTTCACAATTTAGGCGAACAGATTCGTATGGACGTGTTATAGTTACTGGTATTATTCTTGGTTTTATAGTATTCGTTATCACCGAGATGGCAGATCGGGCAGGATCTGCTGGAGTATTAAGCCCAATGCTTGCTGCATGGGG
>Ga0256834_1002691_pt1 | contig 11051 bp, 9 predicted proteins | sample 4281140metaG_FD_190536 | JGI IMG/M metagenome (GOLD analysis project Ga0256834, IMG submission 190536) | Hydrothermal vent microbial communities from East Pacific Rise, Pacific Ocean - 4281-140 | ecosystem: Environmental > Aquatic > Marine > Hydrothermal vents | place: Pacific Ocean: East Pacific... | reverse complement strand
CTTCCGATATCACCGTAAAACAAGGGCAAACCGTAATTATTCATTTGACCAACTTGGACCAAGGCCTGTATGATACGTATGTGTATGAAATCGCTTCATACGACAAAATGTATCCTTACAAACCCGGTGAAACCGCAACCTTGAAGTTCAAAGCCGAAAAATCGGGAGTTTATCCCATTATGTTGGACAAACAGTATGATCCTTCGGACAGGGTTCAAATCGGATTGCTAACGGTGAACTTCGACCAAGCGGCCGAAAACGAACGCGTATTGGCATACTCCGAACGTGTAAACTGGGATAAAAAAGTGCAAGCTTTCCAACCTTCGTCCATCGAGTTGAAAAACATGCTTCCGGGTGAAATCGAATTCTTGAACTACGGATGTAACGCTTGTCATAAGTTCGGCGAACCCTTCAACGGACCCGACCTTTACAACGTTCACAAGCGCCGAAGCGACGAATGGTTGAGAGAGTGGATACTGGATCCCGAAGCCAAGTTTAACGATGCGGACATTCAAGCAATGATAAAATACTACAAACTCCGAATGCCCGACCAAAACGTGGATCCGGAGGATGTGGATAAAATCATCGAATACATGAAAGCCAAATCGGCGCAAATGGATCAAGAAAAGGCAGCCAAGAGCTAATATTCATGATTTTCTTTGGAAAATTAGGCAGTCGGAATGACTGCCTAATTTTTTTGAACTGCGTAACTTAAGTTACTGAAATTAAACAAAATAATTTGATACATTTGAATAAAATATTTTATTATGAAACAGGGAAACAAAATTTTTAAGCTTCTTTACGTTTTATTCGGTGTTTTGGCTCTGGGGGCCATCATTTCGTTGTATTTTTTGCCTATGTGGTGGGTGGCATTGGAAAGTCACCAATACCCCAAGGCCATGTATCCGAAAGGTATTCGTATCGAATTTAAATTTAACGGAGTGTATAACGGATGCGAAGGCGTGCGCGAACGCGAGGAATTGGCTATGGACGCCGGTGCCGACTGCCTGATTGAAATGAACAAAATCAACCATTTCATCGGTATGTTCCCCATCGTGCAGGGGGTTAACGATGTTAATGAATTCGGTGAACACGTGCCTTATCCCGTTTATGCCGGCGACAAGATTCCTCCCGAGGAAATACCTACGGCTTTGAAGATTTTGGACAAAATCATGCGCAACGCCCACTGGTTTTTCGTAGTTTTCGGTCTTTTAATGCTTTTATTTATAGCCGTGCCTCGTAAAAAATTGGCTTGGGCCGCCATTTTGGCCGGCTTGGCTCCGTTTTACTTCTTAATCATCTACGTGTATTACTTGTATTGGTACGGCCACAATTTGGGCTTGCACGGTGGCGGTGCTTTTAGCGGTATCAAACCCTTTATGCCCACGGTGTTCGGTGAAGGAAAAGTAGCGCAGTTTACCACCTTCTCATTCCCCGACACGGGTTTTTATGTGGGAATTCTAGGCTTTATCCTGGTATTATTGGCCGTTAGTTTCAAATCCAAATACATCAAATCCCTCGAAGATTGAAAACACGGATTTTTTTCTTGCTGTTCGTCATAACCGGCTTGGCCGAAGCGCAAATCGACGCTTCCTTCAAGCCGGGTTTGTCAAGTCCGGTTGAAGGTTGGACGGGGCCCAAAGAAAATCCCCGTAACCTTCAACCTTTGCTGGACGGCCTCAAGCCGGGAGATACCTTAATATTGGAGCCCGGCTTGTATTACGGCCCGGCATATATACGCACGCCGCGCGTCGTCATCGACGGCCAAGGCAAAGTGACCGTAACCGGCCGTCACATACGCTCGGTTTTATACATCGAAGCCGACAGCGTAACCGTTCAAAACCTGCATCTGAAAGACTCTAACGATTCGCCCGACAAAATCGATTGTGCCATTAAAATCAACAAAGCCGACAATTTTAGAATTATCAATAACCGGATTGAAGAAACCTTATTCGGCATCGATGTGTTTTGGAGCAGCAACGGAGAAATCCTGCACAATGAAATAACATCCATAAGCCGAAAATCCAAAGGCCTGAAAGGTGATGCCATCCGCTTGTGGTATTCCAAAAACATCACGGTTCAGGAAAATTATTGGTACGACGTAAGGGATATGGTGGTGTGGTATTCGCAGGAAAACAAATTCGTAGGAAATTTCGGAAAAGGCAACCGTTACAGCATCCACTTCATGTATTCGCACAACAACCAAATTTCACACAACCATTTCACCGACTCGTCCGTAGGCGTTTTTTTGATGTACAGCGAAAAAACCATAATGAACAACAACCTCATCGAAAACAGTCAAGGCGTTACGGGCATGTGTTTGGGCATGAAAGAAACTTCTTCCAATCAAATTTTGGACAACAAATTCATTTACTCCTCAAGAGGTATTTACATTGACGTGTCGCCCTTTGTTCCTTGGAAAACCAACACCATCTCGGGCAATGAAATCGCCTATTGTAACATAGGCATTGAATTTTTAAAGGACCAGGAAGGTAATTTATTCCGAAACAACATGTTTCATGACAATTTGGTTCACGTGACGGTAACCGGAAACGGCGGTGCCAACCGGAACAAATGGATTGAAAACTACTGGGACGATTATGCCGGATATGATAAAGACGGCGACAATATAGGCGACTTCCCCTACAGAATTTACGAATATCACGCCAAATTATGGAAATTTAATCCCGATGTGAAATTTTTTTACGGAAGCCCGATTTTATCGGTAATCGATTATTTGGAAAAATTAGCCCCTTTTTCCAAACCGCGATTTATCTTGAAGGACAAAAAACCCGTATTTAACCTGAAAGAATTTAAAAAACAAAAAAACAAAACATAATGGCAGACGGAACAAAAAAAATAAGCAGGCGGCAATTTCTCAAAGCCTCGGCAACGGCGGTAGTGTCTTTGGCCGTGGTGGGTTCGGCCGCTTATTACCTGCGTGACAAAAGCAGTGTAAAAAAAACCGGGATAGTGCGTCCGCCCGGTTCCATCAAAGAGGACGATTTTCTTTATGCCTGCATCAAATGCGGATTGTGTGTACAGATTTGTCCGGTTAACGCCATTAAACTGGCCGATTGGAGCAGTAATTTGTCTTACGGAACACCTTATATCGACGCCAATATACAAGCTTGCGATTTCTCGTGTGATGCCATTCAATGTGCCGAAACCTGCCCCACGGGCGCCATCAACTTCAAAATATTCAAATCGGCGGGCGACAAGGCTTTTGAAGAACTAAGGGAAAAGTTCAACGGAAACATTCCCGCCAACGTCAATGCTTTCGGTTTTCAAATACTGGCCATGCGCAAGGTGGCCGACATGGGCATCGCCAAAATCACGGACAAAGAAATGTGTTTGGCCTATCACGGTAAAGGATACGAAGGCCCTTTGGGACAACATCACGCCTTACTGCGACCGCCCGGAAGCAAAGAGCGTATTGATATCGCCGAAACGATGGTAAAGCGCGAAGTGTGCGATCTGTGTGTGGTATATTGCCCGTTGGGCAATGAAGCCATTGAACTTAAAGAAACCGGCAACGGTAAATATTTGCCGGAAGTCAAAGAAGGATGTGTGGGGTGCGGGGTTTGTCAAATGCTCTGCCCTACCCAACCCAAAGCCATCGTTATTGAACCCGAAGAAGAGTTGGTATAACCAAATAAAAACGAAGTCATGTCATTTATATTCGATTTTTTGACCGGTGACAAAAAACTCAATCCCTTACCCGCCAAAAAGAAAGACGAACTACCCAACGCAAAGCTGGGAATAAGCTTTAAGCAGTGGCAAGAACAAAACCCCAATAAACACAAATGGCGAAATATTCGCTGGGCCTTTTTGATTTTTATCAACTTGCTTTTTGTGGCATCCTTCCACTTGAGCTGGGGTGTTCTGGAAGGTTCACTCAGCGGTTCGAGACTCCTGGGCATTTATCTGATGGATCCGTTTAACTCGGCGCAAGAACTGATTATCGGCTCCAAAACCGGCTTTATTTCCCATCTGACCACTAATTTTTGGATAGGATTTTTCGTCATACTCACCTTCTATTGGCTACTCGGCGGACGGGCTTTTTGTTCTTGGGTATGCCCTTATCACTTTTTTGCCGAAATGGGCGAACGCATTCACGATTATATTTTAAAGAAGCGTAAAATCAGGGAAAAAACTTATGATATTACGGTAAAATACGTATTTTGGACCGGCTTTCTCATCGTCGCCTTTTTAACCCAACAATTGGTGTTTGAAAACCTCAATCCCGTAGGCATTCTGTCCCGCGCCATGATTTACGGCCCCGGATTGGCGTTGATTTGGGTCGTGTTACTGTTGGCCTACGAAATTTTCGGAATCAAACGCTTTTGGTGCCGTTACGTATGTCCGATCGGTGTTACATACAGTTTTGTAGGTGACTTATCACCCATGAGCGTGAAGTTCGAATTAGATAAATGCGGACATTGCCGCGACTGTCAAGACGTTTGTTTGGTTCCGCACGAACTTTGGTTTGTCAAAAAAGGGGCCGCCACCAAAGAAGTACACTTTACCGGAGGAGATTGCACCAAATGCGGCTTATGTATTGACGTATGTTACGGAAATGCCTTATCTTTCGGTTTGAAAGATTGGAAAACCAACCGCTGGGGCTATCAAATCGCCACCAAGATGTTGGGAAGTCAAACCAAAAACAAGTAGATGGAACGTCAAACATTAATCCGAGTAGAAGGCCTGACCAAAACTTTTAATAAAGTTAACGTCATCGATAACCTGAGCATACGGTTCCACGCCGGTGACCGTATCGCTTTAATCGGGCAGAACGGCGCCGGTAAAACCACGCTCATCAGATGTATCCTCGGACTATACACCTATGAAGGTTTTTTATCCGTCTTGAATAAAAATCCGCGCACACAAAGAGAAGAAGTATTGCAACAAGTAGGATTCGTACCGCAAATGCCGCCACCCTTGGCTATGACGGTGAAAGAAATCATGCATTTTTTTTCGGTCATTACCGAAAGTGACAGAGATACCTTCTATCGTATCACCGACGATTTGAATTTGGATGTTAAAAAACATTGGAACAAACCTTTTCTTAAACTTTCGGGCGGAATGAAACAAAAATTATTGGTAGCCTTGGCCCTGTCGCGCCGTCCGAAAATCCTGTTGATGGACGAACCTACGGCCAATTTGGATCCGGCGGCCCGCAAGGTTCTTGTAAGGTATTTGGAAGAACTCCCGTCCGACACGTTATTAATTTTAAGTAGTCACCGCGTCAAGGAAATCGCCCATTTGGTCAATCGTTTGGTGGAAATGGATTTGGGAAAAATAGTGGTGGACAAGGCTTTTGACGACGATTATCATACATCCGACGACGATTTTTAAAAAATAAAATGAAAAGATTATGAAAAAGTTCATTGTAGCACTCGCAGTTTTGTTTTTGGTCATATCCTGCCGGAAAGAAACGGATTTCTCACCCAAAAAACCTAATTTCGACCGCGATGTATGTCATGTGTGCAAAATGGGTTTGACCGATTTGCCTTATAACGTGCAAGCCATCAACGAAAGAGGCCAAGTTCGTTGGTACGACGATTTGGGATGTTTGGCCGAAGATATCCGCGACGAAGACTTTAATACGTGGAAAGGAACGAAATACAAAATTTGGATTCAGGATGCCGAAACCGGAGCTTGGATTGATGCCGAAAAAGCCTGGTACCGGTTCGGTGACGAAACCCCGATGGGATACGGCTACGGCGCTTTAAAGTCAAAATCAGAACAAGCCGGATACGATTTCAAAGCCGTTTTGAAACGCATTGCCGAAGGCAAAACCAAAAGAGCCGAATTTATCAAAAAGAAAAAAATGTCCGTCAGCGGAGGTGACGGCTCCATGAAATGTGCGCCGGGAAAATGCGGCGGAGGTAAATGCGGCGGCGGAAAATAAACGATAATTTTCATTCATCCCACCCCACGAACCAAAATTCAAAAAAATAATGAAAATAAAGACGGGAAATACTTTACTGCAAGTTTTAAGAACCGAAATCAACCTCAATGTTCGGTCCAAAACTTTCTGGATATACAGTGCCTTGTTCGGTGTCTTTGTAGCCGTGATGTTCGCCACCGGTATTACCGAATCACAAGTGGTAGGTTTTGTGGGGTTGAGCAGGTTGATGATTACTTTCATACAGGTGAGCATGGTTATTTTGCCCGTTTACGTTTTGATTTCCACCGTTCGCTCGGTAGTGGGCGACCGGGAAAACGGCGTCCTTGAATATTTGCTTTCTTTGCCCATTTCATTCCCGAGTTTTTATTGGGCAAAATTTTTAGGACGCTTTTTCGTGATTTATGTTCCCGTATTTTTGGCTTTCACGGGAGCGGCCTTGTGGGGATTGGTAAAAGGATTGGATGTGCCGTGGGATTTGTTCGTTCTCTACAGTGTTTTGCTGGCCGTAATGGTGTTCTTCTTCTTGGGCCTAAGTATGTATTTGTCGTCCGTGACCAAATCCCAAGAAATGGCCATGAGCACGGCATTTATCATTTGGCTGTTTTTGGTGGCTTTTATGGACATATTGCTCATCGGTTTGCTCCTTAAGTGGCGCATCAGCCCCGAGCCGGTGATTTGGACGGCATTGCTAAATCCGCTTCAAGTGTTCCGCACCGGAAGTTTAATTTTGTTCGACCCCAAACTCACCGTAATGGGGCCCGTGTCATACTACATTCTGGACACCATGAGTCGAAGTGCTTTTATAGCCTATGCCGTGTTGTATCCGCTCGTCACCGGAGGTATTTTCGCTTGGCTGGGACACCGGTATTTTAAAAATCACGATGTGGTCTAACGTTTTTTTTGCCATGAAAACTTATGCTATTATCTCCGTATCGATTTGTATGTCATTGACTGCCTGCACGAACAAAGATTCCACACCAAAAGAAGATGTATCGTGGAAAGACACGTTGCGCATTAAAGAATTATATCAATTTTTATCGCAAGACGAAATAGATTCCATTGCCCGTTTATCTTCCGGCGTTACCCGGCACAAAGGTTTCCGTGCGTGGCCGCAGGACAACGACGATTTCAGGTTCGATACACTGGATAATGTATTCTGGACGGATATCCGGGCCAGAAATGCCGATTTCAGAGGGGCTACCTTCCGCTCGGCCGAATGTGAAGGAAGTGATTTCAGCGGAAGCGATTTCAGAGTGGTGGATATCCGGTGGACCCGTTTCGACTACGCCGTTTTGAAAAACGCCCGCTTCGACCAAGCCAAACTCTTTCACGTCTTTTCCGAATTTGCCGACTACAGCGGTTCCTCCTTCAAAGGCGCCGATATGTTCGGCATGGAAGCCCCGTATTCCAAATTTACCGGATGTGACTTTTCGGGCGCCCTGCTCAAAGACGCCGACCTGACAGGATCCGATTTCACCGGATCAAGATTTATCAAAGCAAGACTTATCCGCACCGTAATGAACAAATCCGTTCTGGATAGTTGCGACTTTTATAAAGCCGATATGACCGGAGCGCAATTTCAAGAAGCTTCATTTAAAGGCGCTCAATTACATTACGCCAACATGAAAGGCTCACATTTGGAAGGCGCCGATTTTTCCGGTGCCGACCTTACGGGAGTTAATTTCTTCGGCGCCCGGCTGGAACAAACCAACTTCAAAGACGCTAAAAACATCCCCCGGAATATACGAAAATTCATCGATCAAAACGGTTTGGCTACCGGAATCCTTCAGGAAATGAAAGAAAACAAACAATAACCGAAATTCCACCCGGCGCGCTTAACAAAATTATATTTTTTTAACAATTATCTTTTCGTTTTGGTATAATTTTTGAACCTCGAATAAGAGGTAACCAAAAAAAATACGGAAATGAAAAAAGATTTACTTTTTGTCCTGTTTCTGTATTTTTTCGTTCCGCTACAAGCACAGGTTTTTCAACGCATTAATGCCGGCACACCCGTTAAAGGGAAAATGTTTTTTACGGAGCCAATGCCCGAAAAGTATTCGTTTTGGCACATCGACATCCGTGACTCGGGAGGAATAAAAGAAGCTTTAGCAGGAAAAAAGGCTGACTTTCTATTGCGTTTTCCGGTACCGGATGAAGGGCGTTTTGAGGAATTTGCTATGGAAATGTCGCCCTTGAGCCGGAAAAAATGGATAGAAAAATACCGAATCGCTTCCTTTAGGGGAACGAGTAAAACCGGAAAAAAACTCTTTTTAACCTATACGCAAAACAAATTAACCGGCCTGCTTTTGATTCCCGGACGGGGAAAATATATACTGAAACCTTACGACGAAGAGAAACATATCCTGTATCGCCCCGAAGATCAAACTTTCGAAGCCGAACCTTTCGCTTGTGAAGCGCCAACGGAAACATCCCGAATATCCGGCGAAATCCTCGACGACATAAATAATTCAAACGCCCCAAATGCATACGGTCCGCAATCGGTAAGTAATCTATATACCTTCCGAACGGCAATTCTCGCTACTTACAGATATACGGATTATGTATTATCACAATACGGCATCCCGGCCACCGCACCCGACTCGGTAAAGAAAGCAACCGTAATGGGTGTGATTCTGTTTAGCATGGAATGGATTAACAGCATTTTCGAGCGGGATCTTTCTGTACGGTTTTACATAAGTGATCAAAACGAAAAAATTATCATCCTCGACAGTTTGCGCGACCCTGAAAATCTCGGTATTTCTCCTTATGACATGATACGGGATTCCATAGGAACGGCCAATTTCGATATCGCCCAACGATGGGATGTGGCCCGGTTGGGAGGTGAGGCAACCTTATTAATTCCCTGTCAGGTTTACACAAGCAATGCGGCGCGTCATCCCGCTTCCGAACGTTATATTGAAAAAGTGGTGGCCCACGAATTAGGCCATACCTTAGGTGCGCATCATACGTTTGCCAACCTGTGTGGAGGTAACCGAAGATATCCTTATTCGGTGGAACCCGGAAGCGGAACCACCATCATGAGCTATTCGGGAACCTGTGATCCCTTTATTCAAAAAGAAACCGACGAAATTTTTCATTCGGTCAACCTGCCCGCAATGATACGAACGAGAAATACGGCCCCTTGTGCCGTCGTGGAAACCCACCCGGTTAATCGTTCGCCCGTTGTGGATGCGGGTGAAGATAAGTTCATCCCGCGCAACACACCGTTTATGCTCCGCGCCACGGCCTCGGACCCCGACGGCGACTTTTTAACCTACAGCTGGGAACAAACCGACACGGCACCGCCTACCTGGGGTATTGAACACGACAGGCCTCCGCAACCCGATTGGACGGAAGGCCCTTTGTTCAGGGTTTATCTCGATAAGGATACGCCCGAAAGGTATTTTCCGCATCTCGACAGTTTGCGTCAAGGTAATTACACACCCGCTTGGGAAGTATTGCCCGACGTGGAGAGGGATTTAAACTTTAAGGTTACGGTACGCGACCATCACTATCCGACCGGGCTTACGGCTATTGACTCCGTTCGTTTGCACATCGACACGACGGCCGGCCCGTTCCGGATTACCTCGCATATTTCGGGCGAATATCATTGGTTGCCCGGCGAAACGCATACCATCACCTGGGATGTGGCCAATACGACCAACCCGAGGGTCAACTGCCAATTCGTCGATATATTGTATTCCACCGATGACGGCCTTCATTTTCCTTATGTGTTGGCCTCATCTGTACCCAACACCGGATCCTACACCATTACGGTGCCTCCCTATGAAACGCCAAGGGCGAGGATTATGGTGAAGGCGTCGGATAATTACTTTTTCGATATCACGCAAGCAAGAATCAAAGTGGGGGATGAATTGGAAAACTGCGGGTTAAGTTACCGCTCCGACGTAAACGCACTTATGCAAGGTATGATGACGGTGCGCGATACAATCGAAGTCCCGGATTATTTCTTGGTTTCCGACGTTAATGTTCGCGTTAAATTGGATTCGATTACGACGAACAAAGTTACCGTTCGCCTGAAACGTCCCGACGGCTCTTCCGTCTTGTTGTGGGACCGACATTGCGGCGCGCATACCAATATGGACCTGACTTTCGACGACGATGGTATTACATTGCTTTGTGCCTATCTGACCGATACGGTGGTAAAACCCTTCAGAGGACATTTGGCATCGTACAATAATAAAGATGCTCACGGAAAATGGATTTTGGAGGTTTATCAAAGATTTGAAAACAATCCTATGATTTTCAAAGAATGGGAACTTCAATTCTGCATGCAATATACTACGGATGTTCCTCAAGATAATTGGAAAGGAATAGTATTATATCCCAATCCGGCACGTGATTATTTATCTGTGAAATTTCCGCTATCCGCTTCGCAAAAAATCAAATTGACCATATACGGAATGGACGGAAAACGCTACTGGCAATCCGAATATGAAGGCCGTGCGGGTGATTCCGAAGGCTACATTGTCATTCCGGTTTATGAATGGGCCAAAGGCATTTATTGGGTCAGACTTCACCGGGATAAATCGATATACTCGGCCAAATTTATTAAAGATTAGACCCCGACGTTGCGCCGGAGGTAATTCTTCCGGCGCTTTTTTTTTAACGATTCCGGCTATTAAGCGAAATATTTTACCGGAGGAATCGTGATACTACCCCTAAAAAGTGTGTAAAGCAAAGTTTATTCATTGCTTTTCCAAGATGATTTGTTGTTTTTGAACGGCAACGATTTTGGAGTAGAAATTTTTCAGGTCCCGATAATACTTTGCCTCCACGACAGGTACATTAATGACCATATCGGATTTTATGGTAACGGACGATCCGCTTTGCGTAGCATCGAATTTATAAAATCCCAAATCGTCGGGTAAGGTGAATTCGGCTCCTTGCGGAATGCTTTTGACGACATAACCTTGCGGAATGTTTATATGAACCACAACGGAATGTACCCACGGTTTGTTATAATAAACGGGATATTTTCTTTCGTCCGATTTAAACGGATTTTCTTTTTTCTGTAAAAACAGCAATGGGGAAATGTAAATCTCATTACCGATGTCTTCATAAAACATCTCTGTTTCAAATTGTATGGTTTCCGTTACATTCTTGGTTAAGT
>Ga0256834_1002690_pt1 | contig 11056 bp, 2 predicted proteins | sample 4281140metaG_FD_190536 | JGI IMG/M metagenome (GOLD analysis project Ga0256834, IMG submission 190536) | Hydrothermal vent microbial communities from East Pacific Rise, Pacific Ocean - 4281-140 | ecosystem: Environmental > Aquatic > Marine > Hydrothermal vents | place: Pacific Ocean: East Pacific... | reverse complement strand
TGAATGAGATGAGGGTAGAATTCTTGTGCCCCTAACCGACATATATCTTTTGTCAATCTTTTGATATTCAAAGTCGCTAATTATAATTTCCTTAGGTGTTTCTTGAGTAAACCCCGAGATTGACAAACAAAAAAAAGGCAGAATAAGAAATATTCTGCCGGGATTTTTCTTGACAGTTAACACTTTATTTCGCAACAAAAACAAAATCACTTCCTGGTTCATTGTCTCCAAATTCTCCTGCATGTGGTTCCATTCTCAAATTTAATAGATAGCCTTGTAATTCTTGCAAAGTTAATATTTTATCTTGTCCTCCATAATCTCTTAAGGCCATTAAAAATTTACGAGCAAACGGAGAGTGGCCTCCAGGTTTACCATCTGCTACATATTGTTTCCCTCCTGAAGTAACATAACGCCTTGTTTTCCACCTAAGTCTTCTTTCTACAAACTCTGATTTTGTAATGTCTGAGTACATATCATCCATTCCCCTGCTACCTGAGCTAGCAACCAATGGGTCGAATGTTCCTCCAAAGCATGCATCTAGTGTTAAAAAGATATGTTGAGATGGAATATTATTGATGACAGTTCTTAATGTGGAATGTGAGATATAGGAAGTTTTACCAGGGTCGTTGATTTTGCTATCTTTTCCAACTAAATATCCCTCTGTAAATACATCGTCAAACTGGCCATGACCTGCAAAAAAAATGAAGAGTTGATCATTTGCTTGGTAACTTTTCTTAGCATACTCTCTAAGTTTCGACATAATTTCCGAAGTAGTAGCATTTAGTACTAGGTCAACTTTAAATCCATAATTAGTTTCTAATTCTTTGGCTATTGTTTGTGCATCTTTCACAGGGTTAAACAGATTGTTCCATTCATCATATTCATCTGTGCCAAATAATAAGGCATAATCTGTTCGGTTAGAAGCCAAAGGAGTGGCTCCTGCCATTTTTAGTATGCGGCTATCCGTAGTTGTAATATCATCCATACTGGTAGCCACTATTTTTATTACATTGTCGCCTGGGTTTAGTGTAATATCTCTTTCTATAACCTTATCAAAGCCTGAACTTACTGGTTTAAAGCCTCTAGCCTCTCCAATGAGTTGATCGTTTACAAACAAATCGGCACTTTTAAGCTTTCCTTCACTTTTAATACCAACTTTAACCGAGTACATTTTTTCTATTACGGATGTCTCATACGTTTGAGGAGTAATCCAAGAAATGGAAGGTGTAATACCTGATAAATCTAAAGTAATGCTATTACTTTTTTCACTAACTACTTGAGCAAATAATACATTTACAAAAAGTAGAAGTACCAGCGTTGATTTTAGCAATTTCATGACATTTGGTTTTTAATTTATAAAGTTAACATTAAATATTGATTTAATGCAATATTTAATGTTAACTTTATTTTATCGTTTAATAATTTTTCCTGTACTAATTATTTCTTCAATACCAGATTTAATTTGAATTTTGTAGCTATATATTCCAGCAGGAATATAGGCACCATTTCTATCTATTCCATTCCATGTAATGGAGGTATATCCTGGTTCGAATGCTCTCGGAGCAAGTCGTTTTATTTCTTTTCCAATCGAATCAAAAATTCTTACCTCTATGGTATAAGCTTCTCCTTTCGGTAACCCTAAATTAAAGGTAATGTCCTGTGTAAATGGGTTAGGGAAGGGGCTTTGTGTAATTAGTTCTTCTGGCAGAGCTTGTTCTAATACATCATAACCAAAGTAAATTTCAAATTTGGTAACATTATTATGGCTAAAAGTATATGAATTTACTTTTTTCATATCTACTGTGGTAAAATGAGATTTATCTATTAAATACAATTCTGGTGAGTCCTCTCCAAAATAGGAATTATCCCAACTTATGGTATGTTTAATTTCTTCACTTTCTACTTTGTATTCAAAAGCCCACAATTCATTATCTTTCGTTTTTCTAATGTCTTTTTTAAAGGAATTGATACTGAACTCTGGATGGTTAAAATCCATTATTTTCATCTTGGCAAAAGCAGGAGGGTTTAGTAAGTCAAACCTATCCTTATCATAATTAGCAGTTTCATTCATACCAACGCCACCAATGGTATATTCTTTCCCATTACTTTCAATTACTTTAAACAGCACTTCCCACGAAGGCTCACTCAACCCATTAGTGATTGGTGTATAACCTCCAGTTCTTCCTCCAATATTTGTTCTTGTTGGTATTTTTAGTAAATAACTGCCTCCTGTGTTATTGAAAACAAATGCTCCTTCACCAGTTTTTATAGTAGTAGAGGAAGTTACCCAACCTCCATTATAAATCTGTAAATTATCTACTTCATCTGTGATTCCTGAAAGGGCGACAATATCACTCCAACTTACATCATGTAAAAAAGGATTGCCAATCATATTCCAGCCGTCCACAAGTGTAATAATGAATCCTTGTTCGTTATCTCCATCGTTGTTTTGAACAGGTTGGAATGATGTTGTGCCAGCTGGTGTGGTGATGTCAGAAGATATCGCTGCTAAGGCAAAATAACCCTTACCCATTGTAAGGTTTGTATTTGCTGTGGCTTCTGAATATTCAGATGTAGTGCCACCAGCATACGACCATATTCTCATTTTTGTATTATCAAAACTTCCTCCATAAATATCACTAAACACATGCTCAACTGCGCTATTTTCTAATTGAAGAGGAACTGCCATGATTTTGTACTTCTCAGTAGTTGTTCCAACTCCAAATTTATTCCAGGTTACTCCATTCGGAAACTTTAGGTTTATAAATTCTTCGTTATCTATCGAAGAGTTAATGTTACCTGCATTATCCGTTATTTCTACATAATACTTTAGGCCAATTTGTTCAGAGCTTCCTTGTATGGCTGTTTTTATATCGGTAATAACAGATCCATCTTGATCTGGTGTAAGCACGACTTGATTATAAACATCCAATAACATACTACTTACTAAATTATAATTAAACACAAACTGTTGGATACCAGATACGTCTTCAATTAAATTAATCTTAGGTTGTACATCTGAGCCAACAATATAGGTAGAAGAAAGAGTGGTTGCCAACCCGGTATTAATAGATGGAGCGACCCTATCTACGATTACTTTATTATTTGAAATTGTTCCTTCTGTTGAATTACCAGCAATGTCAGTGACAATTACTTTAAAATCAACATCTGACCCTTCGCCAATTCCAGATGCAGCTTCAAAGTCCGTTTTATCAATTGTTAAGTTAACGGTATTGCTAAGGTCTCCAATTACGATATTATATTGATTTCCAATATTAGTGTACCCATTTTCGTCAACATCAATTTGCAGTTGAATAGTACCGTCTATAAGTGAGCCATCACCATCTAATGGAATGGTGAAGTCAATGCCGGTAGTATTAGCGTTCCAATAACCTTGTACTGCATCATTACTATTTACACCAGTTGTTACAAAGGTGGCTGTGAAGTCAGTTGGGAGAATGGTATCTATTATAAAAGTTGAACTACTCTCTGCACCTACAATTTGGCTTCCAATGTTATTAATTATAGTAGCTCTGAAATTAATAATATCCCCTTGTGCAAAGCCAGCCAATGATTCTATTTCTGATTTTAATAAAACAATGGTTATAGTGCTACCCAAGTCACTCAAAACTATGGTAGGCGTGTTGCCTATGGCTTCAAAAGAATTAGAGCTAATTTTAGCTTGCATTTGAACAGTGCCACCAACGAGGGTAGGGTCGTTTTGAATGGGCACGTCTATTTCAATAGAGGTATTACTCGCATTAAAGTAGCCAGTATTTATAACACCTCCAACTGTTAAAGCTGTTCCTGTGGTAAACACAACTGTTGCACTTTCATTTATAAGCAATGTTGTTCCACTTAAAGTTCCAGTAGTTTGGTTGCCAGCAATGTCAGTTTTAATGGCATTAAATTCTACTGTTTGCCCTTGTTGATAACCTGTTGCTGCTTCAAAAACGGCTTTGCTAATGTTAATTGTTTTATTTGTGCCTAAATCACTAAGTACAACGGTATAGGGCGCCTCAATATTTATAAAAGGAGCAGCACCAAACCTAACTTGCAACTGAATAGTGCCACCAGTAATGGAAGGTTCAGTTTCAACAGGAACGGTTACGCCTATGGATGTATTGGTCGAGTTCCATGTGTTTGTTATTATGGTTCCTCCGGTAATAGCTACATTATCTACACTAAATGAGGGGGGGAGAGTGGTGTCGATTACTGTTGCTGAAGCACTTTCGGTACTAATTGTTTGATTACTGGCAACATCATCTAAAATAGTTCTAAATAAAATGGTTTCACCTTCGGTATAATCGGGGAGTGCAATTAGTTCTGTACTTAAAATGCTTGCGATTAATGTTGCTCCTAAATCGCCTGAACCAATTACAACTTGGTTCCCAATATCTGTAAAACTACCTGCACCAATTTTAGCTTGTATTTGAATACTACCTCCAATTAATGATGCATCATTATCAATTGGGCTGGATATATCTATTGATGAGTTGGAGGAGTTCCAATACCCAGAAACTGTAGTGCCTCCTACACTTACCACAATGCCAGTTGTAAAACCAATAGGGGCAGACCTGTCAATAGTAATGGTTGTGCTACTTTCAGTTCCTGTGGTTTTATTATTTACAACATCTGAAATTATCGCTCTAAATGTGGCCACAGCTCCTTCTGCATAACCCGTAGCTCCTTGAAGTTCAGTTAGGGATATATTTTTTACTAGAGTTGTGCCAAGTGCTGAACTTAAAATAGTAGAAACTGCGCCAATGTTTTCAAATGGGTTAGCTCCAAATTTAATTTGTAGCTGAACAGTGCCTCCATCCAGTGTAACATCATTATCAATAGGTACTGTAACATCTATTCCTGTGTTAGAGGCATTAAAGTAGGCATTTGTAATGGTGCCCCCAACTGAAACGGCTAGGCCAGTTGTAAAGGCTGCTGGTGCGGTTAAATCAGCTTCCCCGTAAATCAAAATTCTTTCCAATCTAGTGTCAGTAATAAGTAAATTTTCAGATAAATCCCATGCTATCCCAAATGGAGATGAAATATCTCTTAAAGAAATTTCATCTTCATTAACAGGGTCGTTAGTGTTAAAATCTGGTTGGCCAAGAACCAAAGTTGGTAATGTGGAGTTGTTGGCAGGTATTTGGTCATAGACTAAAATTCGTGCATTAAAAGCATCAGAAATTGCTAATCTGCCCGTTTTTGATACAGCAACTCCCATTGGTATGTTAAATGAATTGGCAGCAACTCCTGAACCATTTGAAATAAAATCGTCCTGTCCAATAACAGCACTGGCGGGTTCGTTATTAGCAATAGGTATAGTATTATAAATCAATACTCTGTTATTGAATACATCTGAAATGAGTAGTTCATTATTAGGAGATACAGCCACAAACGCTGGGAAGTTAAGTTCTCTATCTGAAGAACCTGCAGTACTACTTGTGAAATCAAGCTGACCGATTACAACGTCTGCAGGCTCCCCGTTTACTTGAGGAATGGTTTCGTAAATCAATACCCGGTTGGCTGCAATATCGCAAATAATTAATTTCCCATCATTGGAAACAGCTAAACCTACTGGGGCTAAAAATTTATCTTGAGCTACTGCCATAGAGGTTGCTGTAAAATTATTCTGACCAATAATTACATCAGCAGGAGTTCCATTGACAGTAGGAATAGTGTTCCAAATTAATACTCCGCGTCCATCGGATACAATAAGTTCTCCGTTGGGGCCAATTACGGCTGCACCTGTAAAGAAATCATTTGTTTCGGGTGCCAAGATTGATTGAGATGGGTTTTGATTTAAACTTGTAAAGTCTAATTGTCCAACCACTACATCGGCAGGTACATCATAAGTACTTGGAATTTCATTCCAAATCATTACTCTGCTCTCTCCTGCAACAATTAATCGTCCTTCGGGAGAAACTATGGCTTGTAATGCACCACTAACACTTTTATTACTGGTGTTGTTATAACCCTCTGAAACTCCATTAGCTGCTCCTACTGCAATGGATGCCTCTTTCATCTGACCTAACTCATTCGCAAAAACACCTTCATTTAAATGAACATATTGCACTACATCTTGAGCTGGACCATAAGTTCCATTCCCAGTTTGTGATGCCACAACAGCAACAAGTCCAGAAGTAGCTGGAGTTAGCACATCCACAGCGACAGAACCACTTCCAATTAATGGTGTAACTGAGTATGTTACAGTTAATCCTGATGAAGCTGTAGCTGATAAATCGATTGTTTCATTTAGTGTAATGTCGTTTAATGGCAGAAAATTAATTGTTTGCCCTTGTTTTAGGCCAGACCAACCCGTTACGTTACTGATTTGCGAGGAGTTAGTTGCGTTAAAAGTGGCAGATCCAACAGCGTTATTATCCTTAAATATTACATAATCGGCAGTTACAGAACCAAGTAGTGGTACATTAAAAGTGCTTTGAACTCCAGGGTTATTAGATTCAATAATTACGGGAGACCCCGCTGAGCCATTCAATGATAAATTAAGGATTGATTGAATACTGTTTTCTTCTAGCTTTAGTGTTATTCCACTATTTACACTCAAAGAATTATATGAATTAGACTTATTTATTTCTGCATTTGATTCAATAATTACATCATAGAAATTAAAGCTTCCGTTAATTTTTGTGCTAGTTATATTTGAAGAGATAAGGTGTAAGGTGGACGTGCCTTGATTAAAAGTTAATTCATTACTAAAATTATTGAATCTGGCGCAATAAAAATGGGAGTCTCCTGCATTAAATACGATAGGGTTACCACTATTAAATGACCACGCATCTACATATAAATCAAACCCATTCATATTAAGGGTTCCACCATTAAAACTTATTTGTTTTGATTTCAGGTCAGATAATAATGTCCATTCTCCCGTGCCCTTGAATTCAATGCCTTCAAAAATTCCAGCAGTTATATTATCTGCCATGTTTATCGTATTACCAGCCGTGTACGATTCAAAAGTTAACTCCTGAATATTTCTTTTTACTCCGTTTGCTAAAATAAAAGATCCGAAAACAGTTAATTGTATATCAAAAGATCCCGATAGTGTAGGGGCCTGTGCCAAAGAAGTTGTCCATACCATATTACGGCAATAGGAATTTTGATCTATTTCCACACGTTGGCCAGGTTCTGTAAAAGAACTTGTGTTAAAAAATACATCGTCTAGCATCCCTGGTACAGATACAGCGGGGTTGAAAGTAACACCTCCATCAGTTGAAAACGTCCAATGGGAAATGTCCGACCAATTACCCGTTCCCCCCACCCAGTTATATTGGTAGGTAGGTGCTGCAGAAGAAACCCAACCATCTACATTGGGTGGACTACCGATAATTAGGCTGCTGGCAAGGTTAAATGCAGCACCTCCTGAGGCGTTATTATCTGATATTAAAATATTTGTACCATTTACTACACCAGACGATTGAACTATGAATCCTTGGCTACCATTAACACTAGATTTAATGGTGATAGGTTTGCCAGAAGTCCCAATTGCACTTAATGAATTGGTTGTTAAGGTTTCTCCAGCTGCTATCTTTAATTCAGATCCTGGATCTAAAATTAGATTGCTTATACTAAGGCTATTTTGAATAAAAAGATTGCTTTTGTCTAATGCTTGTACATTATTAAGTACTAGGTTTCCTCCTAAAGAGCCACCTCTTTCATTAATATAGATATTGCAAGCTGCAGCATTAATTATTCCCCCACCTCCAGAATAATCAGCCAATTGCCCTTCTAAATATATGTTCGAAGTGCCTAATTGAAGGTTTGAAGTAGGGGTATTAATTATAATGGTATTATTAATAGTTAAATCAAAATTATTAGAATTAAATGTGGCATCTTCTATTATTAGATCATAAGTGCTTAATGGGCTTTGCAAATTCCAAGTTCCTCCACCTCTAAATGTAATTCTATCAGGATAATCAAATGTGCCAATATTATCTGCAAAGTCAATATTATTTGTATTAGACGAATCAAAGATTAAATTGTTGATACTTCGTTGTACACCATTATCTATTTCTAAGTTTCCTAAAATAGTAAGGGAGTTAAAAATGTCAGCATTATTATCGTAAATAGCAGTAATGGTTGGGGAGTTTAAACCACTATTTGCCTCCCATGTCATATTATTAATAGTTACTGGGTTATCAAGGGTAACTGATTGACCTACAATGGTAAATGAGTTGGGTGAAAAAAATACATTATCTCCATCTCCTGGGGCAAAAATATGCATATTTGAGCCATCGGCACTAGTTGCCCAATGGTTAGCATAATCAGACCAGTTGCCTGAATTACCTACCCAATAAAAGTTTAATGGTACATCCCAAAGGTTTCCAAATGCCCATCCATTAAAAATCAACGGGCTCTGACGAGCTACACCATTATAAGTTGAGTAATCGGCACTAAAAACAAGTGCTCCTATTGTATTTACATCTTCTATTATTAAAAATGAGCTATTGTTGGTGCCAGATGTTTGTGAGAAAGAAGCTAAACTACCCGAGCTATTTGATTTTATTGTAATGGGTTGATCTCTTAGGCCTAGAGCCGTAAAATTACCCCCAATGTCAATAAATTGGGTGGAGCTTTGCTCAATTGTAACGATAGAGCCGCTCTCTATGAAAAGTGATTTAAAGGTATTGTCATTATTAATATAGGATTCTCCCGTTATATGTGTTTCACCCAGAGCAACAGGGCCATTAATGTAAGTGTAACTCTTAGAATCAGTTCCAAAACTAAATATTGATGCACTGGCATTAAAAATGGGTGTTAAACCTGTTTGATTACGCAATTCATAAATATTAACCGTAGATGTTCCCCAATTAGAAATACCTGTATTATCATTTATATAAATTCTATAAACATCTATTTGGTGGTCTTTGGTATTGAATATGCCTCCATTCAAGCTCAGTTCATTAATTTCAAGATTAGACTGTAGATCCCACGTGCCTTCACCCGTTAAATTAATACTTCCACTTTCATACAAATTATTTCCAAAATCGAGGTTTTGTGTTTCACCACTTAAAGTTTTAAAGTTAAAATTAACACTTCTTTTTACTCCAGCATCTAATGTTAAATCACCTGACATCGTAATGGTTGTTCCATTTCCTCTTAATCGTGGGCTTGTAGCACCAGAGCCAGTTTGCCACTCCATAGTGTTAATAGATACATCTGAATCTACTGTAATGGTTCCTCCAGAAGGAAATGATTCAGGTGTAAAAAAAATATTGTCAACAGATCCAGGAGGGCTTGCTCTAAAACCACCACCACCTTGTAGTTTTGCCCAATGAGCAGAATAATCGCTCCAATTACCTGAGCCGCCTACCCAGTAATAATTAAGCCCAGTTAGCTGGTTTAATGCGCTGAAATCCCAACCTGTATTATTGCCATTGTTAACCCAATTGGTAGGTAAATAGTCAGTATCTCCGGTTACAATATTATCCTCAATGGCTATAAAATCAGCTGTAAACGAAGACCCAGGGGTTATATTTAGGGTTGCTTGAACACCAGAATTTTGTGATTTAATGGTAATTAATTTATCACGAGTACCAATGGCTTCGAAGTTTGAGGTAATGTTAAGTGGGTAAACATCTCTTAGAGACAATGTTGTACCAGGCATCATAAAAAGCTCATTAAAACCATTAGTATTATCGATAAAATAATTACCTGATTCTATTATTACTATATTTAATGGATTATTAGAGCTAATTATCCAACCATCATGAAAATGCCAGGTTGCATTGTCATTTATTATCATTTGAGTAATACTTATACTTCCTAAATTAATGTCTGATGAGCCAGAATTAAAGGTACATATTGATCCATCATCCCAAAGTGATCCATTTAATAGGTCTAAGTTGTAATCATTTGTTGAAAAAGTAGAAGTGTTATAAAGCTCCAGTCCTTCTGTTGTCATTTCACTATTCAAGTCCCACATGCCACCTCCGAAGAAGCGTACTCTACCAGGAAAATTATCAGCCAAAATATTATCTCCATAGTTTATTTCAATAAAATGTTTGGTTGAATTAAATTCTATGTCATCAAACTGTGTAACTACACCTGCGTCCAAAATAAGCTCACCTCTTAATTTTAATGTATTTCCATTGGCTACAATATCTGGATTGTTTGCTCCACTGCCAGGTTCCCAATAAAAATCATTGATATCTACAAACTGGTCAAAGTTTAAAGTGCCACCAGTTGGAAAAGAATTAGCATCGAAATTTACATTATCATTGGGCTGTGGCAATACAACAGCAGGTGTAAAGGGTGGGACTCCAGTGACGGTATATTCCCAGTGCGAAAGTTCAGACCAATTGCCAGTACCTCCAACCCAATAATAATCTCTTGTTGTGCAATTAATGCTAATTGGTGCAGTTGCAGTACCAATAACTGGTGAATCAGAGGCTTTAGTTCGTATCCGATAAGAAGGTGAAAAGGTTGTGATTGGTATTGTAACATCTATTGTTCCTGAAGCAGATGTAGAGGTTACAGATCCTATATCTTGTCCTGGAAATGTTCCGTCAGAAGCAGAAATTTCCGCTGTGAATACATTCCCTGCATTAAATGACCCAGCCATTGCAGTTGCATCATAAGATAATGTAAATGATTCGTTAGCGCATAATGATGTTGGTACATCTAAGGTGTTTAATTGGCCAAACGACACAGTTGATATAAAGCTAAGAGAGAAACTTAATATGATAGAAAGTGATTGTATATAAAGTTTTTTCATAATGTTCATTAATAGAAATAAGAAAGCAATTTAAATAAAAATTTTACCCGCCAGAAGCAGGAGGAGCTGGAGGAGCATCAATTGGATTTTCTGGAGTTGCAGGGGTTGTTCCACCTCCACCATTGTCCTTACCACTTAAAAGAACCGCTGCCAAACCACCAGCAACTACTGCGCCAGCACCTATATAAAGTAACAGGGGTGTTTTCTTAAGCTTGAATTTAGCGCTTAGAATGGCATCGTTAGGCTTGGTTGGGTCGAATAGTTTAAATTGGAGGTTTTCTCCTTTAGTCATTGTTTTGGGCACGTTCCAAGTATAAC
>Ga0256834_1002689_pt1 | contig 11065 bp, 6 predicted proteins | sample 4281140metaG_FD_190536 | JGI IMG/M metagenome (GOLD analysis project Ga0256834, IMG submission 190536) | Hydrothermal vent microbial communities from East Pacific Rise, Pacific Ocean - 4281-140 | ecosystem: Environmental > Aquatic > Marine > Hydrothermal vents | place: Pacific Ocean: East Pacific... | reverse complement strand
ATGAATACGCGCCGAATTTTTCCGTTTTTTGTTGGCATCGACATTCTGCTGAAAAAGACGAATCTCATCCTCGTTGAGTCCGTTAATCCCTTTATGACTAAGCGCACTCAGCAACACAATCTCATCGAGCTTCTCGACCGCGTAGCTCAGCCAGTTTTTAAGCTCGCTGTCCATGCGCTCTTCATACTTGAGGGTAAAAGGGGTATGTAAGAGCGAACAGGACGAACTGACAATGATCTTTTCACTCGCTATATGTGTCGCCATACGCTCTAAGAGGGCGCTACTTGTCTCAATATCATTTTTCCAGATATTGCGACCGTCCACCACACCGGCTATGAGATACTTGCTACTGTTACCAATGAGATCGAGCAGTTCCAGATTCTCTTTACCATAGACAAAATCCAGACCCAGACCCCATACCGGCGTATTGAGCAGTACTTTTGTCGCCTCATTGGAGTGTTCAAAGTAGGTTGTAACAATGAGTTTAAGATTCTCGCTCACACTACAAAGCGCATCATAGGTCGGTTTAATAAGGCTCAATACTTTCGTATCCACACCCGTAACAAAAATCGGCTCGTCACACTGAATGGTAATGTCACTACCGAGTGCGGCAATCTTACTAAGCAGCTCTTCGTAAAGCGGTACAATCTTGCTTAACAACTCGTAGGTATCGCCACGATCAAGGCGTTTACTCAGCCCCAAAAAGGTAATTGGACCAATCAGGTTGATCTTGGTCTCAATACCCAACGCCTTAGCCTCTTGATACTCCTCTAGCACTTTAGTAGCATCGAGGCTGTACACATCATCGAGCGAAAGTTCAGGAACAATGTAGTGATAGTTGGTGTTGAACCATTTGGTCATCTCCATAGCCACACACTCCTGATTGCCCCGTGCCATTGCAAAGTAACACTCTTGAGCATCTAAATGTTTAAAGCGCTTTGGCACAGCTCCTAACATCACTGCGGTATCGAGCATGTTGTCATAGAGTGAAAAGTCGTTAGAGCTGATGTACTCAATACCTGCATTTTTTTGGTAGTTCCAGTGGCGTTTTTTAAGCTCGCTTGCTACTGTCTTAACCGCATCAAATGAGCTCTTATTAGCCCAATAACTCTCGAGTGCTTTTTTTAACTCTCTATTCTCTCCAATACGAGCAAATCCCACGACATAACTGTTTTTAGACATCTGTATATCCTTTAAAATATAATATTGTTCTGTTTTGTAACGATTCGTTTAAAAAGGAAGGTCGGTAGCAGGAGGATGTACACCAGTACGGCGAAATGCAAAATAGGTTGTATAGTACGGACAACGAGGGATAAAGATGTTGATCAATAGCATCAATCTCATCTTAGTCTCAAAAAGAGAGCTGTGGTATGCTGTTTTAGCATTTAAAATACATAATGCCGATACCACCAGAGGTGGATCTTCATCTTCAAGCTCTTTATCTGGAGTTTTTTGAAGCAACAGAAGTTCTGCACGCTCCCTCTGGCTCCTAAGAGTTGGTGCAGTAGAGTGTGCTAAAACTGAAGCGAATGTAAAATATTTTTTTCCAAAGCCACGAGGAGAAGACATGCTCTTATATCACCCTTTGATTTTTTAGGGCAATTATAGCATATTTTACTCCAAAAAAAGATCTGAGCAAGATAGCAAATAGTGCTTTTTTATATCTCTATAGGCAGATTTGAGTCTGTTAACAACTCTGGATTTGTAATACCATAAAGCTTATATATTGTAGCAGCAATACTTAAAGGTTCAAACTGATAACTATCGACTTTGGGTGCCTGAAACAAGCGATTAATAGGACCAGTTTGCGTTAATACCGTCTCTCCCACAACACCTTGATGTGTAAAATACTTCTTACCTCCAAACAGATAGAAGTTTTGTAAATTACCGTGATCCCATCCTAAAGAGCTATTTAGGTTAACATTTCTACCAAAATCGCCAAATACCATTATGTTTACATTGTCTAGTTTATTGAGTGCTTTTAGATGTGCAACAGCAGACTTTAATGATTTAAATAGATCTTCTGATCTATCAACATACTCTTTTCCATCATCATGGTCATCCCAGCCACCCAGACCGCTAGAGCCGCTTATAGTAACAACTTTTGTATCTGCATTGTTAGATATAATCTTAACAGCTGACTCTAAATTTCTTGCAAATCTAAGATTAGGATAGGCATTAGCACCCAGATCTGGTGTGGCAACATCTTTCATCTCTTTCATAAAAAGATCTAACTCTGCTCTTTTGTTAAAGGCATATTTGATCTTTGGATTTCTATTGTACCTAAGTGAAAGATCATCCATTTTTTTATGCAGCAGAGCTGGAATCTTGTTGTATGTTTTTGGATTTGCAACCCTCTCTGCTCTTGTGTAGTATCTCCAATCATAATCACCATATCTTGCATATGGATTTGAAAAATCAGATGTTACACCAACAGGATACAGAGCATATGGACCCTCTTGAGCATAAAATTTAGAGTTACCATCAAGTGTTACAAATGGGAGTATGGTATCTGCATCTATAACACCATTGTGCTCAAGAATCTGAGATAGATTAGTAAGTACACCTGCACTATTCTCCTCAAAAGATCCTTTTTGATTTTGCTCAACACATACACCATGGGCTTTATTGTTAACCTTCTCTCTAGCTGCAGAGTAACAAGAGCGAAATAGTGTCATATCTTCTGATGCAATCATGCTCTCTATATGTGCTCCGCCAGCCTGTTGCCAACAACCATTAGCTGTTACGGTTATCTTGTTTTTACCAAAATAGTCATCATAATCACTTTGAGATTTGCTCTTTATCTCATCAATATTGGTTAAATTTCCAGCAAGCTGGCTAGCTCCTCCATAAAGAAAAACTATGATGGTTTGAGCAGCATTGGCATTATATACCTCTGTTGAAAAACTAATTTGTGATGGATCTAGTCTTGCTGCCAAAGCGCTAACTGGTGCGCACAACGCAGCACCAGTGACTGCTGATAATTTTAAAAAATTTCTGCGTTTCATTTACTTCACCTCTTGATGTAGATATAGTGTGTCTAATCTTGATATGTAGTCTAATACTAAAACTGCTACATACCCTTTGCGTCTTTCACGCTCTAGAGTCTGTTTTGTTGCATTGTTTTCATAAGTTACAAACATGTCAAAATTATAGACAAGCTGTGTTGCATCTTGCTCTGAACTCATGTGTTCTCTAAAAAGCTTCAACTCATCTACCGTTGCATCTCTTGAGATAGTAGATTTAAAAAGATATCCTATTAGAGAGTCTAGGCTAGCTATCTCATCTGAAGGATCATAATTAAAATTTTCGTACGCTACAAATGGATCACTCCATCCATATCTTGACCAGCTTACATAATCATCTATCTTGTCGTTATTAGATCTTTTACGCAAAATCTGCTCACGGATATATTTATAATAGTATGCAAACGATACAGTATCTAACGGCACACGCTCACCTTTACCAAGTTTGTATTTCATAGATGCCTGATTCATTAGACTTAGATTTCTAGTAAGATTATAGAAAGTAAGGTTATTGTGTCTATAGTGCATCTTCTTTGCTAGTGAGTAAAAAAGCTCCTCTGCACCCTTAGCATGAGAGTTACCAAGCAGATACTTTTTAGAGAAAAGAATCTGTGTTGTAATATCTTGAAATGTTTGTGGGTTACTAGATACTATTGCATTAATAATACTATCTTTTTCAAGGCTACTGGCATCAAGAAAGAAAAAGTTAACCAAGCGCTTTGTAACTCCTACAAAAAATTGATCAGACTTGACAAGCTCTCTATAAAAATCGTGCCCATTTGTTACTGTTGTATCAAAAAGAGAAATTGGTTCTCGATTTTCATCTAGTCCGATAACAAGTGTGTCATGATCTTTATCTAGACTCCAGTTTTGTAGAGCCTGCCCAGCAAGTGGAACTTTACTATCATTTTCATCAAATAAGAAGATCTCCATCATCTCACGACCATTATCTTCAGGACTTCTAAAACGACGCCAGTTATCATCACTAATGACATGCTGATAGGTAATGTATGACATTGAGTTATTTGCATCTAACATCGTAAAGAGCCTATTGTACACTCTGGTTATATTTGGTATATGTGAAGAGTTTAACTCATAAGCTGGTGAGAACATTATGGTTTGAGTCAATATGTAAGATATCCAGTTTTTATAAAAATAGGCATCAAGTCTATCCATAGCATAAAAACGCGTCAATATAGTCATCATTGGCTTATAAGATACTATATCTTGTCTAAATTTAGTCTCATCCAATATGTAGCTCTCAACTGCTCCACGATCTGTTACACTATGCTTCATATCCTCTTGAAGCGTACTCAAGAAGAGACCAGAGCCTATCTTAGTCTGTAGCTCTGGTAGCGTATAGCCAAAAAACAGAGTGCTAAGCAACTTATCTGCTACAATCAGCTGATTGTTTGGGCTAAGGGCATTAAATTCAGAGTCACTAAGTTGCTCTAAAACATACTCATCTGACTCTTTAGGTTCACTATACAGATATAGACCTCTATCGTTTAGACTATATTTTGAATCAACACTAGAGGTAGACGATGAGCTGCTGCTTTGAACGCTAGATGAACTACTGTTGTTCTCGCTACTAGATGAGCTACTATTGCTTTCACTACTAGATGAGGCAGCTGTAACTTCACTGCTTGATGAGCTACTATTGTTCTCGCTACTAGATGAGCTACTGTTATTTTCACTCGACGAACTACTGCTCTCAATAGCAGATGAGTTTTCAGAGCTCATACTACTGCTTGAAAGCATTGATGAGCTAGATGATAAGGAACTACTACTCATCATACTTGAAAAACTACTTGAAGAGTATCTGGAGCTTTGGGTTGAAGAGGATGAGGACTCTAGTCCTTCTATATCCTCTTCAGTTGTAACACAACCACTCATTAAGAGGGCTAACAACACAGTTGTGATGGCTGTTTTGTACATCATCATAAATCCTTGAAATTAGTTTTATTTATGATATCAGTATACTAACAAAAAACTATAATAACTCTTAAGACATAGTATTATGTCTATAAGTTTTATATTTTCTAATCATATCTGCGCAACCTATGGCTTCTTTGCTGCAGACTTGCGCATAATCATCCAATATAAGATAGGCAAAATTACCAAGGTTAGTATAGTTGAGCTTATGAGCCCATTGATGACAACTATAGCTAATGGGCGCTGAATCTCTGAGCCAGGACCATCTGCAAATAGCAGAGGAAGCAGACCAAGAGCAGCTATAGATGCTGTCATGAGAACTGGTCTAAAACGCTTAATAGAGCCAGCAATAACAGCATCTTTAAGTTCATAACCTTTTAGTAATAAAAAGTTAAAATAGTTGACCAATACTACGCCATTGAGTACTGCAATACCAAGTAGAGCGATAAATCCAACAGAAGCTGGGACTGAGAGATATTCACCACTAAAGTATAGACCTGCAAAACCACCAATCAGTGCCAATGGAACATTAACCATCACTAAGATTGCCTGCGAGAGTGATTTAAATGAGACAAAAAGTAGAATAAACACTAAAAATAGTGCAATAGGAATAATAAGCAACAGTTTTGCTGAAGCGCGCTGCTGATTCTCAAACTCACCGCCATACGATAGTGAGTATCCAGCTGGCAACTTAACCTCTGCTTCTATACGCTCTTTGACCTCCTCCACAAAACTTACTAGATCGCGCCCTTGGACACTACTTTGGACAACACTTTTTCTATATCCATTCTCATGCTCGATCTGAACTGGACCGCTACTCTGAATAAATGTTATAAAGTTTGAGAGTGCGATAGTGCTCCCATCTTGCAGAGTGTACTGTAGTGAACGAAGCTCATCTAGTGAGTGCTGCAGGCGACTCTCCCCTTTGACAACAAGATCAACACGGACAAGACCCTCTTGCACTACACCAACTACAACACCTGTTATTAATGTTTTCATATATAGGCTGATCTCTTGCTGTGTGATACCATAGTAGCCCATCTTCTCATGATCAAACTTTAGCTCAAAATACGCCACTCCCTCATTTGCTTTTTTGTAGACATCGCTACTTCCAGAGGTGCTCTGTAGTATATCTTTAATCTCTACAGCAATACGCTCTAGCTCACTACTACTACTTCCAAAAATATCTATCGCAAGATCACCACGCACACCTGTTAGCATCTCTGATACTCTCATCTGTATAGGCTGAGTAAAACTATACTCTATGCCACTAAGATCATCTAAAACTTGGCGAATATCATTGAGTAGTTCCTCTTTTGAATCCTGACTCCACTGCTCTTTTGGCTTGAGAACCAAAAAAGTATCCGTATCATTTAAACTCATAGGGTCAAGCCCCAACTCATCACTACCTGTTCGTGCAATAATAGACTCTATCTCATCCACACTCTCAAGAAGCTTTTTTTGAAGCTTTAAGTTTAACTCACGGCTCTCATCAAGACCGATAGATGGCAACATCTCAATACCTATAATCACACTACCTTCATCCATAGTTGGCATAAAAGTCTTTCCAGTCTTACTTGCTAAATATACAGAACCTGCAAATAGGATCAAGACTGTAGTAAAAAGTATCTTAGAGTACTTAAAACTAGCATGTAGGGTTGGCTCATACAGACGCAAAAGAGCTCTGATAACCCAAGACTCCTTATCTTCTCTCTTTTTTAAGATATAGGAGCTAAGCACCGGTATAAGTGTGAGAGCTAGAATCAAAGAGCTAAACAGTGCAAAAACAATACTAAGCGCAACAGGCTTAAAGAGCTTGCCCTCAAGACCCTCGAGTGTAAGTAGAGGCATAAAGACTATGATAATGATAAGCACACCAGTCACTATAGATGGAGCCATCTCGATAGCTGCATTGTAGATAATGGAGATTTTTTTATGCTTCTGATTTCTCTTATCACCAAGCTCTGCTGTAATGTGCTCAACCATCACAACTGCCGAATCCACCAGTATACCAACAGCAATTGCCAAGCCCCCTAAACTCATAAGGTTTGCGCTTAAGCCAAAGTACTCCATAGCAATAAAACTCATAAGTAGAGCAAAAGGCAGTATAAGGGCTACGCTAAAAGCAGAAGCTACATTTCCTAGCAGAAGCAAAAGTACTATCAAGATAAGTATAACCGCTTCAAATAGGGCAGTTTTGACTGTATCTGTAGCATGGTTAACAAGCGTAGAGCGATCATAAAAGATATCTATTGATGTACCTGCTGGCAGCATCTTCTCTATCTTATTAAGCTCCTCTTTGACCTCATCTAACACTTTAGTAGTATTGACTCCCTTAAGACCCAATACAAGCCCTTGAACACCCTCAAAAACACCATCTTTTGTCACAAATCCAGCGCGTGTTAAGTGACCATATTTTACATGTGCTATGTCTGAAATGTTGATGCTCTTATTGTCTACTAAAGCTACCGATATCTTCTCTATGTCAGATATATTCTCAATACGACCGATGGTACGCACAAGAATACTCTCAACACCTCTGCTTACACGACCTGCACCATCGTTAATATTGTTCGCTTTAAGTGCGCTAAAAAGCTGTTGTAGAGTTATGCCGTATGTGCGCATAGCAACTAGATCTGGAACCACCTCATATGTTTTTACTTTTCCTCCAAGAGAATTTAGCTCTGCAACTCCACTAATAGCACGAATCTTGGGAGCTATAACCCAATCTAGCAGTGTTCTCTTTTCACTCAAACTCAACAGATCAGACTCAATAGTAAACATCAATATGTCACTAAGAGGTGTACTAATTGGTGCCAATCCTCCATCTATATTGGCTGGTAGTTCACTTAAAATACCACCTAATCTCTCACTAACTTGCTGGCGCGCCCAATATATGTCTGTGCCATCTTCAAAATCTATCGTGATATCACAAAGACCATATTTTGATATGGAGCGCATAATACTCTGGTGCGGTATACCTACCATCTGCATCTCTATAGGAGTAGTAATACGCGACTCTACCTCGCTTGGTGTCATGCCACTAGATTTCATAATGATCTTCACCTGTGTTGGTGAGATATCAGGAAATGCATCGATAGGCAAAGCGTTATAAGACTTAATTCCAAAGCCTAAAATCGCAACTGCTAAAAGTAGTACAAAAAGTCGTTGTGTTAAGGCGTACTCTATGATCTTATTCATCACTATTATCCATCATGCTCTTAAGTATCAGCACAGAACTGATAGCCACTTGAGCACCCAGCAACTCCTTGTTAGGTGCAAGGTAGTAGTAGCTACTATCTTGTGCTAAAACATCTACACCTAAACTCTCATACCCCTCTTTGATCTTAATAAAAATAGTACTCTTGCCTGCATGTTGCACAACTGCATTTTTTGCTACTTTAATGGAGTCTTGCTCTTTGTAAAGTGTAGCAGATGCCCTATAGCCTGCCAATAGATCGCTATCTTCTGCAAGTAGCAGACGGACAACTCTTGTCTGATTTTTACTATTGATAAAAGGTGCTAAAGCCAATACTTTTGATGCAAACTTCTTTGAACCTATCTGTAAAAATACCCTCTCTCCCTTTTTAAGCAGAGCTGCTTTTTGGGCACTAAGAGCACCCTCTAGCCACAACTCACCATCGCTCTGTATGGTAGCTATAGTAGCAAAAGCATCTATGCTCTGACCAGCTCTAGCTTTTATCTGAGTAACACTACCAGCACTACTGCTATGAAGAGTCAATGATGAAAAAACTCTATACCTATCTATGATAGCACTGATCATCTTTTTGGTAGCACCATATGCTGCCAATAACCCTCTTGAAGCTTTGACTCTATTGCGCACTTCATCAAGAGTAGCCTTAGATGCGATACACTCTTTTTGAGCAACTATCTGCTCTTTACAGAGTAGCTCTTTTCGTCTGTATGTTTTGAGTGTTTTTGCCAACTCTATACTGTTAGCAATAGCCTCTTGCTGTATCTGTAGCCACTGAGTTGAACTAACACTCACTATGGGTTGTAGCGTATCAACATGCTCATAAAGATCAACATAGATCTCATCAACAACAACACTATGTGGTACAGATATAGTCTTAAGAAGTCGTGGAGGCGTGATCACCTCAACATAGAGTGAAGCTTGTGGAGTTAATGGTTCACTTTTAAGCTCCATATCTTCTATCTGCCAATCTTTTTGCTGCTCTTGTGTTAAGAGAATTTGTGTAGCATAAAGTGGAAACAGTAAAACAGTTAATAAAATGATAGATCTCATGATCTCTCCTTAATCTCTAAGACATTATATAACTCAAATAGTGTCTGATAGTAGCCTCTTTTGGCACTATATAGCTCTTGAACAATATCGTTAAAAGCAGCAAATGAGAGCAGATACTCAACAAAAGAACTCTCATTTAACCTATAGCTCTGCAACATTAAAGGCATAAGCTCATTCTCATACAGATTAACTCTATTTTTTATATCTCCATAGAGCTTTACGGACCTACTAAGCTCTGCTAAAAGAGCTTGTGTATGGACTCTTTTTTTAAGATATAGAGCCTCTCTCTCATAGTGAACTCTATTTGTATCATGAAGCAGGCTAACTCTCATCTTTTCATATTTAGATGATGTAAAGTTAAGAGGCACAGAGAGCTCAACTCCAAACCGCTCAATATCAACTTCATTGTCATAGTGTGCAGATAGATAGATAGAGTTAAAATTAGATCCATATCTTCTCATCTTGCTTTTAAGACTAAGCTCAAGATTTGCAAACATCTGTTCTGAAAAATTATATATTTTAAGATTTTTTACATCAAAAATCTCTATGGCTGCTAGATCATCACAAAAGAGCTGATTATCACTATCTAGCTGAGCCAAAGAGAGAACTTTTTTGCGTAAAATATCTTCATTGAGCCGTAGTGCCTCAACCTTCTGTATCAGTTTATCACGCTGAAGTCTAAGAAGCAACATCTCTTTTTTAGACAGCTCCCCATACTCAAAAGCTAATGTTTTTTTAGCATAGACAAGTTCAAACTGCTCTAAAACATTGGCGTAACTATCTATACTCTCACGCTCTATACAGCTTAAATGATACTCTCTTTGAAGCTCATTTTGTCTCTTCAATAACTTTAATTTAGCTGAATTTTGCATAGCTAGATGCTCATAATGGCTAGCACTTGATGCATCTTTAGCACTATCTCCTAGGCGAAACTCAGAACCAAGACCTATGGAGTACTCAAGACTCTCTTGTGCAGATGCTGGTGTTGCGTACGCTACTGAGCTCAACAGCTCTACTGGTGCTCGGCTATATGAGGCCTCATGTCTAGCATGCTCTGCCTTCATCATCTCTTGGGTTGCGGTAAAATCTGGGTGGTTATCTTGCGCGCTATATAACAACTGCTCAAGATTAAGCGAAGCTGCCGCAAGGCTTAGCTGCACCACCATGGCTATTATCAATATCTTCATGGTACTCTCTTTTTCTATATATTTTAGTAAGAATTAGTAGATATTTTTAGCCAATAGGTGGTCTGTAGATACTCTGTTTCAAAGATAAAAGGGGCTGTTCTTGTTCAAAAAAATAGAGAAGATGATCAATGCGCACAGTAGCAACAAAGATATCGTCGCGCTCACAAAAGATGAGATTGTGAATAATCTCATGCACAGTAGCAATACCACACGAGCACTCTTCGCTCTGGATAGATAGCGCTATACTCTGCTTCTCATCGCTATAGTACTGCATAACATAGTCATGAATAGCTATAAAAACAAATGCACTAAGCAGTAGTGATGTAACAAATTTTTGAACTCTCATAATATGCATACTATCTTAACTACTATTATATAAAGATAAAGTATCGCGAGCTAAGTCATAGTTCAAGCTTGAGATTAGCTTAAGAGAGGGATTGATCATCTACATCAAAAGGTCTCCGTCGGTGGCGCTGAAGGCGCAACACCTATGGTTTCGAGCCTAAAAATGAGAAGAAATTCTCATCAAAAGGTCTCCGTCGGTGGCGCTGAAGGCGCAACACCTATGGTTTCGAGCCTAAAAATGAGAAGAAATTCTCATCAAAAGGTCTCCGTCGGTGGCGCTGAAGGCGCAACACCTATGGTTTCGA
>Ga0256834_1002688_pt1 | contig 11067 bp, 7 predicted proteins | sample 4281140metaG_FD_190536 | JGI IMG/M metagenome (GOLD analysis project Ga0256834, IMG submission 190536) | Hydrothermal vent microbial communities from East Pacific Rise, Pacific Ocean - 4281-140 | ecosystem: Environmental > Aquatic > Marine > Hydrothermal vents | place: Pacific Ocean: East Pacific... | reverse complement strand
CCGAAATGGCTACATGAAGGCGTGAAAGAGCCTAGAGGAATTCTTTTCGATTAAAATATTTAATTATAGTATTTAAAATACAGTAACGTTATTACCTACTTTACTGTGTTCTAAAGTTCAAGTCAAGTTAGTAAGCCTTTATAATTTATTTATAAGTGATAAAATAGCACAAAAACATTGAAGAACTCTAAATTTTATACACCTGTAAATATTCTATTAAATTAATAGAATAAAGCGGTTACTTTTATCATTATTTCGTTATTTAAGGCCTAAGAATTTCTTAAATTTGTATTCTTAAATTTTTTTAAAAATGAATAAAGCAGTCTATATTGCCACAACTGAAGCTAAAAGTGGTAAATCCATCATTTCTATTGGGCTTATGCATATGCTATTAGGCAAAACAGCTAAAGTTGGATATTTTAGGCCTATCATTGATGATTATGAAGATGGCAAATTTGACAATCATATCAATACTATAATTAATTATTTTAATTTACAACTTGACTATAATGAGGCTTATGCATTTACTAGAAATGAAGTAATTGATAAAAAAAATCAAAATAAGGATGATGAAATTATTAATGGCATTATTGACAAATACAAATCTATAGAAGATCGTTTTGATTTTATTTTAGTAGAAGGCACTGATTTTTCTAGTGATGGCTCAATAATTGAATGGGATATCAATGCTCTAATAGCAAAAAATCTTGGAATACCTACAATTATTATCACTAGTGGTGTAGGTAAAACGTTAAATGAATTGACTAGCTATCTTCATATGGCTTATGATTCTTTTAAAGATAAAGGTGTAGAAGTTCTAATGGTTACTGCAAATAAAATACAAGCTGAAAATATTTCTGTTGTAAAAACTGAATTAGAGAAAAAACTACCTAGTAATGTACTTGTTGGTGTGATTCCTCTAAATAATACATTAGCAAATCCGACAGTTAGAGAAATTGTAGAAGAACTTGATGGTAAAATTTTATTTGGCAAACCATATATTAATAACCAAGCTGGTGCTTTTAGTGTTGGTGCTATGCAATTAAGGCATTACCTTACTCACTTAAAGGAAAATAGCTTAGTTATTACGCCTGGAGATAGAGCTGATCTAATTTTAGGAGCTTTACAAGCCAATTTATCAGCTAACTATCCTAACATTTCAGGTATGATACTTACAGGAGGTTTGATGCCAGAAGCATCAATCGTAAAATTAATTGAAGGGCTTTCTGATGTTGTGCCTATTGTATCTGTCAAAGAAGGAACATATGCTATTACCAATAAAATTGGAGCTATAAAGCCTCAAATTTATGCTAAAAACACAAATAAAATTACAACATCTATACGTGACTTTGAAAAATTTATTCCTATTGATACACTAGCTAAACGATTGATTACTTTCAAAGCAGAAGGTATTACTCCAAGAATGTTTCAATACAATTTATTGAAAAGGGCTAAATTGAATAAAAAACACATTGTGTTACCAGAAGGAACTGATGAGCGTATTTTATTGGCTGCAAAACAGTTAATAAGTACTAATGCCGTAGAGCTTACTTTACTAGGAAATAAAACCCAAATTGTAAAAAAATTATCTCAATGTGATATTTCATTAGATCTTAATAAAATCTCAATTATAAATCCGACAAAATCTTCTTATTTTAAAGACTATGCAATGACATTATATGAATTGCGTAAGCACAAAAATGTAAATCTAGCAATGGCCTATGATTTAATGGAAGATGTTTCTTATTTTGGAACCATGATGGTACATAAAGGTCATGCTGACGGAATGGTATCTGGTGCTGTACATACCACACAACACACTATAAGACCTGCATTACAGTTTATAAAGACTAAACCTGGTGTGTCTGTTGTTTCTTCTGTATTTTTCATGTGTTTAGATGATCGAGTTTCTGTTTTTGGTGATTGTGCTATTAATCCAAACCCTACAGCTGAACAGTTGGCTGAAATTGCTATTTCTTCAGCTGATACTAGTACTGCTTTTAATATTGACCCAAAAATAGCAATGTTATCCTATTCTTCAGGTACTTCAGGAGTTGGAGAAGATGTTGATCGCGTAAGAAAAGCAACTGAATTGGTGAAAAAATTACGCCCTGATTTAAAAATTGAAGGCCCTATTCAATATGATGCAGCTGTAGATATTACTATTGGTAAAAGTAAATTACCAAATTCAGAAGTTGCAGGCCAGGCAAGTGTATTTATTTTTCCAGATTTAAACACTGGTAATAACACCTATAAAGCAGTACAAAGAGAAACAAAAGCATTAGCTATTGGGCCAATGTTACAAGGTCTTAATAAACCTGTAAACGATTTAAGTAGAGGCTGTACAGTAGAAGATATTTACAATACTGTAATCATTACAGCCATTCAAGCTCAAGATAATTAGTAATTATTAGATATCATAAATGAACATATTAATTATAAATTCAGGCAGTTCCTCCATCAAATATCAATTGATTCAAATGCCTCAAGAAACTGTAATTTGCCAAGGTAATATTGAAAGAATTGGTACCAAAAATGCCGTGTTACAATACCATAGTAGGACGACTACATTAAAAAAAACTTTTAAAATTTCTAATCATAAAGAAGGTCTAAAAAAAATATCAAAATATCTACTAGACATAAATATAGGTGTTATAAAAAACACCGATGAAATTGATGCTGTAGGACACAGAGTGGTTCATGGCGGAAATTCATTTTCTAAAACAACATTAATAGATAAAAAAGTAAAGGCTAAAATTGAAGTATATTCTGAATTAGCTCCATTGCATAATCCACATAACTTAGAAGGCATACTCTTGGCAGAACAAATTTTCCCTTCCGCAAGTCAGGTAGCTGTATTTGATACTGCATTTCATCAATCTATTCCCATTAAAGCAAGTAAATACGCAATTCCTAATGAGTTTTATTTACAACATAAAATTAAAGTCTATGGTTTTCATGGTACTAGCCATAAATATGTATCTAAAAAAGCTATTGCCTTTTTACAATTAAAAACATCTAAAATAATTACGATTCATTTAGGAAATGGCTGTAGTATAACCGCAGTTAAAGATGGTAAGAGCATTGACCATAGCTTAGGCTTTGGACCTTCTAACGGACTTATCATGGGGTCTAGAAGTGGTGATATTGATCAATCTGTTATTTTTTATCTTTCCAAGAGCTTAGGGTATAGCTTAGATGATATAAACAGCCTTCTAAATAAAAAAAGTGGAATGCTTGGACTAACTGGTTTTAGTGATTTAAGAGATATTGAAACTGAAGCTGAAAAAGGTGATAAGAATTGTCTATTGGCATTAGAGATGAATGCCTATAGAATAAAGAAATATATTGGAGCCTATGCTGCTGTTATGAATGGCTTAGATGCTATAATTTTCACTGCTGGTATAGGCGAAAATTCAAGTAAGTTAAGAAAGTTAATTTGTGATGATATGGATTATTTGAATATTCAATTAGATGATTCTAAAAATAAAATTACATCTAATTTACTTAGAGAAATACATCAATCAACATCTAAAGTTAAGCTATTGGTTATACCAACTAACGAAGAATTAGAAATTGCTAAACAAACTTTTCAATTATTATCATAATTAAAGTTATTTAAGAAGTAGTTTTCTTAAATATTTACCGCCTTTAACCTCAATAAATTTATAGGTGTAATTTGAATATAAGACTACAATTAATATTGATATCAAAAAAACCAGTAATTCAGTACTCGTATTTCGTGGTAATTTAAGTACACTAAACATTATTTTAGGTGTTAAGGAAATTACCAATAAATGATTTAGATAGATAGAGTAAGAAACTTTTCCTAAAAATTGGATAGGTTTAGTATCAAGAAGCTTACTGAGCAAACCATCTGTTTTTAACAATGTAGTAATTGATAATGCAAAAAATAATGGAATTGTAAATAACCCAAACATTCCACCATCACTTCCTTCAACATCATAAGAATTTAAAATATAAAAAATTGATAAAATTAATATTGGAATAAGATACTCTAAATTATTATTTAGTTTGAATTTTATTTTATAAGATAAAAACACAAAATACCCTAAATTAAAAGAAATTAAACCTCTAACAAATCCATAATCACCAGTCCAAAACAGACCACCTTTATAAACGCAAAATAGCACTGAAACTAGAGTTATTATAAAAAGTAATATCTTCTTACTTTTTCCAATAGCATAAATTGAAACAAGACCAAATACTATATAAGATGTTATTTCAGCCGAAATTGACCATGTAGGTGAATTGAGCCCTAAGCCAGCACCGAATATCGGATTTGAGTTAGATAAAGATAAGGTTTCAAAAAGTTGAAATAAGAGTTCTTTAGTTGTTAGAATATCATCACCTGTAGAAGTGAAAAAATTACTCATTTGATTCTTTAACAACATATAAGCTAAAAATAATATAGAGGTAAAAAATAATAACGGATATAACCTTGCAATTCTTTTTTTCATATAAATCCAAAAATCGCTATATGTCTTCATTTCATTATAGTTAAATGCAATTACAAACCCACTCAACACAAAGAAAAAATCTACAAAAGTATAAGACTGTCTTATAAAAAAATTACTACTTATAAAGTCTGGAAAATAGGTGTAATGAATTGGGACAATCATTAAACTAAATATACCTCTTAAACCATCAAGTTTTGTTATCCTCATCACAATAATTATTAAATATACTTATTACTAAAAGTAGGTGGTAATTTTAGATTAAATGAAAAAATAAGATATGTATTTACTTTTTTAATGAAATAAATTGTTTTAAAAAAAAATTCATCCCTAAGTTGTAAATAAATAGGTTTCCAAAATTTGGGTCTTGGGGTTGTTATCATTATAATCTTTTTATAGCAGTGCAAATATATAATAAATAATATTTCAAGATGACAATTTTTACTTAAAATGGATAATTACTCTGGGTATTCAATCCTTAAATGATAGATACCATTTAGCTTCTTTTTAATTACTTTTTTAATGGTTTGAATTTCTTTAAAAGTAATATTGGCATTCATGAACTGCCCTTTTTCCATTTGACCAGCGACAATCTTTTCTATTAAATCATCAATGAGTTGTGCACTTGGCTCCTTTAAACTTTTAGAAGCAGCTTCAGCTGCATCACACATCATTAAAATAGCTGTTTCTTTAGAAAATGGTATTGGTCCTTTATAAGAAAAATCTTTAACATCTAAATCATGAGGATTGTCAGTTTCTTGTTGTTTATAAAAATAATAAACTAAAGACGTACCATGATGCGTTCTAATAAAATCAATAATCCTGTCTGGCAAACCATTCTTTTTTGCCAATTCAATACCATCTATAACATGATTGATAATAATTTCTGCACTATCTTTTGGTGGTAATTCATTATGAGGATTTACATTTGTAGTCTGATTCTCAGTAAAATATTTAGGATTTAGCATTTTTCCTATGTCGTGATACAATGCTCCTGTACGTACCAACATTGCATTGGCTCCAATTTCATTTGCTGATGCTTCAGCTAAATTAGCAACTTGCATAGAATGTTGAAAAGTTCCAGGTGCTTTTTCAGCCAATTCTCTTAGTAATTTTGAATTGGTATTTGACAGTTCTAATAATGATACATCTGATACTAAACCAAATGTTTTTTCATACACTAATATTAAAAATAATGATAGAAATGATAAAACCCCGTTTAAAGCAAATAAAATAAAATATTGCCAATTTATCTTTAATACGTCTCCTTCCTGTATAATATAAAAGGCTAAATAAGCTACCATATATACTAAAGTAATTTGACTAATTGAAATAAATAAATTAGCTCTTCTGTGTAACTCAGTAACTGTTAAAATGGTAATTATACCTGCAATAATTTGTAAAAAAATAAATTCAAAACTATTAGGCACAATAAAACCCAATAATAAAACAGTCAAAACATGAGTAAACAAACCCAATCGAGCATCAAAGAATGCTTTAAGGACTATAGGTAAAATTGGTAACGGAATTACGTATAAGTAATTTACTCTATATTTAACAACAAGTGTCACCAATAATATTATTAAAAATATATTAAAAAATATAAAGGTAACTTTTGTATTATTTTCAAATATAGATGCTCTATATTTTTGTAAAAAGAGCAAGAGCATTAATAATGCTAAAGCAACTAAAATTACATAACCAAATACTACCCAATAATAATTTGATTTACTCCATACTTGCGATTCATATTCTTTTTCTAATGAATTTAATATTCTAAATTTATTACCTTCAACAACATCTCCTTTAGATATAATTCTTTCATTTTCAGAAATTAGACCTTCAGTCTGTGAAATTTTATTCAACTCCTCATTAACTATTTTATTCGTCAATTCATCATCATAAAACACATTAGGTTCTAAAGTATTTATTAGATTTTTTGTCAAATATTCCTTCAACAATTTATATCTAGAATCATTAATTTTTTTATCTAGTACATTACCAATGTTATTTGCATTAATAAACTTATCAAAAACTACATCAGTAATAATATTTCCTTTTCTTAAAGCTACCAACTGCTTTTTCTTGGCCATATGAGTATCTTTTTCATTAAGATACCCTACTCGATAAACTATATTAATTAGCTCATTAGAGAATTTTAATAGCCTTTTATTATTATAATTACTCAGTATTGAGTCTTGAGGATTTTGAGTGATTTTTTTATTAAAATTCTCTTTTACTTTATTTACAACATCTTTATCATAAGAGAAATATAGTTTTTTACCTAAAGTAATACTCTCTTTTTCTTCTTCAACTTTTTGGATAGATTTTTGGATAGCAAAATCAAATGGTGCATATAAATTTTCATATTGCCATGGTTTTCCTCTTTGAAATTCATACTTAAAATGTGCTCCTTTCGGAAATAGGTATACAATAGCAAATGTTGTAAGAATAAAAAGGGCTATTTTATATAGTAAGGCATGATTTTTATATAATTTATTTAAAAAATCTCTAAAATTAAATTTCCCCATTTGATTAGCTTAGATTCAAGGTTATGCAATGTAAAAAAAAAAAGTATATTAGACCTTTTTTATAGTTATAATGTGTAAGTTATTATTAAAGAAGAGTAAATTTATAAAATTTATTTTTTTATGTAGTGTATCTGTTTTATCTATAATTGTTTGAATTATGGATTCAGGTTGTATTTTATATGCTGATATTTCTTTTACTATATTCGTTAGTTGTTTCTGTGTATCGTTTATTATTTGATTGTTATGATTAATTAACCATTTCTCAAATGCATCTTCTGTTAAATGCTTATCAATGATTAATCTTGTTATTTGTTTCCCATGATTTTTTGAATCTAACATATTACCTCTACCCGTTACAGCATTGCCAACCGCAAAAACATGATCATATCCAAACATATGATAATCAGCTTCGTCTCTCATTTTCAAAGATGAATATTCATAATGCAACCCATCTATTCTTTCAGGAATACTACCAATAGACGACACGACCATACTTGTTTTAATTTCAAAAAAGCTATGCTCTATCGGTTCAATTTTACCTTTATTTAAAGATACTTTTTGAAAAATAATACCAGTTAATTTTTTCTCTTTTTCAGTAAAATTAATAGGTATAGTCAAAGGCACAAATTCAAATAAGTACTTCTCTAAATATTTATTTAGTAATTTCTCTGAAACAACTTTAGCAGCTTCAATACTCTCGTTAGTAGTATCTTTTGGTGATTTCAAAGGCATATCTCTAGCTGTTCGTCTATAGGTAAGTCTTGTCTTTTTCACCTTAATATCTTCTAATGATAAATTTAACTTATCTAAAGTTTTTTGAACACCCTCTTTTTCTAAAGTAAATAGATCAATGTCAATCCCCTTTTCAAAAAACAAATGATACTTTACCTTTTCTATCAATTACAGCGACATAATGCTTTCTATACACCTCATTTACAATCATATACTTCAATTATTATGTAAAATAAGAAACATATTGCGTAATTACGTAACAATTGTTACATTTTACAAACTCCTTTATAAAATTTTAAGATTGATTAAAATTATCTAAATTCGCAAAAGAAATATAAAAGATATGAAAGATGTAGTAATAGTATCAGCCGTTAGAACGCCAATAGGAAGCTTTATGGGAAGCTTATCTAGCATACCTGCTACCAAGCTTGGTGCAATAGCTATTAAAGCTGCTTTAGAGAGAATTAAATTAGCCCCCGAAAATGTAGATGAAGTACTAATGGGCTGTGTATTACAAGCAAATTTAGGTCAAGCACCTGCTAGACAGGCTGCTATTTTTGCAGGGTTACCTAAAACGGTTCCTTGTACAACAATAAATAAAGTCTGTGCTTCTGGCATGAAAGCAATTATGCAAGCTGCACAAGCCATTCAATGTGGAGATGCTGAAATTATTATTGCTGGTGGTATGGAGAACATGTCTTCCGTTCCACATTATATGAATGCTAGAAATGGGCAAAAATTAGGAAACATTAATCTTACTGATGGCATGGTTAAAGACGGATTAACCAATGTTTATGATGATAAACACATGGGTACTTGTGCTGATTTATGTGCAACTGAACATCATTTTTCAAGAGAAGATCAAGATAATTTTGCCATTGAATCCTACAATAGGTCTGCAAAAGCCTGGGCTTCCAAAAATTTTAAAGATGAAATAATTCCTGTTGAAGTACCTCAACGCAGAGGAGAACCCATTCTCATCACTGAAGATGAGGAATATAAAAATGTGAAGATGGAGAAAATTCCATCTTTAAGACCTGTTTTTAATAAAGTAGGTACTGTAACCGCGGCCAATGCATCTACCTTAAATGATGGTGCTGCTGCATTAGTTTTGATGAGCAGAGAGAAAGCCATTGAATTAAACTTAAAACCTTTAGCTACGATTAAAGGGTATGCAGACGCTGCATTAGAACCAGAATGGTTTACTATTGCCCCTGCCAAAGCTTTGCCTAAAGCACTTTCAAAAGCAAACACAAAATTAGACGCTATTGACTATTTTGAATTTAATGAAGCTTTTGCTGTTGTTGGATTAGCAAATACAAAATTATTAGGTTTGGATGCTAGTAAAGTAAATGTAAATGGTGGTGCTGTATCATTAGGTCATCCTTTGGGATGTTCAGGAGCAAGAATTGTCGTAACATTGATTAATGTACTGAAACAAAATAATGGCAACTTAGGTGCCGCAGCAATTTGTAATGGAGGTGGCGGTGCTAGTGCTATTATAATCCAAAATAATTAAACACGTATTTGATGAAATACGGTATTTGTAACTTAAGTAATATCCCTCTTCGTATAGCTGCTGACAATGCTAGTGAAATGATTTCACAAGTATTGTTTGGTGATCATTTTAAAGTACTTCAAGAAAATAAAGAATGGTTAAAAGTTAAATTAGAATTTGACCATTGTGAAGGTTGGATAGAATACAAGCAGTTTTTAGAAATTTCTAAAGAGTATTTTGATAAGCTTACAACAGCAATATTTATCACTTCTAATGAAATGGTAGATTTTATTGAAGATCAACAAAATAGTTTACTCCCTATTCTTCTTGGAAGTCGATTGCCTTTTTTTGCTAAAAACTCATTTAAAATTGTAGATAAAATCTTTTCTTTTGAAGGTCATATCTCTGGAGCAAAATCTTCTAAAGAAGCTATTGTCAATTCCGCTTTTTTATATTTAAATTCTCCTTTTCTATGGGGAGGAAAAACTCCCTTCGGAATAGATAGTTCAGGTTTTACACAAATGGTGTATAGATTAAATGGATACAATTTATTAAGAAAAGCATCAGAGCAAGCTACACAAGGTGAAGTATTGAGTTTTATTGAAGAATCTGAACCAGGAGATTTGGCCTTTTTTGATGATAATGAAGGTGAAATTATTCATGTTGGTATCATTTTAGCCAATAATCATATCATTCATGCAAGTGGCAAAGTACGTATTGATAGACTAGATCATAGTGGTATTTACAATACCGATTTAAAAAAGCATACTCATAAATTAAGAGTTATTAAAAAGATATTTTAATCATAAAAAAAACTTCTCAATGAGAAGTTTTTTTTATGATTAAAATATCACTTTATATTTATTCTTTTGAGGCATCCCAAAGAGCTTTCATTTCTTTGTATTTATCATCCATCTCTAAATTTTCATACATACTCATTAATGTTCTAACAACATCTATATTGTCTTTCTTAAGATTATGAGCTTTTTCAAAATAAGGCAATGCCACTTTGTATAAATCTATTTGTTTAGCTTTAATTGCATCATATTTTTTAAAGTTACTTAAATTATCATTCATTTCCTCAACCAGTTCTTTGTCTTTTTCTAATACTAATGCTCCCATATTTAAATAGGCATCAGCATAATTAGGGTCTAACTCAATGGCTTTTTTATAATTTACTTGAGCTTCTTCAGACTTTCCTTGTTCTTGATTGATAACACCTACATTAAAATGTAATGTTGCATTATTAGGATCTTTTTGAATAGCTTCTTTCATTAAAGCAGCAAACTCATCCTTTTTATCTAATTTCAATAAAATATTAGCTTCAGTAAATAGTAAATCTACATCTTCAGGGTTTGCATCTCTTGCTTCACGTACTGCTGTAATAGCATTTTCTGTTTCGCCTTTTTCAACTAAAATCAAAGCTATATTTTTAATAATACTTGCTCTTTTAGATTTAGAAACTTCTACTTTTGGTTCTTTATATTTACCTGTTTTAACCATTAAGTCCATTTGAGATTTTGAACTAAAGTTCTCAGACTTATTACTATCAATATTAGTCGCAGAATATGTAGTTGCAATTCCCGTATATCCGTTCTCTTTCAATATCTTGAAATACTTCAATGAAGTCTCAAAATCTTTACTTAAGTAGGCCGCTGTAGCAGCATACTCTAAAAACACAGTATCCTTCTTACTCAAAGTGTAGGTTTGATATAATGTTTTTTTAGCATTTACATAATCTTTATCTTGGTATTGCTTAATCCCTTTATTAGAAACATCTGCAACTAAAGCATTCAATAAAGGTTGAGCTTCTGCTGTGTATTTAGAT
>Ga0256834_1002687_pt1 | contig 11068 bp, 16 predicted proteins | sample 4281140metaG_FD_190536 | JGI IMG/M metagenome (GOLD analysis project Ga0256834, IMG submission 190536) | Hydrothermal vent microbial communities from East Pacific Rise, Pacific Ocean - 4281-140 | ecosystem: Environmental > Aquatic > Marine > Hydrothermal vents | place: Pacific Ocean: East... | reverse complement strand
ATAAACACGACGACCACGAGCCTCTCAGACGGAACATCGAGCACGACCTACACCAGGATAATCAACGGAAGGATCTACACAAAAACCCTGAGCGGCTGGCTGGAGGTTAACAACTCCGCAATGGGTGACCTCGTCTGGGGGTACAACATCATCAGCCTTGCGAAAAAATACATAAACAGAACGCCCATCCAGAGGAGGGAAGACAACGGCCTGACGCTTGTTTACGGGATAGATACCGGCGACCTGCTCAAGATGGCCGCGACGTACTTCTCACCGACCCCCAGCGCCGAACTCAACGTCAGCAACGGCCTGCTGGAGCTGCACTTTGTTAACGGAGAGCTTAAATGGGGACGGATATCCTACGAGGCCAGCTCTGAGGCGGAAGTGAGCGACCCCACCATGGGTAACATGACGATAGTTCAGAAGGGAAGCTGGGAGGAGGTCATAAACGTAACGGGGGTCAACCATAAGAGGGAAGTGGAAAAACCTTAACGGAGCTCCACAACCTCAAAGGTGTTGAATGCCAGATCGATGAGGAGAAGCTTGTTTAGGAGGGGCTCTCCCAGGCCCGTTAGGAGCTTTATCACCTCCATGGCCTGAAGGGAACCCACAACCCCGGCGGTTGCCCCAAGCACGGGAAAGCTCTCCTCCGTTTCTTTCATGTCGGGGAATATCTCCCTGAGGCTCTTCGTGATCCTGGGGACTATCGTGGTGACCTGACCGAAGGTACCCTCAACCGCACCGTGGACAAGCGGGACCATCTTCCGGTGGGCGTAGTCATCCAGGAGGTAGCGCGTTTTAAAGTTGTCCAGGCAGTCAACTATCACATCGACCCCCTCGAGCACCCCGTCGATGTTGTCCCCGTTGAGCTCCCCGGCGAAGGTCTCCACAACGATATCACCGTTGAATCGTTCGAGCTTCCAGCGGGCCGATTCAACCTTCGAGTTTTTCCCGACGTCCTCCTCCCAGTGAAGGAGCTGCCTGTTGAGGTTGCTGAGTTCGGGTTTCTGGTTGTCCACGAGGAGGAGCGTGCCAACGCCGGCGGCGGCCAGATAGTACGCGACCGGGCTACCGATACCGCCCACACCCACAACGGCCACCTTGGAGTTCTTCAGCTTCTCCTGTCCGTCCGTCCCGAACATCGTTATCTGCCTGTCGTAACGTTCAAGCTCTCTCCCGCTCAGCATCTCAACCACCGCTCACCGGGGGGAATATGGCAACCTTGTCCCCCTCCCTGAGCACCTCATCAAAGCTTACGTAGCGGCCGTTCTTTGAAACGTGAACGTCCGCTAGGTCATCCTCCTCGGCGAAGACCTCGTTCCTGAGAACCGGATACTTCCTCCGGAGGGTCTCGATGAGATCCCGGACCGTCGTCCCCTCCGGAACCTCGATTTCCTCCTCACCCCTACCCACTAGGGAGCGATAACGTGCGAAATATCGAACGGTAATCCTCATCCTCACCACCCAGAGGCTATTGACCCGCCGAGTTAAAAAGGGTTACCTCCCAACAAACGGTCGGTGAACCGGAGCATCCGTCGATGCCCATCACCAATCGGTAGAGGGCATAACGCCTTGCCATCCCCCGGGGATTACCCCGTTACAGCTTCAGCTTTGTCGTCTATTCAGAGCTTTTTAGACACTCCACCCCTTTTGCGATTTTCGAGAATTCATTTCTCAGCATCCTCTTAACGAACAGGCAGTAGAGCATGAAAACTATTCCAAACGTTATCGCGGTTCCGTCCAGCAAAAATTCTAATGTGGAGACAGATATCAGAATGTAGTATGCATAAATGTCCAAAGGATCCCACGGGCTCTCATAACTCAACAAGCCCCTTATTTTCCTCAGCTCTTTATCGAATCCGTACTCCGCGACTACCACCGAAAACACGAGTGCCGCCATAAAGTACACCGACTCCCCCGAGTGAATATACGCCAAAATGGAGGAAAGAGAGATAAAAATCGCTGGGATTTCCAACCACCGAACTTCCTCCATATTCAACCCCCCTAAATGCCCCTCCAGGATCTTTCATACCTAAATTAACCACCAATTCGGTCTCTGTCGGATACTACCTAACTTCTGGGACTCCTACCTTTCTGTTCTTCACGAAACTAAACGTTATCTCACTCGCAAATATCAGTATCCCCGCAGATATAAAGCATACCCCATAGCCGTTCTCCAAAGTCGCTCCCGCCAGACAAAGTAACGGGGCAGAGAACATTCCAATCAGCGCCAGGGTAACCCACGGGTGGTGCTCTTTCCCGGGTAATGCTTCAATCCGCGGGATTTTTGTTTTTCTTCGATATACGTTAAGAGCGGGACCAACATAACTACGAAGATCTGTGGATAGCCGTGGACCCACCATACCCCCACTGAGAGGATGTAACCCACCAGAGCAGCTAACTCTTTGCATCTCCGGGTGCGTTGGGAAGTGATGACAAGGGCAAAAAACAGAATCGAAGATATAAAAGAAAGTACTATGGGTGGAACGTCTAATAGGGCTGATTGTGGAGATGGCATTATCCTCATCCTCCCCTCCGGATTTCCTCTCGAAGCCTCGAAACCTCCTGACTAAGTCCAGCGACCTCATCACGAAGATGCCTTAACTCACGCTCATACTTCTGCCTTCCACTTCTCCGTCTGATTCCTCTAAGATCTAGCATTGCCGCCCCACCCAGGAAAGTGTAATCCCCATTAACCCGACAGTAAAGGGAAACATCGTCAAGAAAAATCCGGCGGAGTCAGACATCAGCGGAAGATTGAAGAGGCCGCCGATTCCAAAATACGCCACGAAAAGGGCGAGAAGCTGTTTAGATTTCCCTCGAAGGCCCGAGAGGGTGGTGTAGCCGATGATGTACCGTATAACCTCATCCCTGCAGCTCTCTGAGTCTAAGCGTCTCCCTGCCCAGCAAATCGCTGTCATAATCATAAACGCCACTGCAGAGCCCACTATTGTCCTGATTGCGCTCCATGTTCCAAAGTACTCGGCCTGCAAAAATAAAGAAGATAAAATTAGAGCCCAGTAAAAGGTTTTAATACCCCGTGTCTTCCCCATTTCTCTGCCCCCGTTACGTGTGTTCCAGGAGGGATAGTTTTGAAGTACCTTTGACGTACGTTTTTCTCGAACCCATATTCCTGTTCAGTATCAATGCTTTTAGCAAACAATAAGCCATGATGATTGAGACTACATCCACAGGAACAACAAATAACAAAAACTGCCTGGATGAAACAGGAGAGATATACGTGGTCAGAATAACAACAGGAAGCGAAACCAGTATAAAAACGGCGTAGACCTGCCTCACCGCCCCGTTCTTTCCAAAGAGGTACTCGTAGGTAATTGTGACGCCCAGCGTGTAGTACTTGTCCTCATAGAGCTTATCTTCGTCAAGTTTGCTGAGGAGATGGCCCACAATAAGTGTAAGAACCACTCCGAGGGCAATCCCGGTAAATATCACGATACTGCTCCCAATCCCGTACTCAATGGATTTACCTACGGCAAAAACGAAAAGTAGTGGAAGCAAGAGCCAGTTCCTTGAACACGCGGTCATCACCCCTCCCCCTCTTAGCTTTAGATGTGTTCTAGTATGTACGTTTTAGGAACCCATTCCAAACGAAAACCAATGGGACCAACCATCATCTATCCAGTTTACCTCCCACAGCATTGTATATTGCGTATCCAACCAGGATAACCCCAATAACAAAGAGAGCAGACAACAATGGTTTAATTCCATCATGATATACGAAATAGAGGACACCAGCGACTGAACTCGACCAAAGAATAATGGTGTATTTTTTTAGAACTCTACCACTGGTCTGCCCCCAAAGACTGAACCATAGAAGCTCATATATGCAGAGCATGAGGGCCGTTAAAATCAGTACCAAGATCAATCCTTCAACATTACTTCCAAGCACCCCCAAGTTGAGGAGGAAGAATATAAAAGCCCCTATAATGTAGCCGTTCCTTCTGGGGCCGTTCTTGTATCCAGAGGTTGCAAGCTGAAGGACACTCATGGCAATGAGGTTAAGGAAAGCAATTTGAAGGGCGGTCGAAAGTCCCCGGAGGAAACCAATGGCCATGAAAAGCAAAAGAAGGGAAGATATGACGGGAACCATCAAATGCTTGCACTTCATAATCAACCACCCCACCAACCCGCTAAAGTTTCCAGAGCTTTGTCTTTTCCGTAGTAGAGAAGAACCCCCCAGAAAATCCCGGCAGGGTTAAATTCAACTCCCTTAACCTTCACTTTAAACTCTGAGGGGACTTTTAGTAGCGTCCATGCAGATACGTAAGCCATTCCTCCGCTCAGCACGTAGTCCGCCGCAACGGTCTTTGCATCCATTGTGACTTGGACATAATCCGACACGTGGCCCTCAAACTGCTTCCATTCGCTTCCGTCATAGGTGTAACCGAGAGTGTATTTAAAGCCTACCTCCACGTACTCACCGTCCTTGGAAGCCACTTCTGTTGCATCGGCAACGCTTATCGGAACCCACGATGAAATCTCCAGCGGGAGCTTAAAGCTTACCGTCTCCAAGCTCGAGTCCCCCGGAAATATTACCTCCAGTCACGAAAATCCAAGCGAGCAGAATGCTTCCTCCATAAACAATGGAAGGAGGACTCCTGCACTGAATTACATAAACAGTAGCAGAGATTAATGGAAGAAACCTGAGTACAAATATTGCAAACTTCTCCAATTTCCTGTTCAGAATGGCGAAAAAATAGGCAACTCCCCACAACCACAGGAGGGCCAAACCCCACCTTTCTGAAAGGAACCATGCCCCCTCAAGAGCTAACCCCCCGCCAACAATAATCAAAATCGGAAGTGGGAGATCTTTTCTCCAGAGACTCCTTCCATCCATAGCATCGTACATCGGAATAGTGTTCCGTTGAGTGTAGACCCAGTAATCCCTAGAAGTCGGGAAAACCACAATAATTAGCCACACAATGAAAAGCACTAAGACAGCAGAAACGTGCGGAGGGTTGGTCAGGAAAGCCAGGACTTGAACGACCGGAATTGATATGATAATGTAGTTTATCAACGCCTTATGTAACTCTCGTTCTTTAATGACAGAGGTTAGAAAAAGAAAAAATGCAAAGGGTATTGTCCACCACCCGCAGGTTTCCAGAGACATTTTCATCACCCCACTGTTTGATATAGCCCTACTATGAAGGATATCCCCCCAATAATGCTCAATGCTGGGGCAGAGATAAAAAATCCTACTGCAGTTGCTACAGTACCCCCGATAAAAATAGTACCACTTATCGCAGCTTGAACTGAATTCTGAGTTATCTCAGCGCTGGCGGTTCCTGCAAATTCTTTGTTGAACAGGCCTTTGAATTCATAATGCAACTCTACAGTGAACGTTAGTCCATACAGATCATGTTCAAGTGTGTAAACGTTGATACTCTTAGTGTTTCTCTGAAACACAATGATGTAATAATTGTGAGGTCCAATGTTTATTCTTGCAGTATGAACCCACTCCCCAACTAAGTTTTTATCAAGTGTCCTGGGGCTAATCTTAATGGTATAAACATCGGTTATATTACCTACCAAGTTACGTGATGTGGGATTGTACAGGATGGCTTCACATGTTAGAGTTCCCCTGTACAATAAGTGATGTTCTCGATCAAGCCCTGTCGACAGATAGAGATCATCACACTCAAACCCCACCTGCTTCAGCGTCCCGTTCGTTGGTTCCACTTCCACCGTCACTTTACTCCAGTGTTCTTCTCCTGCACCGTTGGGCTTACCGTCGTAATTGTCGAGGAAGAGCTTGTAAGTGTGATTGCCTACACCATAAACGTCAAGACTGAAGGCCGTTAAAGTATAATTCCTCGTGTTAGCCGGCAACCTGCCGATAAAACCACCAACACTCTTAACCACTGTACCGTTCTCATCCTCCACGAAACCACTCAACGAAACCGCCTGATCCCCAAAATTCCAAGCCTTCACCGTAAAGAACACCCTCCCACCACCCTCAAGCCCCCTCGGAAAAACTGACCTCCCGCGTGCTGGGGGTATTTCCCTTCAATGACTTCCGATAGTACCCTACGAGAAGGTAGGTGTAGAGTGCCGCCCACAGAGCATCGCTCAAATAAGCTCTAAGCTTGGGAGGATTATCCACCGCAAACCCAAGGTAGATAACAACGAAGGCGCTCACCACCAACACCGGGAGAGGCAGGGTTCCATTCTTAAGTATCCACCACACTTCCACGCTCCACAGCAGGAGCAACGAAACCTGAACAACAAACGAAAAATCAAAGTACCAGTAGTAAATATTAGCAAAAGTATCCCATAGCAGTAATAGGAGAGGGAGAAAGAGAAGCAATTTAAATATAAAGTTGTCCATTTAACATCACCCCAGAGACTCTTCACAAACTCCCATAGCTTGTCTTTGGAATAAGCTACTGTAACTATCAGCGCTATTGTCTTTATTATATTTTCGCCGAAGTTTTTTAAGGTCTAAGGTAGGGACAAAACTAGGAAATATTCAGATAATTACATCGCCAACACTTCTCGCATCTTTCAAAGGCTCATGGGACGGCCGTTCGTACTCCATATGGAACGGGTAAGCGGGAGAAACGCCAACAGTGAACGTACACAATGGTATCAAAAAGATCCTCCGAATACCCAAGGAACGAGGCAAAAATTGATGAGAATACCAAAAGCGATAGGGCACTTTGGCAGGATCTCATCCTCCATGTCATTACAACGCCCGCCAAAAGGAAAGGATAGAGAGCGAAAGGCTCAAGTAAATCAAGTCCCATGCTCACCACCTTCCCTTATCTCGAATTAACTTCTTGATTATTCGCAGTTTTTATGAAGTTCTTAATCCAGAGGGCAGTTAGGGAGTAGTGGATGATTAGAGGAGGAAGTAGATACCATCGAATACCAAACTGCTCTATCATGGCAAGGGGAGCAAGTAAGGGGTACGGAATTTTAAGTAGTTGTTGCAATCCAGTTTCAAGTTTTAGCATGAGGCTCAGCGATAGGTAAACCCCAGTATATGCAAAAATTAAAGGGATGACGTGTCCTCCTCCCGATTCGAATAATCCAAAAGCCATGATGCCTGAGAATATTAATACGATGACTGAAGCTCCAAGTATCAACAACACATTCTCCTTCTCTCCCCGGGGTGATGTTGGGGATATATAAAGCAAGAAGGGGTAAATAACAAACAACCACAGATACCCGAACCAAAATATGGATCCAAGTATGATCGTGATAACTCCCACGTGCTCCTTAAGAGCTAATGATACCCCTGAAATAAACAGCTCACCGAGGATTAGCAAGGCAAGTACCTTATGATCATCTCTGTATCCATTTTTCCAAACCCTGAACCCCACAACCAGTAAAAGAAGGTAAAAAGACATAACTAAAAGTCCATTCAAATTCATCATGTCTCTTAACCTCCCTTATTTTGGATTAACTCCTTGGTTAATGAAGCCAACTCTACAATCAACGGTTCCACCGTAGGTTATGTAGGCTATATCACTAAGACCCCCACTGGTCGGATTCAACCACAAGTCCCCGCAGGAGACGCTTGTCATTCTGAGGTAGGGAGTTCCATTGACTTTAACTTGAGCACTCGCCATAACGACATCCCCAACCTTCAAGTAAAGCGTCATATTCTGAATTAATGGTCCTATGGTTGCAAGTATGTGCGCCGTTCTGTTAGCGTAAATGGTTAAGTAACCATCACTTGAGAGCGTGTAATTAAGAGTCTTTGCCGAGTCATTTGATTTTGGCCACCACGTATTCCCCGTATTACCCACAATTCCACTGGCCAAGTCTGGGCATAATCAGCCGTATTCTCAACAGTGATAAAGATCGCAACAGTACCATTGGCATTCACCACCCCCGGCTCGACATAAGACAACGTAAATCATCCATTGCACGAAGTGCCTCCACTGTGTGATTCTTCATCTTCAGGTTCGCGCTTAAGAGTAAAAGTCGCCCAGAGATGCAGTAACACCCCAACGTACAGCACAACTAAAAAGATTGCCTCAATTAAGCTCCACCCAGATAGATAACCAATCGTGTATCCAATGAGGGCATAATAAAAAGTCACCCAGAGCATATTAAGAACAAATCTCTTATCAGAGAACTTCGTGTGGAAAACGCTCACAAACAGTGGCAATATAAGGGAATAAACAGAGACCAAAAGAACGATACCCACCATGTTTCCGTGTACAAGGTTCATTGAACCAACAATGCGAGTTAGAACAATTAATGGGTACAACGTATAGGTAACCAGGGACCAAAAAGAACCAGAAAAGCGAGTCAAGTTTTCCTTTGATTCTGAGTTAGCCATGGATTCATACGCCATATTAGCACCCCAAAATCCAAGAATAAGAGGAAGCCCAACAAAAATGGTGTATCCAACGCCGATTAGAAGATTTAATAGGATATATACCTGGCTGAAAAGAAGTAATGCCAAGGGAAAGTCCCTCCTAAACCCATTGGGAGAAATCCTGCCGACGTAGAGAGAAGCAATAAAAATGCCAAGAATAAAAAAGATGCTTGAATACAAGATATTCACCTCCCACGTTTTCTCCTCCTGAGCCTTTCCTCGGGCTTTTCTGGAGTCAGTTCCTTTTATGTGTTTCCCCTTCCGGGCCTCTCCTTCACTCCTCCAGAGTCAGCCTCCTTTAAGTTCAACGTAACCGTGTCAGCACCCTTGAGCTCCAAGTGCCCCCCAGGGAAACGCCACTCAAACAAGTTGAGGTGGGAGGATCAGACACTGCTATCCCACCGTTCCTCGATGCCCCCAGTTTCCCATTTTCCAGACCTCTATCCTTCACCCGTGCTCTGTGGAACGTTGTGTCTCTTAACTATTTCTTTTGAGTTTTCAAGATGTTTGAGGCTTTATCTGCGTTTCCAAGTTATATCCCCTAGCGGTGCTAGCAGGTAGAATACTACAATAAAACCCGCAAATATTAAAAAGACTATGTGGAGGACACCGAGTATCGCCAATAATGAGGCTCCCTTGAATGAGTCAGTGACAAAAAATACTAACCACACAAACAGGTATGCAATAAAAAGAAGAGCAAGGAGGTCTCTTGGGATTCTCTGCATCTTATCACCCCCAATTATCAAATTGTTATCTCCAGCGGCTTTGAACGGAGCTTTAGTTTCTTCGAGTATCACCCACAGAGCCAACTCAAAAGCCACGTGTTTAGGCACATCAACATTATGTCTTCCGATTATCACCTCTTCTCTTATCCCGCTTTAAAGCAATAAAATCATCTGACGGGTATATAAGGTTCCACAGGTAAAAAAGGCATAACTTACTGGTAACGATAAAATGAACCCTATAACTAATGTTTCTGGTTGCAAGTTTCTATTTGTCAAGCAAAGTATGATAAATGCGAGAAAATACCCTTTAAAAAGAAAAGAAACAAATGAGTCTTTGTTCATGACTCATCCCCCCTGTAAGGTTGTTATCCTCCTGCATTATTTATGGATTTGCAGTTTCTAGGAATTAGTTGAAGGAGTTTTAATGCACCGAGGATATGAATTGTGCCAAAGGATAGAACTGCCAATGTCTGGAAAAGCGAGTCTGCAAATGTTATTAGCATTCCACCCCAGAACAAGAGGAGATAAACCATTATATTGTCTTTCCACTTGCCCGTGAGCTGTATGATCAGATAAAACACAATGCTCACCAAGACAATCCTCGATGAAAATGCCAGGTATATTAGTGCCCCCAGGGTCAACCCATCGACCAAATGAAGAGATCTTAATGCTTTGGCAAGCAGTAGGAATCCAAAGATTATAAGCCAACCCAACACGCTACTTTTTGTTTCCGCCATTATTGTACTCCAGAATAAGAGAACATACGGTAGGCCCAAGTAAAGATTCAGCAGATACTCAAGCCGCTTCTGCTCAAGGGTACTAAATGTAGCAAAATACACTAACATAAAGACAAGCAACAACACAGGAATAGAAACTAAAAGAAAGGCAGAAATTTCCCCAAAATTCATGACTCATCCCCCACTATGAGATTATTGTCACCATGGTTGTCAGGAGGCAATGGCTCCGTTAAGCCCCTCCAATAGAGCTCAGCCCAAGTTTGGATAATCCATGAAATTCCAGCGGTGTAAGCAAATTCTCCAATTGAGGACACTACTGTCATTACAGATTTTGGATTTTCTTTTGCTGTGCTCCAAACTGCTTTTCCAACTCCAACTACTACTGAAATTGCATCCTTAGAAGAAACGTGAATATTCCCTCCGAGATTCCTTGGGTTCATTTGTATCACGTACATCACTGGTTCTTTTAGTGTGTTTAAATATGCTTTGACTGCTATTGGCGTCCCAAGGTTTATATTACTTAAGTCCACCGGCACTCTCTCCTGAAGTTCATCGTTAATTGGTATTGTGAAGGTGAAAGTCCCTGAAGAGCCGGGATTTAGAGCTAAGCTACTTGGATCTGGAACCACTAAATTGTTGCCCTCGGTACTGTCGTATATCTTACCCCCTGCGAAGTAAGCGTCCGTTATCCAAGTGTTTATGGGGGTGTTATTTAAATTAGTTACCGTAACATTGCACGTTACTGAATCATCACCCTCGCTAACGAATTCTGGATTACAAGTCATTACTGCACTGATACTCCCCTGTGCATTTACTTTTATGGTTTTCTCCTCCTTCTCTTGACCGTTGACCATGAGGTAAAAGTCATAAGTGCCGGGGTTTTCAAAGTTGAAGTTAAACCAATCCTGGTATTCACCGAGGGGATCAAAGTTAACCTCAGCCTCCTTGACCTTGATGGCGTCATGCCACTTACCATCTGGTGAGGTGTAAACGTAATAGACCCTAACCGGAACAGAATGCCTTGGGGCATTCTCCACATTTTTGACGTTAAGGGCAAACCTCACCCTAGTACCCGTTGAAACATCACTGGTGACATTAACGCTCAAAATTCCACTGAAACCATCATTAGTTCCAATATTAAAGCTACCCCCCTTTGTATCCTCTATGAATTTCTGCCCGCCAAGGAGGGTGTACGCCTTCACTATGTAGTAATGCTCTCCCTTCACAGTGAGCCAGTGAAGGCTAAAGAGTGT
>Ga0256834_1002686_pt1 | contig 11069 bp, 11 predicted proteins | sample 4281140metaG_FD_190536 | JGI IMG/M metagenome (GOLD analysis project Ga0256834, IMG submission 190536) | Hydrothermal vent microbial communities from East Pacific Rise, Pacific Ocean - 4281-140 | ecosystem: Environmental > Aquatic > Marine > Hydrothermal vents | place: Pacific Ocean: East... | reverse complement strand
GTTTTGGCGGAACAAGCGATCAATATGGATGACTTGAGCACTGATGTTCTTGCGGGTGAAATTAAAAATGCCCAAGAAGATGTCAATGATGCAACGTCAGATGCCAAAAAGCATAAAGCGCAAGAAATGTTAGATCAACTCAAGCAGCTTGAAGCATCTCTTTAAGTCTTTATAAAAAATATTTCTCTATCAAATTAACAAGGGGCCGTTGAATTTTCATCGGCCCCTTTTTATATAAATCATCACGATCGTATTTATTACTCTTTGATCTCAGTAATGCGTAGTAAGTTGGTTTTACCTGGCGTGTTCAATGGAACACCAGCGGTAATAATGATTAGATCACCACGTTTAGCGAACTTTTCTTCAACTGCAATGCGGACAGCGCGTGCTTCCATATCATCTTGATCTTTAGCATCTTCAGTTAAAACGCAATGTAACCCCCAACCAAGGGCTAAGCGCCGCCATGTTTTAATGGAAGGAGTGAGTGCAATGATCGGCACTTCGGGGCGTTCGCGAGAGGCCCGTAACCCTGTGGAACCTGAACCTGTGTAACAAACGATTGCAGCCACATGTAGGGTTTCTGCAACAGAGCGGGCTGCTGAAGTGATTGCATCGGCAGTTGTTTGTTTTGGTGTTGGCCGTTGGGCTGCCAGAATGCCGCGATAGAGCGGGTCACCCTCAACAGAAATCGCAATCTTATGCATTGTTTCAACAGCTTTTTCAGGCCATTTACCCATTGCAGATTCAGCTGATAGCATAACCGCGTCAGCGCCTTCAAAGAATGCTGCGGCGACATCTGAAACCTCAGCGCGCGTTGGCACAGGTTCATCAATCATGGACTCGAGCATTTGCGTTGCCACGACAACAGGCTTGCCTGCTTTTCTAGCTTTTCGGGTAATTCGTTTTTGCCAACCGGGTACAGTTTCAATTGGTAGTTCAACGCCCAAATCACCCCTTGCGATCATTAGTGCTTCGCAAAATGGAATGATGTCATCAAGGTAAGTAAGTGCTGTTGGTTTTTCAATTTTTGCAATAATGGCTGCGCGACCGCGAACCAATTTTCTGGTTTCGGCAACATCGGCAGGTCTTTGCACAAATGAAAGTGCAATCCAATCCACGTCATCTTGACATGCAGCTTCAAGGTCGGCGCGATCTTTTGGTGTTAGCGCGGGCATTGGTACTAAGGTATCTGGTAAATTCACCCCTTTGCGGGCTGATATTGCGCCGCCGTAAATCACTTTCGTGGTGATTTTATCGCTGCTGCACGCCGTTACTGTCACACGTAGACGTCCATCATTGATGAGGAGGTCGTGTCCAACTTCAACAGCTAGGAAAATTTCTGGGTGGGGTAAGCATACACGTGTTAAGTCGCCGGGCGTCTCATCCATATCGAATGAAAACTCTTGACCTGTTACAAGAGTGACTTCGCCGTCGGCAAACGTGCCAATGCGTAATTTTGGGCCTTGCAAATCAGCGAGAACACCAATGGGGTACTCGTGCTTTTTTTCAACTTCCCGGATTAAGCCATGGAGCTTTCGCATATCATCATGACTTGAATGGCTCATATTTATCCGGAATACATCGACTCCGGCTAAAAATAGTTTTTCGATCATCTCTAGTGTATCGGACGCTGGTCCCAGTGTTGCGATGATCTTTGCGTTACGTTCACGCCTCAAAAGATTATTTCTCCGATTTTGCAGCACTGGTTATGGAGATTGACCAATCTAGCTCTTCGCCTGTGTCAACTTCATAAAAGCCAGTACGCTTTGCTTTGCGTTTTTCGCAGTCTTTTATACCGCGAATGGTGAATAGCTTTTCCTTGGTGCACATCATGGCTGTGCCGCCCCAGGAGCCGCCGGCTTTGTAATCGATTGCGAAGATATAATAGTACCGAGCTATCAATGGCCCTTCGAGTAGGGTTTGACAAACATTAGGCTCAACATTCCACCAGCCTTCGCTTGCCCAGCCCTGTTGGTCTTTATAACCAAGAGCCACGCCGACAAGATTTGGTGTTTTGTTACAGAGTTTTAAATCTGCAAGGGCAGTGCTCGATGAACTTGTTAGAGCACCAATTGCTACAAATGCAGCAAGGCTTATCCCTGATCCAAATTTGGAAAATAATGTTGGTGTCTTCAACTTCGCCTCCTGATTCATCACAAAATTTTGACGAATCTAATTACACATAGAACTATAGTCTTTTTTACCCCACCACGGGAATAGCGCGATTTGTCCACCCTTGCAAATACGAACTAACAAATCTAACTAGAAATCTGTTTAAAATTTAATTGCCAATTAGGCTATAAGATGGCAGTTGGCCATAACATTTATTATTATTACTCTAAAGTCTTCAAAAAATGACCGCGCTAGAAAATAAAACTCACCTTCACCCAACAAACCGCGAGGAGGGCAATCCTGCATTTGAAACGCTGGAAGGTCGCCCTGACAGTGGAATTGTGATTATCAGCGATCATGCGACTAATATTGTACCAGAGGCTTATAAACAGCTGGGGTTGCCCCCTAGTGAGTTTGAACGGCACATCGCGTATGATATTGGTGCTGAGAGTTTAACGCGTTATTTGGCAAAAGCCATTGGTTGTCCTGCTATTATGTCGAGGTTTTCAAGATTACTGATTGACCCTAATCGGGGATCAGATGATCCAACGTTGGTTATGCGGTTGTCAGATGGGGCAATTGTGCCGGGCAATGCGCAAATTGATAGAGAAGAAAAACAACATCGCATAGATACGTATTACCAGCCCTATCATGATGAAGTCGCTCGGGTGATTGATTTTAGTGTGCAAGCTGGGTATCCACCGTTGGTTTTTTCGATTCACAGTTTTACCCCGTTTTGGAAAGGTGTTGCACGGCCGTGGGAGGTTGGTGTGCTGTGGGAAGGCGATGATCGTTTTGCACGACCGCTGATTGATTATCTGAGCTGCGATAAAAGCCTTAATGTCGGCGAAAATGAACCCTATGTTGGCGGCATTGAGGGCGAAAGCCTTGATAAGCACGCACGGGCGCGTGGTTTATCAGCTGCTTTGATTGAAATACGCCAAGACCTGATTGGAGATAAAACAGGTGTGGACGAGTGGGGAAATCGACTTGCACAAATTTTGCCTAAAATTCACAATGAGCTCAAAGTTTAGATAATATTATACAGGAATAGTTTTATGGAATCTGATGTAACTCAAAGCGTTGCGCAAAGCCAAATTCGGTCAATCGTTGAGCGCATTGAACGGCTTGAAGAAGAGAAAAAAGCGATAGCTGACGACATTAAAGAAGTTTATGCCGAAGCCAAATCAAATGGTTTTGATACCAAGACTTTGCGTAAAGTTGTGACGTTGCGCAAAAAGGATCGGGCTGAACGCGAAGAAGAAGAAGCGATGCTTGATCTGTATCTCAATGCAATGGGCATGATTTCAGCAGGGCTTTCACAAGATTAAACCTTAGAGTGCCTATCACACCAGCGCCAGCGCCTGCCAAGCAGCGACTATCAAACCAGTAAAGCACACCTAAGATTGCTAGAATGGATGAGGCTTGTTGTAAGCGTAATTGGGTATTGCTCATGCCAAGTGCGTATAAATGGGGTAGGTTTGCGTACTTACTACGTAGATCTCGGTATCTTGCAACAGTTAACTATATTTTCTCCCTGAGTTAGAAAAAATGAAGTGTGGCGGACAGTTAATTTGGTCTGCTTGTTTCTTTTTTTATATTATTTCAGGAAATCACAAAAATGGTTACAGGTATAAGCAATGCGGGTAATGCGTCTGTACAAACAGATGCGCAGTTTTTAACTTCAGCTGCTGCAAAGCTCGGCATTGATGGCGGGCAAGTTTCTGCGTCATTTACTGATAAGGGTGAAAGCTTCACGCTAACGGGTGAAGTTAAAGACAAATTTGATTATGAAGGTTCAAATGAAGCCTCAACAAATTTAGAAGTTTCAACGTCGTATGGTGATAATTCAACCTTTTTTGTATCCGCAAATTCGACATCAAAAAATGGCGATGTGTCTGATAAATACACTGCTGGCGCCAAGTATTCATCTGATGTGGATGGAAAAAAACGTACTGGCCAGTTAACTGTATCTAATAAAGATGGTGACACCAGTTATCAGGCAAAAGGCAGTTTAGTTGATGCGCTAACCGATGATGCAACGTTGTCGATAAACATGCAATTTGATTATGCTGGCGAAGAAGTTGCAGTAAAAAACTCTGCTAAACTTGATCTGACATTTGACGATAGTTCTATTGATTCTCTTACAATCGGTGAATTTATGGATACGGAAAAAGGTTCAGGCTTCACGTTGTCCGCAGATGAAAAATTCTCTGATAAATTGACCGGATCTGCAAATGTGGGTGTTTTCGATAATGGTTCAAGCATTGCTTCTGTGGGCGTTACTTATGCGGCAAGCGAAGATACATCACTTTACGCAAATGTTTCTAGCTTTGAGCAAGAAGGTGTTGATACATCTTATGGCGCACAAGCTGGCGTTAAAACTAAATTCAATGACAGTTTGGCATTAGAGGTTGGTGGCTACAGCGGTGATTATACCGAATTTAAAGATGCCAGTGCACCCAAACCACACGATGAAGGTGTTTATGCAAATCTAAGTTGGAAGTTTTAATTCAAGAATAGCTGATCTTGTTTTTAGTAACAGGATCAGTTTTTTTGTTTAAGGGTAAGAAGATGACAGATATTTCCATAAAAGATGTTTTTACAAACGTATTTGGTTCTGAAAAAGAAACAACGTTCGATCAAGTTAAAGATAAGGCGAAGTTAGACAGATCGAAATCAGATAAAGCACAAGAAACCCCTCTTGAAAAACTCAAAGGTGTTAAAATTCACGTGACAAAAGAATATGTCAAGGAACATGGCACAACGATTGTTGGCACCAAAGGTGATGATATTTTTATTGTTGATGCTGATGTTAAAAAGTTTGATATTAAGGGTAATGGGGGTAAAGACAAAGTTGTGATTAAAAAGCCACTGCCTGAAATTAGCTTTCCAAAACTTCCCAATGAGTGACCTTATAGGATCATCCAGTATTGTCTGAGTAATGCTGCTTACTTCCCTCTTAACTCACTGTTTTACGGTGAGTTTTTTCTTGGGTAGAGCTTAGTGGGGAGGGGGGTACGTAGATACGTAGGTTGCCTAAGTAGTTTACCAGAATGGGTTTTAACCATATTTTTTGGGATAGTTAATTTATCAAATCATAGAGTTTGAATGAAATTAAACTGGAAGGATAAGAAAATGGGCTTAGGAAGTATTATTGGTGGTGTTGTAGGTAGCATCGTACCTGGAATTGGAACTGCGATTGGTGCAGGTATTGGTGGTGCAATTGATGGCGCTGGAAAATCTGATGGCGGTGGTGGCATTGGCGGCATGCTTGGTGGCCTTATGGGCGGTGGCGGCGGCATTGGCGATATGCTTGGTAGTGTCATGGGCGGCGGCGGTATGATGGGTATGGCCACTCAAATGCTTGGTAGTTTGTTTGGTGGCAATGATGCCAGTGCAAATAAAGAACCTGCAAATAATATTATCAACCAGATTGTTAATTTGGTGATGCAGCAAATTAATGGTGGTGAAGCTCAACAAGTCGCTGCCCCTGCTGTAAATGGCCCGAGCCAAAGTAGTGCACAAGTTCATGCCGAAGCATGTTGTCATCATGCTCAAGAATATTCTTGAGTCAAAAATTTAATGCAGGCTTTATCTGTGTTTCAATTCAAACCCGTTGCTCTGGCAGCGGGTTTTTTTGTGCGTGATGGTTAACAAAAGAGGTCATTAGACTGTCAGAGTACGTAGTACGCATTTCTTCTACGTATTTTACCAGAATGGGTTTTTTTCTATGTAACGGGCATTGTGGTTTTATCGAATTAGAACAAAATTAAAAAGGAGATAGAAAATGGGTATTGTAAGTGATTTTGCTGGTAAACTAGCAGGCGACGTTGTTGGTAGTGTTTTAGGCGACCGTGCTGGTGATAAATTTGAAAACTTTACAAAGAAAGCGGTTGGCTTTCATGAGGCGATCAGCCCAGGTGCTAAGTTTACTTCGAATTTAATTGATTCCGTTATCGGGCAAGACAACAAGCAAGCCCGTCCTTCAACAGCTCAAAATGTTGAACATCACTGCTGCCACCATGTAGATCCGCAACCTGTAGACACTCCAAATACACAACAACCTACTGATTTTGCCGATATGGATGGTGTTGATGGTAATGTTGTTCAAAACGATCATGATTGTCCAAAGCCTGAAGGTAAAACAATCATCGTTGACCAAAAGTATTTAGATGAACATGGCGGTGTTGTGAAAGGTGGTGATGGCGATGATACTTTCATCATTAAAGGCGACCTTAAAGATGTAAAAATTGTTGGTGGCAAAGGTGATGATACAGTTATCGTCAATGGCTCTTTAACGGATGCAAAAATCAACCTTGGTGAAGGTAATGATACATTTGTTAATAATGGCAAAATCTCAGATGCAAAAATCAATCTTGGTGAAGGCAATGATACAGCCATCAATAATAGCAAGATGGATGATGTGATGCTCAACGCTGGTGCCGGTGATGATACGGGTGTCAACAATGGTGAAATCACTAATAGTGTTCTTGATGGCGGTGCTGGTAAAAATACAGGCACAAATAACGGCACACTTACTGATAGCATTCTGAAAAACTGGTCGAGTTCTGCTAATCTCAATTGCGATAATGACCCAGTAACTGAACAACCAGAAACCCCTGTTGTTGAAGAGCCAGAAACCCCTGTTTCAGAAGACCCTGCCGTTGATGACAATCATGACTGCCCAGTGGAAGAGCCTGTTGTTGCCATTAAAGATGGTGCCCGCATTTGGGGTGATCCGCATTTTGTTGGTGCTGATGGCGGTGAGTATGATGTGCAAGGTGAAGCTGGTAAAACTTACAACTTGTTGTCTGATGATGGCATTCAAATTAACGGTAAGTTTGAAGACTGGAAAGGCAATGGTTCTACAATTGTAGGTGAAGCTGGTGTTGTTCTTGGCGACGATCAAATTAAAATCGGCAAAGATGGCTCTCTAGAAATCAACGGTGAAGTCATTGATTGTGACGGTGTGTTCGCTGACGGCAAAGTTATTAAAGAAGGTAATAAGGTCACCATTAAAGATGAAGAATATGATGTCACGTTCCATCAAACTGGCGATTATATCAACATTGATTTTGCAAGTGAAAATGTAAATGCTGATGGTGTTATGCCTCATGGTTTGTTTGGTCAATCAGCTGATGGTGATGGCGAAGCACGTAATGGTGATAAAGGTACTGGCGCTCAAGGCGGCGGTGCGATTGACAATATGTTCGACAACAGAACTAACGCTGGTGATAAAACAACAGTTGGACAGTATGAAGTTGAAGACTTGTTCGATACTGATTTCACCGAGTTTAACCGTTACGGTTAAGCTGATCCAAAAATGTGAAAAGGGGGACAAAGGCATTCGTTTGGTTTTTGTTCCCTTTTTTAATGCGCGAAACAGTGAGAGTTTGGGTGTGTTCTACTTTTATACCCAAAGAACGGTGTGACCTCTACGTAGTTGTCTGCGTAGTTTACCACACTGGATTTTAGTGAAAAAGTTGCGCAGAGTTGAGTATAGAGGCCGCATTGGCCGTAATGAATTGGACTGACATCGTGGGCAATTTACATATTGAAAATTCGAACTTTTCCTTAGAAGGGGCCGCTCAAGCCCTTCAGCAAAAAAACGCCGAATCGGCCTCAACAAAACTTGCGTTGGCATTTGAAACTGAAGTGGAAAGTAGACGCGAGCAGAAACTTCCAGACGGAAAAGTGCAAAGCAAAACAGTTATTGTCGACAATGACGGTGATGTTGCTGTTTCCACAAATCATGCCGATGATGCTGTTCAACAAAGCAATGGCGATACGACAATTGATACAGCTTCTGCAACTGTACATGTTGAGTCCGATGAAACCTTGGTCCAAGTTACAACTGATGCAAAAACGGTTGAAGTCAGTGGCAATGATGGTGATGTGCGTGTTGCAACAGAACAGGTTGGCAATTTAGAAGCTGTTTCTGGTGATACCACTGTGAACGTTGAATCAGATGGTGGTGAAACCGTTGTGGTCGCCAGTGAAAATGAGCTATCAGTTTCCGTTCAAGACGGCAGCGTGATTGTTGAAACTGATGGCGGTGATGTCAATATTTCTGTTAATGACGGTGATGTGATGATCGTAACCGGTGAAGGTGAAGATGTCATTACTCTTGATGAAGCGTCACAAAGCACCGGATCTCAGCAAAACCAAAACAATGAAGCAATTGTACTGGCTGGTGACGGTGATGACACAGTTTATGGTGGCTTTGCCAATGATGAAATTCTCGGCGAAGGCGGTGATGATGAGCTCTACGGTGGCTTTGGTGATGATACCCTAGATGGTGGGTTAGGCAATGACTACCTTAATGGGGGTTGGGGTGATGATGTTGCTTTTGGCGGTGAGGGAGACGATTATCTGGTTGGTGAATTTGGCGATGATACGCTTAGCGGCGGTGCTGGAAATGACAGAATTTACGGTGGCACTGGCCAAGACCTCTTACTTGGGGGTGATGGTGATGATCGTATTGGCGGTGAAAGCGGGAACGATCAAATTGACGGCGGCCAGGGCGAAGACTTGTTGTTTGGCGGTGATGGGGACGATAAAATAAACGGTGGTCTCGATGACGATACCATCTATGGCGGTTACGGAAATGACCGGCTATATGGGGGCCAGGGTGATGATTTTATTGCAGGTGGATACGGGGATGATTTAATTGCTGGTGGGGAAGGCAACGATACTCTTTATGCAGGCTATGGAAATGACACTTTGGATGGTGGCACTGGAGATGACTATTTGGTTGTAGGCAATGGCCAGAAAATTGTTTTTGGTGGTGAAGGTGATGACACCATGGTGTTGCCAGGTAGACAAGACGATTACACATTCTATCAACGTGAAGATGGAAAATTGGTTGCAGAAAGAGGACCAAATGTGGTTGTTTTCGATCAGATTGAAACGCTTGAGTTTGCTCAAGGGACTGAAATGTCCGTCGATGATTTAGTGTTTTCTGATATTGCTGATGCAAGTGATTTTGCCCGCCAAGATGTTGGCGAAGCTGGGGCAACCTTTATGAATAATAATGATGGTTTTTTTGAGCGAGGCTTTTCTGATGCGTTTACTTTGATGCAGTCAGACATAAGCATGACGACTTCTTATCGTGAATCTCTAGATAATGAAGTTGAGAAAGAAAAACAAAGCGGCCAAACAGCTGAACAAGAGGAAATGGCGCGGAAATTGCAAGGCGTTGCTTAATAGATAAACCAGCACGATATATGTGCGTAAAGTAGAATAAAGATTGAGTTGTAATATGGATAAAATTGGTTCGCAAATTTCAGATGTTAAAAACATCGCTTCAAATGGGGTGGGTAAAGCAGAGAATGATAAGTCTGCGTTTGATGACCAACTTGCAGCACAGCGTCGCAAAATAGGCACACCTGTGGTTAAGTCTATGGATCCTCAAGTGACGACAATACAGTTAGGCAAAGTCATGTCTGCTGCTGCGCGAACTTCAGGCGAAACCGCTGCGGTTTATGAAACAACTCGGACTGTTGGTCTGGGTGATTTGGTTGATAATTTATCTACTCAAAACAGCTTTGGCGCCGAATCTAATATCAAATCTTTACTGAAAAATATTCCGCAAGATCAGTTGCCAGAAGTTGCTATTGTTTCGGCTGAAAGTCTGGGAGAAAATGCAGTGACGTTCACATCGGCCGTCATTGGCGACACGATGTTTTTGTCGGAAAAAGTTTATGACAATTGGTGCTGTGGTCAAGATGAGGGCCAGCTAGAAGTTGCGCTTGAAAACATCACATCCAATTGGTTGGCTTCTTCGTAAGCTAGAATTGTATTGGTTTATATTGGACCAGTACGAGTTGTCTAAGGTACTGGTAATTTTATGTGATGTTTGCGATTCAAACAAACATGAAGTGCTTAAATAAACATTGTTGATAAAAATGCCTTGCAGTTTCTTGAATGGAAGATGCAAGGCGTTTTTTGTTCTATGATGGGGTTTTCTCAAAGGCTGAGAGAGTATATGAGATTCAAACAAAATATGAAACGCTCTAGTACGTAATTTTGATTGTTCGTTGCCCGCGATTAACGGCGACATAATTTCTTGAAATGGCGCTGACTTTCCAACCATTTTTGATGGTCTCGCCAATTTTTGCCATTTGCCCATCTGCAAAAACAACAACCCGGTCATCACCATCTAGCCAAATGCTTTTGATGACAAGCTTTAGGTTTTGGACATTGCCTGTAGTGACTTTGTTGACCATTTCGGCGATGTCAGTCTGGCTATCGTACCATTGTAGCACGGCACGCCAGTTGTTACGTTGTTGCTCTGAAATTACACCCGATACCTCGACAGTCCCAACAGGGCCTTTTTGGATCGTTAGGTATGTGTTTAGTCCTGCTTGAATAAGCTGTTTGCGAAGCATCACCGTGGTTTGAGCCTGGCGCTGAATATTTGGAATATATGCGCTTGGAGATGTTTGGGCGACAACTGCTTTTGGAGCATTGTCAGTGTTTGCGACGGCTTGTTTGATATGAGAAAACCCAGAGGCAACAACTGCTGTAACGAGTGCGCCAAGAACGATGCTGCCACCAAGTAATAACACTGGCTCGGCAATTTTTTTGACTGTTTCGGTACTGATGTTTCGACTTAATTGTATTGCAGTATCACCAAATGTGATTGTGCAAGGCAGGCTCATCTTTGCCCATTGAGCTGCGCCCAATAGTTGCCCATCGCTTAAAGTAACGGAACTGTTTTTCGCAATGATTGTTACCTGATTATCAGCAAAGGAACCTGGACTAATCGCGAAATGTGTTTCAGCAACTTTAGATGCAAGCAAAACGACATCATCGTGGGGGGAAGAGCCAACGGTAATTGTCTCTTTATGGGTAATGGGGAAGCATAATTGAGCACCACTGTGCGCGCCAGTTGAAATTTTTACAGTTAATCCGCAGCGATCTTTAAGGTTAGATAAATTCATGTCATGGAA
>Ga0256834_1002685_pt1 | contig 11073 bp, 7 predicted proteins | sample 4281140metaG_FD_190536 | JGI IMG/M metagenome (GOLD analysis project Ga0256834, IMG submission 190536) | Hydrothermal vent microbial communities from East Pacific Rise, Pacific Ocean - 4281-140 | ecosystem: Environmental > Aquatic > Marine > Hydrothermal vents | place: Pacific Ocean: East Pacific... | reverse complement strand
GTCGTGTGGATGATGTTGTGATTGTTTCTGGTCATAATTTAGGAACTGCACCAATAGAAAATGCTATTGATGAACATAAAAAAATAGTAGAATGTGCTGTTGTTGGTTTTCCGCATGATATAAAAGGAAATGCATTATATGCTTACGTAATTTTATACGATAATATTATTGGTGATGATCAATTAAAAATTGAAATAAATCAACTTATTACAGAACATATTGGACCAATTGCTAAATGCGATAAAATACAGTTTGTTTCAGGTTTACCAAAAACGCGTAGCGGAAAAATAATGCGTAGAATTTTACGTAAAATTGCATCTAACGAAACCGATAATCTAGGCGATATCTCTACACTTTTAAATCCTGATTGTGTACAAAGTGTTATTGATGGTAGTTATTAAATAAAAGATTAACGATTGGAGATTGTTGATTGGAGATTTAAGAATTTGAATTTCTACTTCAAAAAATAAAATAAGTAAACTAAAAGATTAACGATTGGAGATTGCTGATTGGAGATTGTTGATTGGAGATTTAAGAATTTGAATTTCTACTTCAAAAAATAAAATAAGTAAACTAAAAGATTAACGATTGGAGATTGCTGATTGGAGATTTAAGAATTTGAATTTCTACTTCAAAAAATAAAAGTAAGTAACTAAAAGATTAACGATTGGAGATTGTTGATTGGAGATTTAAGAATTTGAATTTCTACTTCACAAAATAAAAGTAAGTAACTAAAAGATTAACGATTGGAGATTGTTGATTGGAGATTTAAGAATTTGAATTTCTACTTCAAAAAATAAAATAAGTAAACTAAAAGATTAACGATTGGAGATTGTTGATTGGAGATTTAAGAATTTGAATTTCTACTTCAAAAAATAAAATAAGTAAACTAAAAGATTAACGATTGGAGATTGTTGATTGGAGATTGTTGATTGGAGATTTAAGAATTTGAATTTCTACTTCAAAAAATAAAATAAGTAAACTAAAAGATTAACGATTGGAGATTGTTGATTGGAGATTGTTGATTGGAGATTGTTGATTGGAGATTTAAGAATTTGAATTTCTACTTCAAAAAATAAAATAAGTAAACTAAAAGATTAACGATTGGAGATTGGAGATTGGAGATTGGAGATTTAAGAATTTGAATTTCTACTTCAAAAAATAAAATAAGTAAAAAGATTAACCACGAAGGTCACAAAGAAAATTTACCGTTCAACTTTGTGAACTTAGTGCTTTCTTTGTGACCTTTGTGGTTAAAATACATATTAACAAAAAGATTAACGATTGGAGATTGCTGATTGGAGATTTAAGAATTTGAATTTCTACTTCAAAAAAATCCGTGAAAATCTGTCAAAATCCGTGTCATCCGTGTTCCATTAAAAAAATTACCCAACAATATTCACAATTTTACCAGGAACAACAATCACTTTTTTAGGTGTGTTGCCATCTAATTGTTTTATGGTTCTTTCATCTGCTAGTACTGCTTTTTCAATTTCATCTTTAGATAAATCTAAGGATAAGTCTAACGTAAAACGCATTTTACCATTAAAAGAAATAGGATAAGTTTTATTAGATTCTACCAAATGACTTGCATCAAAAATAGGATAAGCAACCGTAGAAATTGAATTTGTATGACCCAATTTAGACCATAATTCTTCTGTAATATGTGGTGCATAAGGTGATAATAAAACCAATAAAGGTTCTAAAATTTCACGTTGATTACATTTTTGTTGTGTCAACTCATTTACACAAATCATAAAGGTACTTACCGAAGTATTAAACGAAAAATTAGTGATATCACCATCTACTTTTTTGATGGTTTTGTGTAGTGTTTTTAAAGATTCCCCATCCGACTTCCCTAAAGGGGAAGAGTTTTGTACGTGAAAAGCACCGTTTTCTCCTGTGTGGAATAATCTCCATAATTTTTTAAGGAAAGAATACACACCAGAGATACCAGCAGTTTGCCAAGGTTTAGATTGTGTTAATGGTCCTAAAAACATTTCGAAAAGTCTTAGTGCATCTGCACCATATTCTTTGCAAATATCATCTGGATTGACCACATTGTATTTGGATTTGGACATTTTTTCGACTTCTCTTCCAACGATGTATTTGTCGTTTTCTAAAATAAATTCAGCATCATTATATTCTTCACGCCAATTTTTAAATTTTTCTATATCTAATTCATTTGAATTATTTACAAATGAAACATCTGTGTAACCTGTGTAAACAGAAAAATTAAATACATTTTTTGTGGATTTATTTTTATTTCTTTTAGAAAAAATTATTGAATTCGGATGAATTTTTAATAATTTTTCTTCAATTTCCTTAACACTTTTACTATCATTTATCCTATCAAATTCATTTTTTGAAATTAAAATTAAAAAAGATTTTATTGGATATTCAGCAACTATTTTATTTTCGATATTCAAATTTTCACTTGAATTATAATTGGAAAAAGAAACCCAAAATCCATAAACAAAAGCACTCTCGCCCAAAATCATTCCTTGATTAATTAACTTTTTGGCAAACTCTTTTTTAGGTACTAATTGTAAATCGTATAGAAATTTTTGCCAAAAACGAGCATATAAAAGATGACCTGTTGCGTGTTCTGAACCACCAATATATAAATCTACGTCTTGCCAATAGTCTAACGCTTCCGCGGAAGCGAAATCTTCGGTATTATGAGGATCCATATAACGATTAAAATACCAAGAACTGCCTGCCCAACCTGGCATAGTGTTTAATTCTAAAGGAAAAATAGTTTTATCATCAACCAACTGATTACTGACCACTGAACACTGCTCACTATCCCAAGCCCAAGTATTTGCATTTCCTAAAGGTGGTTTTCCGTCGCTAGTTGGTAGATAATTTTCTACATCTGGTAATAAAATTGGCAAATGTTTTTTGTCAATCATTTGTGGCATTCCGTTTTTGTAATAAACAGGGAAAGGTTCTCCCCAATAACGTTGTCTAGAAAAAACAGCATCACGCAATCTAAAGTTTACTTTTTTATAACCGATATTTTGTTTTTCCATTTCATAAATAATGGTTTTAAAGGCTTTTTTATAAGGTAAACCTGTAATAAAATCGGAATTTATCAATTTTGTACTTCCTTTATCTTCAAAAGCATTTTCCGAAATATCGACACCTTCAAAAATAGTAGGAATCTCAATATTAAAATGTTTTGCAAAATCGTAATCACGTTGATCGCCACAAGGAACAGCCATTACTGCACCAGTTCCATAACCAGCAAGTACATAATCGCCAATATAAATAGGAATCAATTTTTTTGTAAACGGATGTTCTGCATAAGCGCCAGTAAAACAACCAGAAATAGTTTTTACATCACTCATTCTATCACGTTCGCTACGTTTTGCCGTTGCTTTTATATATACTTCTACTTCTTGTTTTTGAGATTCGGTTGTAATTTCTGAAACTAGTTCGTGTTCTGGTGCAAGCGTCATGAAGGAAACTCCAAAGATTGTATCTGGTCTTGTTGTGAATACAGAAATTTCCCATCCTAAATCCTTCCCTAAAGGAAGGACTTTCGTATTTTTTTCTTCGAAAATTTGAGGGATGTTTATTAGTTCGGTTTGGATTTGTTTTAGTACGTTGTCGATATTTCCTAAAACTTCTTCGTTTTTAAAACGAATTACTTTATAGCCTTTTTCGTTTAGCGCTAATGTTCTTTCTTGGTCTTTTTCTTGTTGATGTTCATGTATTTTTCCGTCAACTTCAATAACTAGTTTTTTTCTCAAACAGACAAAATCAACGATATAATCTAATATTAAATGTTGCTGTCTAAATTTATTATCCTCTATTTTTTTTCCTTTTAGACATTGCCAAAGAACGCTTTCTGCCTGAGTTGGATTTGCACGCATTTCTTGTGCTTTCTCAATCAATAAATGAGAATTATTCCCGCCAGTCATGTAACCAAAACGAGTCTTTTTTTCTTCACTAAAAGAAGATTCATCCTGATTGTCAGAACCTGCTTTCATTTCCCCTTTGGGGAAAGATAGAATGGGGAATTTCACCATCGCACCTTCGCTTCTACCAATCCAATTTGTTTGAATATCTTTAATTGGTTGTGGCCAATCTATATCTTGTAAATCGTCTAACAAACGTTGTGCATAAGCAGTGATTCGCATGGACCATTGTTTCATTTTTTTCTGAACAACCGCATGTCCTCCACGTTCGGAAACGCCATTTACGATTTCGTCGTTTGCTAAAACAGTTCCTAATTCAGGACACCAATTCACAACGGTTTCCGAAAGAAATGTCATTCGGTAATTTAATAAAAATTCTTGTTTTTCTACTTCGTTGAAATTTTTCCAATCTTCCGCAGTTATTTGTGGTGTATTTTCATCGCAAGGTGAATCTACTTTTTCGTTTCCGTTTTTTTCTAATTCTGCAATTAATTCCGAAATTGGCTCTGCACAATTATCGATATTACAATAATAAGAATTAAAAAGTAAGGTAAAAATCCACTGTGTATATTTATAATAATCAGCATTTGAAGTTCTTAATTCTCTAGACCAATCGAATGAAAAACCGATTTTATCAAGTTGTTTTCTATATCCTTTAATTACATTTTCTTGATAATTTTCATCATTAATAGAAACAGGTTTGCTTTTATCAATTAATGCTTCATTTTTAATTTCACCATCTTTATTTACATATTTGTCTAGAATAATTCCATTTTCATCTAAACAACCATCAATATTAATTTCAGTGGTATTTTTTGGATGCTGACCTGTTTGAATAGCGTATTGTTCGGCAGGTAAACCAAAACTATCATAACCTTGCGGATGCAATACATTAAAACCTTTATGACGTTTGTAACGTGCATAAATATCAGACGCAATATAACCTAACGGATGACCAACATGTAAACCAGCACCACTCGGATAAGGAAACATATCTAAAACATAATATTTTGGTTTGTCACTATTATTTTCGGCTTTAAAAGTTTGGTTTTTTGTCCAAATTTTTTGCCATTTTTCTTCTATCTCGTTGTGGAAATATTTCATTCTTTCTATTGTTTAATCGTTTTTTGTTTATTTGTTTAATCGGAAAGATTTGACTTAAAACAAAATTGCGATGCAAAGATAAATTTTAACTCTTAAAAAAGCGTTTATTTTACTTTATAAAATTATCTATATTATAAGTTTTTTTAGGTTGGTTTTATTTAAAAACCAATTATAATAATACTACAGTTCTTCGTAAGGAAAATTAACTTAAATTTGTATATAATGAAAAACATATATTTCTCTATTTTATTAATCTTCTTGCTCAATTGTATTGATAGTGTAAAAACTCCTTTAGGTAAATTACACGTAAAAATTGAGTATTGTAAATACACAAATAATGAAAATCCGTTTTTAGGTGGATTTAAATTATTTAAAGACAAAACAGAAATTCAAGAAATAGAATTAGAACTTAATAATCAAATTATTATTCCAAATTTAAAACCTGGGAAATACTATATTGAATATAAAACATTATTCAATAGAATAGAGACAATACCGCTAATAATAACTGCTTCGGAATTAGAAATCGCAATTATTTGTTTTGATTTTATGGATTACAAAACTAATAAAAATGTGCTTTTAGTTGACAATTTACAGATTGAAAAACCAATTACTATATATTTTGAATCTAATGGATGTTTTCATAAAGCAAAAAATAAAATGTCAATTACGAAAACTAAAAATAACTATATAATAAAATATAACAATATTGATTACCTTATAACAGAGAACCAATTTAAATTAATAAAAGAATTCGAAATTGAACTTCGTAGTAATCACACAAACGGTTGCACAACCCAAGAAATTTATAGAATCGGAGGAGTAGATTATGAAGAATATCATTTTACTGACGGAAGTTGTAATTGGCATGGGTTTAGAAATCTAATAGGTAAATTAAATTTAACAAAATAACCTCACAAGTTAAAACAAGTGAGGTTTTTTAGTAATCTAATCAAAAGGTGGTTTTTAATTGTATTGCTTTTTCTTTTTCTTCGATTTCTTTGAAGGTTTCTTTGAAGATTTCTTTTTAGGAAGTTTGTTTTTTATTCTTGTTTGCTCTTCCGTAATAAAATCTATAAATCCGTTATTAAAAGAATACTCTTTTGCTTTTTTAAGATGTTTTAAAGCTAATTTATACTTGCGTTTTTGCTCAAATAATTGTGCTTTTTTTACATATAAAATCGCTTTATCCATTCCTTTAATAGTAAAAGCAAAATTGATTAATTTTTCAGCTTCTGCAAAGTCTTCATTCCATAAAAGTACGTTAATATAATGTTCGTAAACACCAATTGCATTCATGTTTTCGGATAAAGCTTCTTGGTAATATGCTTTTGCAGTTTCGTAATCTTTTAACTGTTCTGCATAAACTTGTCCCATTAAACATAAAGCTCTTGTACTATTCGGGTTATAAGACAACGCATATTGTAACGATTCTACCGTTTCTTGCAAATCATACGGATAAGCATCTAATGCCTGAAATAGGTATTTGTCTAGTAAATTGTCCATAGTAATATTTTTAAATTTTGAATGTTTGATTTTGAATGTTGAATTCATCCAAAATTTAAAATCCAACATTCAACATTATTGTTAAAATTCTTTTCGTAAATCATTCTTCAACGCATTACGTTGTTTTTTAAATGTCTTTACTTTCTTGTCTTTCTTAAAATTAGAACCTTTAAATATTCGCACAGGATTGCCTCTTTGAATATTTAAATGATTCTGCCATTCGTTCTTTACATCTTTAGATAGTTTTTCTAATTGATAAGAATATAATCTCTCTTTCAAACGTGTAATCGCTATCTTTTTATTTTGATGTTGTGAACGTGTATCCATCACTGTTACCGAAATTCCCGTTAACAGATGTGTTGCTCTTACTGCAGAACTTACTTTATTTACATGTTGTCCGCCAGCGCCACTACTTCGCATTGCTTGAAATTTAAAATCTTTTTCATTTACTTCTAATAAGATCGTATTTGTGATTTCAAAAATGGCAATGAACCAATTTTTTCGTTTGTGGTTTTTTCTAAACATACTTTGACCAATCCATAAAATTGTACCTAGCCATGTTTTTAAAAACTGCTCTACATTTTCACCTTGTAATTGAATTGTAACGGATTGTATTGTACCGTTTTCCATTCCTGAAATTGTATTAACAATAGTATATTCTATCAATTCTGGTGCTAATTCTTTTAAAAATACTTTCAACACTTTAGCAACCACATAAGTGCATTCGTTTGGACCACGACCTGCTGTTATTTGTATTATTTTTTTATTTGTTTTCATTTTATATTAGTTTATAAAGTTTTAAAGTGAAAAGTTGAAAGTTTGTGTACTTTATAAACTTTCAACTTTTTAACTATTTTTACCTATCCATCCTAACAATTTTAGGTGCAAATGTTCCTATAACTTCAACTAGTTCTAACTGATTTGCCATGACTTTTTTAATATTTTTATAAGCCATTGGTGCTTCGTCAACGCCACTACCAATTACAGAAACTCCTGCTTTTTTCAACTCTTTTTTAATTTCACTTTTGGTGAATAATTGTTTGCATTTTCGCCTAGAGTATAATCTTCCTGCACCATGCGAAGCCGAATTTAAACTGTCTTTATTACCTAAACCTCTTACAATAAAACCTTGCGCTGTCATTGAACCTGGAATAATACCTAATTCGCCTTTTTTGGCTGGTGTTGCTCCTTTTCTATGTACAATAACTTCTTCGCCGTTTAGTTGCTCTTTCCAAGCAAAATTGTGATGGTTTTCTATTTTCGCTACATACTTTTTACCTAGTAACTTTGCTATTCGTTTATGAATATCATCGTGACATGCTTTTGCATAATCGCCTGCTAAATTCATGGCGAGCCAATATTCTTGTCCGTCATGCGTATTTAAATCTAACCAAGCTAAATGCTGTACATGTTTAGGTAATGGCGTTTGTTTGGTTGCCAAATACGTATAATGTTTTGCAATGTTTGCTCCTAAACCACGCGAACCAGAATGTGCTAAAACTCCTAGAAATTCGCCTAGTGGTAAATTCCATTCGTTATTTTCATCGGTTATGGTTACTACGCCAAATTCTACAAAGTGATTTCCGCCACCTGATGTTCCTAATTGTTTATACGCTTTTGTTTTTAAGCGTTTTAGCAACGGAATTTCATTAAACAATGAACTTTCAAATATTGCATTATCGCCTTTTATATTGTGTGTTTCGTACATACCAAATTTGGTGTGTTCACTCAAAATATTTTCCAACTGATGTACTTTCCCTTTAAGGTAAGAAACAGGAATCGGATAAATACAAAGACTCATTCTACAACCAATATCTACGCCAACTCCATACGGAATTACCGCATTTTTAGTTGCCAAAACACCGCCAATTGGCAAACCATAACCTACATGAGCATCTGGCATTAATGCTCCTTGCACGGCAATTGGTAACTTTAAAGCATCGTATAATTGATACTTTGCTTGTTCGTCGATTTCATTTTCGCCGTAAATATTAAATGGCGCTCTAATGTTGTTTAATGCATTCATTTTTACGTTAACTGGATCTAACAGACTTTCTGCTATTTTTCCCCAAACGCCATCGCCTTTATAGTTTTCTGGATTTAGTAATACTTTTTTTGCATCTTCTAATATTTGTGCTTTTTTACGTTTTTTTTGGTATCTATTTATTTGACCTAAAGTTACGTTGATGCTATTATTTTTTGGAAATCCTAATTTTATTAGGTCTCTTCCACTTAATTTTTTTCCCATGATATTATTCCTTTATGATTTCATTTATTGAAACATTTTTAAATTGTCTCAATTTGTTTTTTGATTGTTTTCTGTTTTCTTGAATCGGATTATTCCAATCTTTAAAACCCCAATTTTTGTGATGTTCTTCGTAAAACCCATTTTTATTAAGTTGCTGATGTAATAAATCTACTTCTTGTTCTAATTTTGGGTCAATTCGCTGTCTATGTGTTACAAATGCTCTTTTAAAGCGAATTCTATATGCTCCTTTCGGGATTTTTACATAGAATCTTATTCTTGTTTTTTTATTATGATCTTTAAATTTATAAACCACACATAATTTTTTTGCTTTATCGCTTAGTTTGTTAAAACTCTTGTGACTTATTGTAGGTAGATCTTTATAGATTAAATTTTTAGAGACTTGTGCTAGCCAGTATTTTGTAGCTTCTTCTTTATTTCTTCCCCAAAATTGTTTTTCTAATTTTTTATAAACTTCCAGAATTGCCTTTTTGTTTTTATAACGATCTACATTCTCGGTTATAATTAACTCTTTATACCAACCATGTCTTATTGGGTTTTCTAGTTTGTAATAACCTAAAGCACGCTGTTGTTTATAGATTTGCCTTAACTTTATGTAAATTGAACGAACTTGTTTTGTTCGTTTTTCTTTAATGTTTATTGGTTTCATTTTCCGGTTTATTATTCGGTTTATTTTAATCATACCGTGAATTTGAGTCACGGTTTGACTCTTAAATAACTTGTTCCGAAAAAAATGAAGAATACGTGTAAACTAAAAAAGTCCGAAACATTTTTACTGCTTCGGACTTTTCATTTATAGTAGTTTTTGTTTACTTATATTTTGAAGTCCAAAGCGAACGCAAATCAAATCTAAGATTTGTTTGGTTTTTTTCTAAAGTGTATGTAACTAAAGTCATTTTGCTTTGTGTTTATTCCCATCCTAACCTTCCCAAAGGGAAGGAATTCTAGGCCTTGTTTATTTTTATTTTGTGTTGAACGAATACTAGTGAGTAACTTTTTTTACAGTTACTGTTTTTATTCGTTTGAACGATGCAAAGATAGAAGTGTTTTTTAATTAAACAAGAAAAATATTATTTATTTTATTGGTAATCAGTTAGTTATATTATTTTTGGGCAATAGAATTCCTGTCCGTTTTTCAACGAATAATTAACTTACTGAGTTTTATGTTTTTATAAATCAATCATCATAAATTAATTTTAAAAAAAATCAAAAAAAAAAGCGTTCAATTTCTTGAACGCTTACTTATTTATATCTTTCTAAAGTTTTTACCTATTCATTTAGATCTAAAAATACCTTTTCAGCGCTCTTTTTATGTGTTAAAATGAAATTCATAGGTTAAAATCTTTATATTTTGTTCTTAATTATGGTGCAAATATATAAAAATTATTGACTTTCAGATTTTTTTTATCAAACTTTACACTTCATTTTCATATATTGCATTGAAACGACAACATACAAAACTGTTATAAGTCATTAAAAAAGACAACCAATGAAACCACAAATATTTGAACCGAACAGCGAATTGGCTGAATTTGTCAAATGTTATTGGACATTGGAAAGTTTAATGGATAATACACCAAAAATAAATACCATTGTACCTGATGGAACAATGAAGTTGATTTTTCATTATGGCGATTTATACAAAAACCACCTTGAGAATAGCGAGAGTTATATTCTGCCAAAATATTTTTTAATAGGTCAATTAACACGTCCTTTTATAGTAGAACCTCTCGGAATAACAGGGTCTTTTGTTGTTCGTTTTCACCCTAATGGATTTTCTCCATTTGCAACCATTCCAATAAAGGAAATGGAGAATACTGCCGTTCCATTAGAGAAATTGTTTGGAAAAGATGGACAGGAAATAGGAGAAAAAATGATAAACGCTAAATCTACTTCTGAAAGAATAAATCTTATCGAAACATTTTTATTGAATCGTTTAACGGATAGAACAAACATTGATAATATAGTAAAATCAACAGTTGAAACTATTTTAACCGCTAACGGACAACTTTCTGTTAATGAATTATCCAAGCAAAAAAATATCAACCGCAGACAATTGACACGTAAATTTTCAGCAACCATAGGTTTAAGTCCAAAACAATTATCAAAAACCATAAGACTTCAAAATACACTTAAAACATTACTAACCTCAGTTCGACGTAAGGAATTAGCAAAAAAGTTCTAATTGTGAAGATTTTTCAGTTTCAAATTTAATGGATGGTTTTTTATCTTGAAAAGTATAAGCAATAATACTTGCAATAAGATTTGTTA
>Ga0256834_1002684_pt1 | contig 11073 bp, 13 predicted proteins | sample 4281140metaG_FD_190536 | JGI IMG/M metagenome (GOLD analysis project Ga0256834, IMG submission 190536) | Hydrothermal vent microbial communities from East Pacific Rise, Pacific Ocean - 4281-140 | ecosystem: Environmental > Aquatic > Marine > Hydrothermal vents | place: Pacific Ocean: East... | reverse complement strand
GAGCTTGCGAGGCTGAAGGGGGAGATGTAGGCACTTAAAACTATATAAAAATATATACAATACGTATTGAAACTTACATAAAATCAAAAAGATCGGAGGTTTCTATTTTCGGAATTTCAGTTTTTTTAGGATACAAAACAGAGACTATAAGCCAAGAATTAGGGTGTCTATTGTGCGTCCCTACTATGAAATATATATACTTAAGCTTAGGTATATCAAATAGAAATTTCTTACGAACGATTTTAGCAGCTTTTTCTTTGTCACCGTGTAGCTTGACTGAATTCAAATAAAGCATGCCCATCTCCCAATCCTCACACATAATTTTATGACGTTTAACACACTTATCGCTGCAATGGAAAATATATTGAAATTTCATATCAGGAACTTTTATTTTAATAGCACTTTTTCCATCAACAAGTGTTACCTGATTACTCATACTCTTAACTTTTTTATAATATTCGCTTTCACTGTACACTAAATCCATAATTTTTGGCTTAATTGCACCTAAGGACACAATACTATCATCTTCACTCTGAAGTGCATCAAGTGTGACAAGTTTTTCGTCCAACCTCTTTTTAATCTCTCTATAGCTTTCTTCTTCCAAAACCTCAATAGAGCTAAAGTCAATTTTACGGCTCTCAGGTCTTCTATCTGAAGGTTTAGTATCTTCAAGCCTATATCTAATCCACGATTTTTTCTTAAACTTCTTTTCACTACCTCTCCAAAAAAGTTGCCAAGGAACAGGATATATTCTTCTCCACTCATTATCTTCTGTTAATCCTGCAATGCAAACTAAGTGTTCGTACTTTTTGCTAATAGTGGGATATGTTTTGGCTAAAACGAGCATTTTTTCTTTCAAAGATGAATCACCTCAAATCCGTCTCGCTCAAGGAATTCAGCTATTATAGATCTGTGGCAAACCCGCCAGTCAGCTTCAAAACACATTATAACGCTCTTTTTTGAAGAAACGTACAATTCGAGAGCCTTAAGATCATCCATGTGCCTTTCTATGTGATTTCTGTAAATTTCCGCAAATTCGTAAAAGCTTAGGAGTTTTGATTTTAAATTATGGCGTGCCTCTTTAGGAGCTCCAAGCTCCGGAAATGGTCTATACTCAATACCAGCTTCTTGTAAGATTTTCATAAGAGAATTTTTTGAAAAACCTTTTTTTCTACTTAAAGGTACATCTCGAACATCTATCAATCTTTCGATTTTATTTTCAAGTAGTTCCTCCAAGAATTCATTAATATCTTTTCCTTCATAACCTATAGTGTAAACCTCACGTATACGACCTCGCTGAACAAGGTCTATAGCTCTTGTAAACTCATTCTTCAGCAAAATTCCCTCCCTATTCGGCTTAAATAAAATTTTATCACCCACTTTCCAGCCCATATCGTTAATAAGTTCCTTGGGAACCGTAATGAAATAGGAGCCTTTGTGATACTGCAATTTTCGTATCATGGTATCCCTATGGATACCCATGGATAAATATTTTTTTGGTTTTTCATTAAGAGCCTTTGAAAGTGCCTTTAACCAATGAGCAATTTCAATAAAACTTTCTAACTGATATAGCTACATAAAAATAGGTGAAATATAATGATAAGCTACAGCAGGGAAGAGTGGTACGAGTGGGCTCTGAAGAGCACGCCCTCCTCTGCCAGGAGGTACCTCTCAAAGCTTGACAGGCTGTTCTCAGGCGTCAGGTCTGTCAGCAGCCCTGAGGAGCTCAGGCGCCTGATCAGGGGGTTTGAGAGTGACAGGCACGCGATGCTCGCTTTGAGAAACTACGTGAGGTTCCTCGAGCAGACCGGCAGGCTCAGGAGGAGTGAGGCTGAGGACTACAGAGCAGTCATTCCCTGCATCCCCACAAGGCCACGCCCCGAGGTGGAGAGGTCAGTGAGCGAGGAGGACGTGGCAAGGGCCTTCCGCAGCATCAGGGGAAGCGGGAAAGTCAGAAGGGTCAGGGAGCTGTTCTTCAGGATGTTGTTCTACACAGGCCTGAGGGAGACGGAGGTCACTGAGCTGATCAGCCAGTTCTCTCCCCTCACCCTCCAGAGGACGGTGAGTGCCTTTGACCCTCCCGAGAGGGTCGCTCTCTACGACCTTGAGGCGGTGACGATACCAACCAGGAGGAGTGGCTCAAAGAGGTGCTACGTTGCAATCTTTCCGGCATGGCTTGCTGACGAGCTCGAGGAGCTCAGGGGCGTGAGGGTGAGGCAGAGCACGGTGAGGAGGGACAGGATGTTCCAGGGTGAGGGCATCGACCTCTCCCTGCTGAGGAAGTTCCACTACAACTGGTTCCTCGACAACTCTGTTGGAAGGGTTGCCGACGCCCTGAGCATAGTGGAGTTCATGCAGGGGAGGGCTCCCAGAACAGTTGGCGGGAGGAGCTACAGGGCCAACGTGAAGGCTGCTGCCAGGCTGTATGATGAGCTCCTAGACGACTACTCCAGCATCCTGGAGCGTTAGAGTAGGGCCCCTCCCGCGGGAAATTTTTACGGGTGGCATGGGACTGCCAGTCCCATGCCCGACCTGAGCGGGGCTCTCTCCTCCCTTTTCTGGATGAGAGAAAGACAGGTGTCCCTCCTCCTGTCCCCTGCCACTTTCCATGACGAGCTTTTATAATTGCTGAAAATAATTTCCCTGCAGCTTCGCTGAGGGCACTATGTTTTGTCACTCAAACAACTTTTAGTTTTAGTTTTCAATTGCCTTCAGCCTCTCCTCAGCCCTCAGCCAGTTCGTGAGAGTTGGCAGGCTGCATCCGCACATCCTCGCGATGTCGCTCTTGCTGTACCCCTCCTCCGCCAGCCTGCTGACGAGCGTGACGAATGCGGAGTGCACGTTCCTCAGCATCCTGACAGTTCTCCCGTCAACCACTCCCGCCCTCACGCTCCCGGTCTTAACGTTCTCGTACGCCTCCCTGTAGAACTCCCCCGCGAACTCGTCCTTCTTCCTGAGGTACTTGCTCCACAGGAGGGAGGAGGGCATCTCGAAGTACACCGGATCGAGGTCTCCCGTGGGCGTCGAGAGGTACGTGAGCTGGCTGAGGTGTGGGAACACGGGGTTGTGCTTGTACCTCAGGAACTTCCCGTATGTCTGCTCCCTGTCGTTCCACCCTCTTATGTGGATTATCGCGTGAGTCAGGCTCCTTATCTGCTTGTCAACAAAGTCCAGGCTCGGCACTGTGAAGAAGACTGCGAGGTTCCTGTGCCTGAACAGCTGCCCCACGTACCCCAGGATCTTGTTCTGTATGCTCTGCCACTCTCTTGCCGGAATCCCAACTCCCGCCTCGTCGAACACTATCGCGGAGTACCTCTCCACCCTGTTCACGAGCTCGAGGAAGTCGAGCGGCTTGAAGACCACCTTGTCCACGTCGAAGCTCTCGTCCACTATTGAGGCGAGCCTTATCGCAGCGCTGCTCTTCCCGCTCCCCGTCTCTCCCACCACGAAGCACAGGAAGTTCTTGTTGCTGCGCAGCCTCTTCCTTATGAACCCGGCAATCTGCCTCTCGAAGAAGTTTGGCTCCTTCATTGGCTGGTCTTCCCCCTTGGAATCAGCCCCTTTCTCCAGCACAGCCTCATGAGGGCCTTGAGCAGGCTCACCATCGCCCTCGCCTTCTCCGCCTCCTTCCTTGACTCTATCTCCGCCATCGTTCGGCCCTTCACAGAAATTTTTACGTTCTCCACCTCCTCTCTGAACCTCTCGTCCTTGTAGGGCTCGAGGTAGCAGTCGAGCAGCTCTATCAGCTCGTAGAATGAGGTCTGGTCCTTTGTGGCCTTCGCGAAGTTTATTTTAACGAAGAGGTCGTTTAGAACGAACTCAAAGCTGCTGCCGTCCTCAACCCTCACCTTCTCACCCCTACAGGCCTGAGCACAATAGCTCCATCCTCCTTGCTGATCTGGTAGTACTCAGACTCCACCAGCTCCTTCGGCAGGGTTATCGCGAGGCTCGTGTTGTTCCTGTACACCTTTCTCAGGAACACGCCGCTCCGCTCCTCCATGAACCTCATTTCCATCACCGGATTACAAAGCACAGGTAACACATATGCCTTATATGCAACATATGTTTCCTGCCGCATTTATAACTTTGTCAGTTCAAGCTCTCTTTGTCAGGAGGTGGGAGCTGTTGGGAAAAGGCTCTGTCTGTTTTGTGCCAAGGAAGTGGATGCCAAGCAGGATGTTCAGGGCAATAGTAAAGGCAGTCAGGTCGCTCAGAGTTAGGGCTTTTGCAGCGAACGTGAAGGCTGTCAGCAACGTGGTCGGAGGAATAATAGCAACTGCAATCCTTCTGATGGTCGGAGTTATGCTCGTTGGCTACTTCCAGAAGCAGACCGCTTCCCAGATCGCCACACTCAACAACACCGCCGCAACCACAGCCTACACCAACATCGCCGGGAGTGTCTGGGGAGCTCTGAACCTCATGGGCCTCTACCCGTGGATCCTCGGCGCAGTGGCAATACTCGGTGTTGTCGCTCTGCTTGCAAGGTGATAGCATGGCCACCAAGAGGACCAGGAAGAGAAGGACCAGGAAGAAGGAGTCCAGAAGGAAGCACGAGATCCACATACACATCGGGTGAGCATGAACATTGTGATCTACTGCCTCCTCTTTATTTTGAGCCTCGTCACGTTCGTTCTCAGCCTGGCAGCAAAGGGAAACGATAGAGCGCTTCTGAGCCTGCTGAGCTTCGTGCTGTTCTCAGCCTCAGCGCTCTCAAGCCTCTACATTGAGTTCGTGAGGGTCGTGCCCCTCAGCGTGAGAACGGTCAACGTGACAGCCAACGTGACTCTTGCCACGTACACCTACGGGACCTACACCGCTGTGATCAGCAGCCCGGCGATGGCCTACGTCATGCTCGCCTTTGCAGTTGTGTCCTTCCTCAACCTGACTGTGTCGGTCGTTGGAAGGCTCGAGGGAAGGAGGAGGGTGTGAGCAGCAGAAGAGAGGACGGAGAAGACGGAGGAGAGAGAAAGGAGAGAGAAGGGAGGAGAGGGAGGTGGTATCCCTGCAGGAGGAGGAGCAGGAGGAGTTCTACGACGTGGCCAGGGTGGACCTGGTTAAGGTTCTGGGCTTCCCCCTGGACGTTGACAGGAGGCTTGTGGAGTCCTTCGACCCGTTCCTCGGGAAGATAATGCACCTGAGCAACCTGAGCAGGGAGGACATGGAGGACCTCAAGGACGACCTTGAGCTGTTCCTGATAGAGAGGAGGAGGGGGCTCAGGAGGCACGAGGTCAGCAGGAGGGGCAGGCTGGACTTCGTGAGGGCAAGAGCGTACTCCACTGCGGCCATGACCCTGTCCAGAAACGGGTACCTGATCGACAGGACCACGACGGTCTACAAGCACGTGACGTACGACTCCGAGCAGAGGAAGGCAGGAGGCCTTTTCTCAGTGTTCAGGAGGGACTGATGTGGACCTCGTTCTTGCCTGGGCGGTGGCGAGCACCGGGCTGCTTGCGATAGTTCTGCTTGGCTGCCCCTACGCCCTCAGAATTGCGCTGTCCAAAAGGCTTGTCTGGGTGTGCCACACCGATGGAACGCTCGAGCCGGTGAGGGCGAGGCTGGACGGGATGGCGTACAAGACCAGGGACAGGGGAGTGTACGAGTTCGAGAAGGAGGATGTCCTTCTCTTCGGGAAGAAGCCCTGCATAATAGTCTACAGCCCGTACTCCAAGGCGCTGAGGCCTAGAGTTTTGCCGGTGCTGAGGAAGCTGAAGATGGACGGCATCCCGACGTACGATGACTTCCTCAGGCTCTACAGGATTGTCACAGCTCCCGTGCTGAGGGCTGAGAGGGCTGAGAGCGAGGAGAGGAGAGAGGGCGAGGAGAGCAGAGAGAGAAGCGAGAGAAAGGAGGGAGGAGAGGATGGAGGACGTGAGGGTTGTTAGCGATGGGAGGGCTGTTACTGTCTACGAGGGCGACAGGGCAGTGCTCACAATGAGCAGGAGGGAGTACGAGAGTCTCAGGAGGTCCCTGCTCGGCTTTGACCTGGTGAGGAACTGCGTCATCAGGCCAGACGCTGTCGTGAACTACTGCGAGGAGACCAACCCGCACCTGCTCGACACCGAGATACAGATCGAGAAGAACAGGGAGAGGAGGAGGGCCAGAAACACGATAACCAACCTGCTCCCGTGGATAACGGTCATGTCCATCCTGATCCTGGTGGCAGCCATAGCCTTCTCGATAATCCACAGCTCAGGAGGGGCAGCTGTCCACGCGATTCAGCACGCGGCGAAGGCTGTGGAGAACTCAACTCCTGTCAGGCTCAGGTGACATTCATGGGGCTCTTTGACTCCATATCCAGCGCGTTCTCAGGCTTCGTGAGCGCAGTTGAGGGTGTGGGCTCCTCCATCGTCAGCAGGCTTACGGGCTCAGGCTCGGGCAGTCCACCCCACAGTTCGCCTCAGAGCAGTGGCTCGTCAGATCTTGAGCTGGACGGGGCTCTGTACAACACAGCACATGGAGGTGGCTACTCGCGTCCCTCTCGTCCAAGCAACCGTGCACATCCAGCGGTGCATCCAGCAGAGCCGGTTACAGGACGGGCGCCAGGAAGCAACTACGCGGTGATAACGCACCCCAACCCAGATGCACCTGAATTGGATGGGGAGCTGCACAGAATAGCAGTTGAAGACCAAACGGCAGAGATGAGAGTACCTGCACCGCATTTTGATTGCGCCAGAACCTGGCTCAAGGGGAGCCCAACGGCAATGGACAGGGCAAGTGAGTTTCTATCAGACAAAAGGCTCGAGCTGGAGCAGGACCTGGGGCGCATTGAGAGAAGCTCCAGCCCGCTGGTGAGGTTCGGAGAGGGGCTTGAGTGGTCTGCCAAGGCAGTGGGGCTTGGAGCTGCCGAGTTTGGCGTTGGCACAGCAATGCTTGCAAAGGAGATAGTGACCAATCCTGCAAAGGGCGTGCGCGACCTGGTGGTTGGGCCAGTGGCGTTTATCAAGCAGGTCCCGCATGCGGCCTCCGAGTTCGTCAGGGGCAACCCCCTGGAGCTGGACGAGATGGCCGGGCAGGTGGCTGCCGGCTACGTGGCTGGGGGCATTGCGGACGACGTCATTGGAGGGCCGCTGAGGAAGGTGAAGGCCACTATTGAGGCACGCAGCCCCGACTACACACCGCCAGAGGAGACAGGCGTGAACTTCGTCCCCTCCGCCACGTACGAGCCAAAGCCTGTGGAGCACTACATCTCGAGGTTTGCGGGAACCGAGCAGACGCTCATCCACATGACCGACTCAGACGTCTTCTCCCGGGCAGGCGTGGGGGACGTTGTCAGGCTGAAGGCCTTTCCAGAGGAGGCCAAGGGCTGGAGAAAGAATATTGACGCCCTTCACTGGTACCAGAGCCTTCCCACTGACGAGGGTGTTCCCAACGCCTACCTCTCGTACGTTGGAATAGGGGAGGATGTGGAGACATCCCTCATACCCAGGATCAGGTTCAGGCTCAGGCCAGCACGGAAGGTTGCTGTCATCACGAGAGACACCGTGGAGTACCTTCCTCCAGAGGGATTGAGCCTGCCAGAGTACCAGGCGAGGATGGGCATGCTCTCCGGGAGGACGTTCATTCCCGGAGAGAACGTCTTCGGAATCAGCACGGAGAGGCAGGTCATAACACCTGCAGAGTTCGAGGGGAACTTTGCCAGGTACCCTGGAACCGATCTCGTGAAGGTCAGGGACCTTGGCTTCACGCACTACGTCGAGAGCAGGCTCCCCGGCTTTCTCGAGGACACTGCTGTTGGAAGGGCGCTCAGGAAGCTCGGCATCGGGCAGAGGTACCACAGGATATGGCTCACGGAGTGGGAGAAGGCCCCGGTGGAGGAGGCAGGAGAGCTGAGAGAGCTGGGGGGCCTTCAGGAGGTGGACCTCGGGAGGTACAATGAGGAGTACCTCTCATCCCGCGTGGACGTGACCCCGGAGAGCATTCTCAGGTCGCTTTTCAGGCTTCCACGCTCTTCTCCACGCTACACGGAAGAGGTCGCTCAGCCCTCAATCCCCTCTGCAGCCTCGTCCCTGTCGGCGTCCCCGTCAGCTCCGTCCGGTCCCAGCCCATCGACGCCATCTGCTCCATCAACTCCATCAAATCCCTCCATCCCCTCAGCCCCATCTGCCCCATCAGGTCCATCGATTCCCTCCACGCCGTCAATCCCTTCATCTCCGCCGGCTTCATCGATACCGTCAGCTCCGTCAGCGTCAAAGCCCTCAGGTCCATCGAAGAGTTCAGGTCCCTCAATCCCATCAGTTCCGTCAGCTCCATCAATTCCATCAATCCCCTCTATCCCCTCCACGCCATCCGTCCCCTCATCTCCATCAGCACCATCGCACCCGTCGCACCCACCGTCCCACCCGCCCTTCTCGCACTCTTCCAGGCCCTCCGTGCCATCAGCCCCTCTGATTCCAGATCTGCTGAGGTCTGAGGGCAGAGGTGGCAGGAGCAGGAGAGGCGGTGGCGGAGACGACTGGAACCTCGTGAACCTGTACGGGGATCCGCTCAAGGCAGCTGCAAAGGCGATGGACAGCGTGAACAGGGCGGTGGACAGAATCCTGAGGTGAGCATCCATGGGAGCCGTGAAGGCCTGGCTCGAGGCGATGGTAGGGCTGTGGGTGATTGCCGCGTCAATTGTCCTGACTCACCCGCTCTTCGACGCGATAGACGTGATGGCTGCGCACTTTGGCGTCTCGAAGAACCCGACGTACCTGTTCGTGAAGAACAGCATGAAGTACGTGCTCATCCCGATCGGCATCAGCATAATAATCCACGCGTTCAGCTCCGCAACCCGCACCGAGGACAGTGGAGTGCTGTTCAGGTGAGACCATGAGATGTGCGATTATTTTTGCACTTGCACTAGTGCTGCTGTCAATCGGAAGTGCATATGGGTACTGGGACACTTTTCAGAACTGGAACAAGAGCTTCTGGGTTGAGAGCGGAGGACATCTGATTTTCAACGGGAATTTGAGCAATGCTGTCAACTACAGCGTATCAAAGTCATTTACTCTTGGCACTAGGGGGCGCATAAATGCTGGTGCAAAAAAGCTTATGGAATTTAATAGTAAATTATTTGTAACAGCAATCAATATAAGTTGGAGGCTCAATAGATATCCTGTTAAATATGCCGCACTTGTAGAACCTACAGGCAAACTTTATATTTTCTATACTTTGGGAGATGGTACAAAGAATCATGAACAAATTGACATAATGAGAGAAGGTGTCGGTATATACTTTGAAGTTAGATATTATTGTATCTTATCATTCACAGTTCTTTATCACCCGTACACACGCACATACCTGCTAAGCAAGCCTCTGCAGCTCAGCGACGTGCAGGGAAAAATTGCTGTTTTCAAGGGCTACAACGTGAGGGTTTACGTTGTTGGCAAAAATGGTGAGGTGCTAGAGCAGCTTTCAAGTGGAGAGAGATTAGACAGCTTAGATCCGTCAGTGTATCCCATCAGGTTGAAAATTGCTTTTGACGTGACCAACAAGTACGGCTTAGCACCAGGAGAGGTGTTCTACTTTGGAATCGTTCCCAGCGGGATTTTGTCTGGAAGAATAACGTTGGACGGCAAGCCCATTCAGGCTAAGGTTTACCTTTACAAAGACGGGCGCCTGATAGACCTGGAGACAGCTGATGGGAACGGGAGGTATGTGTTTCACGGTTTGCACGACAACGAGACATACTACTTGCACGTGTTCTGGGATGGCTACGAGATGGGCGAGTTCAACGTGACAGCACCCAACCCAGAGTATGACATCTCATTCAAGAGCTCCACATGCATTTCGATTAAGGTGGTCGATCAAAATGGAAATCCAATCAAAAATGCAAGCATAAGTGTTGAAGGTGTGAGGTACAACACAACGGCAGACGGGCTGGCCAGGGTTTTCCTTGTGGCTGGAAACGTCTACACGGTGAAGGTGAGCAAGGAGGGGTATGCGAACCTCACGCTGAGGTTTGTCCCTCACTGGCACCAGAACCTCACGCTTGTTCTTGCTCCATTGTCTAACAAAACGAGCGGAGTGGTTTACGAGGACTACGCTGCCACGCCTGTCAAACATGCGAGGGTTACTTTGGGCAGCGCAACGGTGTACACAAACGATTTTGGCTACTTTGAGTTTAACAAAACAGGTCCAGTTAACGTAAGTAAAACTGGATACGTCGTCGCATCGAAGATTACAGATGGCACTGTGAGCTACATATTCCTGAGCAGGCTAAACAGTGTGAGGGTTGTAGCAGAAAGTAAAAGCGGAATTGTCAGCTCGTTCAACCTGAGTGTGCTCGGCAGCGATTACAGCACAGTCTATCAGGGGTCGTCAAATGAGGTGTACCTGAGAACGGGAGTTTACTACTTTGTTGTGACTGCCGGCAGCATGACTGGCACCCGCAAGGAGCTCATAGACGGCAACAAGACTGTAACGGTCGAGCTGCACGAGGTTAAAAAGTCCACTTCGACGGAGATCACTTACTCTCCAGTGCACGCTGTAGCACTCCACTTCTACGTCAACGGCGTGCCGGCTGCGAACACAGCCGTGAGGGTGGAGATAGGCAACAGGTCAAAGCTCATGGAGACGGACTCCACCGGCGCCCTCACAGTTTACGCGAACGCCACAGTTCCCTGCAGGCTGAGCCTGAACGGGGTCAGCACAACGATCTACCCATCCCGCAGCAGCTACCGCATCTGCCTGTTCACAGCCAGCATTACCGTGCTGGACGAGTCCACGCTGCAGGAGCTCAGCGCTCCCGTTACCGTGAGGGTGCTAGACAGCAGCATGAGAGAGCTTGCCAGCTGCACAGTAACGGGCCACGGAGAGGTCAGGTTCATCACAGTCTCCCAGTCCCCGAGGCCGGAGATATACTTCAGAACTCCCCTGAGGCAGGTTGCTGTGAGGGCCGTGGGCCCCCTGAACGTGACAATCTACTACCCCACCGGAAGGGTTGCCAGGGTCGTTCTGAGGGTCCAGGACAACACCGGCCGCTTCCTGGGAGGAGACCTGATAGTCAGAAGGGACGGGAGGGTGATAGACGTCGAGAGGCTCGAGCAGAGCAACGTCCTCTACCTTCTCGACGGTCGGAGCTACGACGTCTAC
>Ga0256834_1002683_pt1 | contig 11075 bp, 9 predicted proteins | sample 4281140metaG_FD_190536 | JGI IMG/M metagenome (GOLD analysis project Ga0256834, IMG submission 190536) | Hydrothermal vent microbial communities from East Pacific Rise, Pacific Ocean - 4281-140 | ecosystem: Environmental > Aquatic > Marine > Hydrothermal vents | place: Pacific Ocean: East Pacific... | reverse complement strand
TGCTATGATAACTGGACCGTTATTTTTTAAAAACCAATCACTTTTCATAAAGAACGAATCAAGTTCCATTTTAGAAAGAGAGAGGTCAATGTCTTCTTTTGATGCATCTGCCTGAGATACACTTATCTTTTGAGAACTCCCCAATAGTGTTGCTTGTCCACCGAGGTTTTTTACTTCAGCAGTGCCTCTGAGTACATAGATAGTACTACTTACTTCATTTTGGGATAAAGAAAGCACAGAGTTGGCGCTTGCTTTAATTTTTGCATAACGTGTATTTATTTGAAGTGCGTCACTGCTTGATATCCACATATTTGAAGCAAAGAGAGTATAGCTACCATCATTATTTATTTTTACTTCACCTATCTTGTCTACATGTAGCTTTGTTGTTTCTCCAACTTGGAATGATACGTCTCCTTCTTTTACAATAAGTTTTTCTCACTTAAATATTTTTGTGGTATTTTCTACTTTTTCTTTTTTCCCTCCTGTATATTCTATAAAAGCCTCTGTTTCTATATCACCGAAATTCAAAGCATACCCAACCCTGTTTTCTCCATCGGTGATAGTGGTATCATTAGAGTCTCCACTAAAAAAACTATAGATAAGAACAAATACAAGTACGAGTCCAATAATAGGAACAAGGTAGTCTTTAAAGGTTCTTGAAACGGAGTTTCTCCTATAATTCCTATTCATAGGTTTTTATTAGTTTTAAAAGTATATTTTTACTTATGTATTTATAACAATAATCACTAAAAAAACAAGAAAATATAGGTTTTTTCTTCTGATATGAAACCTAACTTTCTTAATTGGATAAAGGGAAGAACAATACCAAAAAGGTAGGTTATTCTTTACCCCCTTAAATTTACCTTAATTTTATAGCTATTATTATTATATTGTAAATATTGATTCTTTTGGAAAAAGATGTTAGAAATATATAATCTCCGGGCTCTTTATTATTTATAACATAGAATATTATGAAAAAAGCATACGGGCTTATATGTGTCCTATCACTCTTTGCTCTTGTCTCTTGTGGTGAAAGCATAGTAGAAGAAGTGAAAAATACTACGGATAGTGTAGTAGAAACAGTAGAAGAAGGTACAGAAGCAGTAGTTGATACTGTAGAAGATACTACAAAGGTTACAACAGAAACTGTTTCAGAGATTGCAAAAGAAGCTCTAGATGATCTTCCTAAGGAAGAAGAAGCAACTATTGAGGAAGAGGAATCTAAGGATTCAATACCAGTTACTACTGAGGAATCAACTTCAAAAGACGAAGCTGTTCAAAGTGATACTGAGAAATCAGATGACTCTTCAAGTGAAGAATCAACTTCAGAAGAAGCTGCTGACGACCTTCCAATCGAAGAATCTAATGAAGAAGCATCTTCAAGTAAATAATTCCCACTATATAAAAACACTTTTTGGATACAATCCAGGGAGTGTTTTTTGTTTTCTGGTTAAAGATGTATATAGTACATAAATATAGAATATTATTTATTTAGCTATTTTTACATATGAATAAATTTATTATTTCATGAACTATGCTTATTTTATTATTTCCTACTTTTACATTTGCAGGGGATCTATCAGAAGTAAAAGGTAGGATAATAGAAGTTCAATCACCGGTTCCTGCATGAACACCGAGTCTTTCATGAGTCTATGATCAGAAATGATTTGTAGGGGAGGTTATTGCTCGTATTTTTGATATAAATGGGAAAATACAATCATTATTTGTATCAGCTTTTTCAAATATATTGACACAAGTAAACAATATTCCGAAATGGAATGGAAATAATTTTGAAGTAGGAGGAATGTGGGATGTCGGAGGAAATATAGGAATAGGAATAGCTTCTCCGGAAGAAAAGCTTCATGTTATTGGAGTCTGAAGATTTGATAGTGGAATTAATGTAGATGGCAGAAGAGCTATTTCATCTACTAATTATTCACATAATGCAAGATCAACGGTAGAAAATCACTATGGATATTTTGAAGTGACAGATGATTCTGGAGATAGATGAGCATACTTTGGATATGGGGACGGGGAAAATAGAGTCGACCTCAAACTTGAAGTAGCGGATAAGTTGTATATATGAGGGGGAGATGTAGGAATTGGTACTACTAACCCAAGTAGTAAGCTCGAAGTAGCTGGAAAGATAGAGGCAGACGAATATTGTGATAGAAATAGAGAAAATTGCATTCACCCAGCAAAGAATCTTGAAACCTGTAAACTCTTATATAGATTTAGAAAAAATTGAGCTATTCCAGATTGGAAGGAGATCACACTTGACTGAACAACTAATGAATGAGAGTGGTCAAAATGGACGGCAGGAGTCTTAGATGGTGAGTGTCAATGAGAATGATGCGGTATGCAAATGAAGATAGAATGTACTTAACCATTGTTACTTATGAAAACTCAAGAAAAAATATTTTCCCCTTTTGTTATAGCAAGCATATTAATCCCGTCTCTCTATGCAGCTAATACCCTTATTCAAAATATTAAAGGAGGACAAATATCAGCAAAACCAGGATCATACAATACTCGTATTATGACTATTGAAAATGGAGATTTAAGATTTATGAACAAAGGTAACGACGATGATATTGTAGGGGACTATTTTTCTTGATATTATTTTGATCCTGCATTTGGTTTTTTCGAGACAAATACAACGATTGATAGAGTAAGAATTTCTTCTCAGAGTGTTTGAGATTGTTCATCGTCTGATTATGATTGATATGAACTCACAGGACATTCTTATAATTTAGAGTTTGGTTTTGTGGACTTTAACTTAAGTAGTAGTGTCTACACATATATCTGTATCCCAAAGAATGGAAACAATGATATCCTTCCTTCATATATAGGCTGATATGCGTACAGTCAGTATATAGGATTTCAGAATTTTGACGGAATAACCCTTGATAGTAGTGTAGATATGAGTGCAGACCATCTATCTGATGGGAGACTTGTAAAAGTAGATGGTATAGTGTCGAGTAAAAATAATTCAGAAGCGATAGACGGACAATTTTCTGATGATGTCCGTGTCCTTGGGAAAATAACAAAATCAGGACTTCGTAAAAACATACATAAAGAGCTTGCTTCGGTAACTCGTAATATTTCACCTGATAATGGTGTATCCCCTTATACAGTAGAGGCTCTTTGAAATCAAAAATGGACAGTATGAGACGACGGGAAAACGATACAAGATGGGACGATACTATATTTTTGAAATCTTTGAGGACACAACGTAGAAATAACAGGAGGAGATGTCCAAGGGGTAAAAACGTTGATAGTTGAGTGAGGAAACATCTATATATCATGAAATATTCGAGGAGGTGGTATGCTAGGAATAATAGTTACTCAAAAGAATGGAGTAGGAGGAAATATCTATATAGATCCTTCAGTGACAGATATCCACGCAATACTCTATGCAGATAGGTCTCTCATGAGTTACAATCCATCCTCTTGAGAGTACGATGGGGATACTCAGGCAGACATACTACCAAATCAGTTGTATATCCGAGGAACAGTACTGAGTGAAAATACCATAGGGGGAGCTGTAACCACGACATGTCCATATTATATCAATAATACGTGTAATCTTTCTCTCTCAAAAAAATACGATCTCAATTACCTCAGAAGATATATTCTCGTTCAACCAACAGATGAAGATGGAAACGTGACTTGACTCAAAATACCTCAGTATAATGGACAGGAATCATACATGAATACACTCACAAGATGATCAAAACCTGATTATAGGAACTTCCCTTTGGTTATAGAGTACAATCCTCTTATTCAGCAAACTCCACCACCACTTTTTCATTAATATTTTGACAAAATAGCCTTTCACGATATCTTGAATATATGAATACTCAAAACAACTGGTACCTGCAACCCGTGAACCCCTCTATATAAAAGGGAGTTTTTTGTGTCGAACAATGTTTAAGAATCCCTCTATATTATAGAAGGGATTTTTTATTTTAAATTAATTATATAAAACTACTACTATGCTACGATTATCAACATTTCCAATACAAACACTGAAATCTCGTCCAAACGTAAGCGATAATGAATCAACAGGGATACTCCTACAATGATGATATATTCGTCAAGAAATGGCTGGAGTCTATAACTTTCTTCCTATGGGGTTGAGAGTTTTGAGAAACATAGAAAACATCGTCCGCGCAGAGATGGACAACGCAGGATATCATGAGACACTTATGGCTGTTATTTCAGGAAAAGAATCTTGGGATAAAACAGGGAGATGGGACATGGATGTCATGTTTCATGTTCCAGCCCATGGAAACAAAGAGTACTCTATCAATCCAACAAATGAAGAAACAGTCGTTCCTATGATGAAGGAGTTCCTCCAATCATACAAAAATTACCCGACATGTGTCTATCATATCCAAAAGAAGTTTCGCAATGAAAAGAGAGCTAAGTCAGGACTGCTCAGAGGAAGGGAGTTTCTTATGAAAGACGCATATAGTTTTCATATAGACGAGAGCGAGTTTTCCGAGTTCTATGAAAACGCAAAAGTGGTATATAAGAGGATATTTGAAAGACTTGGAGTTGGTGCAGATACGTATGAAACAGTTGCTGATGGAGGGGACTTCACCGACAAATACTCTCATGAGTTTCAAACGGTTCTTCCCATAGGGGAAGACGAGATATATATCTGCAAATGATGTCAACTTGGACACAACAAAGAGATTGTAGAAGGAGATTTTGTTTGTACTTCTTGCTGAAGTTTAGAATATGACCTTAAACAAGCTTCAGAAGTCGGAAATATATTCCCACTTGAGACAAAGTTTTCTAAAGCATTTGAACTAGAATATCTCGACGGAGAAAACAAGAAAATAGATAAAGTTCTCATGGGATGTTATGGAATAGGGATTTCTCGTCTCATGGGAGTCATTGCAGAGTACTCAATAACCGATAAAGGTATTGCTTGGCCAGAAAGTATTGCTCCAGCAACACACTATATCATCGTCATAGGAGAAGATAATCTCGATATAGCAACCAAACTTGCTGAAGAGCTTGAATCACAATGAAAAACAGTCGTCCTCGATGACAGGATGGGAAGAAAGTTTGGTTTCGGACAGAAAGCAGGAGACTGTGAACTCTGGGGAATCCCAAATCGTATTGTTTTCTCACCAAAGACCTTGGAACAAGGAGGGTATGAACTTCTTGAAAGAGGAGAAAAATCGAGTATAGTGAAACTCTAAGTTGACAAAAGACAATTTACAAACAAAATAAAGTAATAAATTTATTACTTTATTTTGTTGTTATGGGAGATGTTAACTCATCTAATTCAGAAGACTTTATAAAAGGAGGACTTCTCTGAAAAGGAAAAACTAAGCGTATTCATGAGATTCAAGGGAATTCTGAGTATGTTATCATGGAAAATACAGATGATGTGACAGCTGGAGATGGAGAAAAACACGATATTTCTGAAGGAAAAGCAAAGGCTTCAACAACTATAACTTCAAAGATTTTTGAATACTTAGAATTAGAGTGAATTTCAACACATTTTGAGAAACAACTCAATGATACAGAAATGCTTGTCCAGAAGTGCGATATGATTCCTCTAGAATGCGTGTTTCGCCATATGTCTACAGGTTCATACCGTAAAAGAGATGTCTTTCAAAATGGAGAAAAAGCCCTTCCTGATGGAACAGTACTTCATGAACCACTTATGGAATTTTTTTATAAAAATGATGTAGTTCTTGAAAATGGAGATGTTATTTCAGATCCATTGATGGATGTAGATGAAGAAGGAATTCTAAAGATAGAAGATGGGAAGTTTGTACTTCTTCATCCAAATACATGAGAAGAACTTAACTATAAAAGTGTAGTAAACCCTAGCACAAAAGAGGTTCTCACGAATGAGCAAATAGAAGAAGATAAGGAGCGTATCTTACGCTATGCAGGAGAGATATTGTTACAAACAACAAACGTATGACAGAAACTTAAAGAACTTTATCAAAAAGAGGGGCTAGAACTTTTCGATGGGAAGATAGAGTTTGGTATTAATAGTAAGGGAGAACTTGTTGTGGCAGACGTGATAGACGGGGATAGTTGTAGACTGAGAAGACCAATTCTTATAGAAGGAACAGATGGAAAGCAGTATCTGTGAAAGCGAGTAACTCAGACAAATCTAAAACAACATCTTTCAGAAGTATATATTTCTCCAATGAAAGATTTATTAAATTTTATTTCACACCTTCCCCTAGAGAATAGAGATACAGAAATACGTGGGATCATTCAAAAAGAATTTCAAAAAAATGAAAAAGTTTTCAGAGAAAAATTTCCAGATATTAGAGAAACTCTAAATACAAATGAAGTCCCAATCTTCTCTGAATTGAGAGGATTTACAAGAAAACTGCTTCAAGATATTATGAGAAAAAAGGTTTGAGAGTTAGAAGGCAAACATTTGGGAGAAGAGTTTTTTTGAAAAAATGAGGATGGGTTAGTTGTATTAAAAAGCAGGATGACCATAGATAATATTCAGGCTTTTTGGGAAATGAAATTTGATAAAATCTCTGAAATACCAAAAAATATGGAAACTCAAAGAATCCTGGAATGAGAAGGACTAGATAAGCAGGGATATAGAGATGGAGGGTCAGCAGGAGATACAGTAGGAGTGTATCAGAAACTCGCGATTATACTTACAGAGTTACTAGAGAACCTTTCTATTGAAAAAACGAGGGAGGTTGTTGCTTCTCGTATATGATCTAGTTTTTCTGATTAATTCACAATAAAACCCCCTCACTCAGTAGGGGGTTTTATTTGTAATCCTACATCGCAAAATAACTTCCAAACAACATAATTCCAGCTGATGCTATAGTGAGTCAGAAGAAGGTAACAGGAACACCAGCTTTTACCCATTGCCAAAAATGGATTTTCTTTCCTGCGAGCTCGAGTTTTGCTATAACAACAACATTAGCTGTGGAACCGATAGGAGACATATTTCCTCCAAATCATACTCCAAACACAAGGGCCCACCAGAGGATATTGACTCCAGAAACTCATTGAAGTTCGAAGTACCCAATAATTGGAATCATCGCAATCGTCATAGGAATATTGTCGATGATAGCAGATAGAAGGGCTGTCACCCAGAGGATAACGATAGCAGTCATGATAATGTTTTCCTCTACTCATTGAGAAATAAGCCCTGCAAGATATTCAAGAACTCCAGCTGCCTCGAGTCAGCCTACAAGAACAAAAAGAGAACTAAAAAATACCAAAACAGAGAGTTCTACTTTTTTGAGGTACTTTTGAGGATTGTCATGAGGAGCTACAAGGAGAAGTATCGTTGCAGCTCAAAGGATTGCTACTATAGATGGAGGAAGATGAAGGAGGTGATGCGTGAAAAATAAGATCACTACTCCTGCAAGCACAATAAGAGCTTTTTTCATAACAATAGGCTTCGTGATAGATTCTTTTTCGTTGAGAGCTAGAAGCTTTTTTATGAATTTTGGTTTAACTTTATTTTCTTTTCTACAACTATAGAGCATATAGAGTGTCCCAGAAATAAGAGTTAAGATAACAACGGGAAGCGAATGAGTCAGGAACTCTAGAAACGAGAAACCAGCTGCAGAACCAATAATAATAGCTGTTGGATCTCAAACAAGGGTTCCTATACCTGCTATATTAGAGAGCATAGCTTGACTCATGAGAAGAGGGACAGGATTGAAGTGCAAGATTCTTGTAATGATAAGCGTTATAGGAGCCATAAGAATCATGGTTGTCACGTTATCAAGTATCATAGACAAGATAGCTGCAAGACTTCCAAGAGATACAAGGAGTACCCAGTAGCTTCCATGAGTTCTTTTAGCAATTCGAATTGCTAGGTATTCAAAAAAACCACTCTTTTCAAGAACCTCGACGAGTACCATCATACCAGAGAGAAGTAGAAGTGTATTAAAATCGATAGAGTGTAGTACCTCATGAAATTCATAAAATCAGAGGTGATTACCAACTATAGACATCCATATAGCACCAAGGAGTGCAATAATTGATCTATGAATCTTTTCAGAGAGGATTCATAAAAACGTAAGTGAAAATACGATAATACTCGACCAAAAATATATTTCTTGCATAGATATAGTATTTATCCTAATTACTATATGTTATCATAGCATTCTCTGCAAAAATAATCAATACAAAATAAAAAAGAACCTCCGTAGAAGAGAGGATCTTTTGGGTTAAGGCATACGTTTCTTTATGCTGCGAGTCTTGTTTCAGGATTATTATCATTTGCTGCGGTAGGAATTTCTAAAGGAGGTACAGGCATTCAGTTTGTAAGAATATTTGTTTCTATACCACTCTTAACAAGCTCCATAAACTTTGTAGTATTTAAGCTAAGATTCACACTATTAATGGTCTCAAGTGGTATATGAGATACAGAATTCATAAGTTCTTCTTGATTTGCAGCAACGATTCATGGAGTGTGAACAGTCATAAATTTGTATTTAAGATGTAATTTCTATAATAATAGTATCATACATTTTTTATTGGGTCAAAAAAATACTATACTTTTTATGAAAATATTTAAACTCGAAATACCAGCTCTGAATTATGCAGATTTTTTTAAAAAGATTACGCAACTCAAAAAGCAGAATATTGTTTTTACTCCTAACCCTGAGATATGCCTGAAAACTCTTGATGATAAGGAGTTTCTTAGACTTCTTCAAAAAGCTGATTATCTAACGAGTGATGGAATAGGACTATATATAGCTTATCAGATAGAGAATTTACAAGTCGAGAACTTCTTCCTACAAGTGTTTTTGAACCTCATTTTACTTCCATATTATTTTTTCAACCTCATTTTTAGGAGAAAGATGCTCTATGAAAAATATGGAGAAAGAATTTGTGGAAGTGACCTCACGATAGATCTGACAAAGTTTGCTGAGAAAAATGATATACATATATCTATTATAGATTTGTACAATCCAACAGACTTAGCAAAAGTGGCAAATCAGAAAGTATTTTGACCGAGACTTCAAAAATATTTTCCTGGCCTACAATTTGATTACCATATATATAATCCAGCAGATATAAAAAATATCATAAAACATATCTCTGAGTCAGATTCTCAGATACTTTTTTCTACTCTTGGGATGAAGTCTCAAGAACAATCTGTGATTGAGATAATGCAAAAATGCCAAAACATCAAACTTGGTCTATGAATTGGGAGTAGCTTTGATTACATGACAGGATTTCAAAAACGCGCTCCAGATATTATGCGTCAAATGTGACTTGAATGGTTGTATCGTATATTTACCTCACCAAATAAGCTTCAGAGATTGATACGAATCTATAAAGCTGTAGTGGTGTTCTCATTGTATGTAGTTTTTAAAAGAGATTCAAGATAAGAACACAAGAGAAACTTAATCCTGCAACAATACAAAAATTGCTGAAAGTATTATGAAGAGTCAACGACTTAAAAACTCCTGAATACATAATGCACTCTTGTAAGTACACCATATGTTTGATACTCTTATTGAAGAGCGATTATTCGTAGTGTTTTGTCTAAAGATTTTATTGAGATTCTTAAAAAAAATCGTAGTATAAGAGAACAAAAATTATTATTATTTCACAGAACATTCATGTCAAAAAAAGAACAAAAACTCAGAGCAAATTCTATATTTAACCCTGAAGGAAATGATGATGTTTCTGCAAGAACGATCATCAAAGGGAACACCACAGGATTGTTTCAATTGAATGCAGTAAAGTATAACTGGGCAAAGAGTTTGTATCAGGTGATGATAGGAAATTTTTGGATTCCAGAGAAGGTAAAAGGATTGGGTGATGATGCAATCCAACTCAAGACATTGACACCAGAAGAACAGAGAGCGTATAAAGGGATATTGTCTTTTTTGATATTTTTAGATTCTATTCAAACAATGAACCTTCCAAATTTTTCTGAGTATATTACAGCGCCAGAAGTAAATCTAATACTTTCTATTCAAACGTTTCAAGAAGCTATTCATTCCCAGAGTTATGCGACAATTTTGGAGACAGTTGTTAACTCTGAAGAGAGAGAAGAAATATACTATTTTTTTAAAACGGATAAACATCTCTTAGAAAGAAATAAGTTTATTGGAGGTATTTATCAAGATTTTATTAATAACCCAACAGATAAAAACTTTTTCAGAGGGGTTATCGCAAATTTTCTTTTAGAAAGTATTTATTTCTACAATGGATTTGCGTTTTTCGATACACTGGCAAGCCAATCAAAAATGGTAGCAACAGATAGAATGATTAACTATATCAGAAGAGATGAACTTACACATGTAACGATCTTCGCAAATATTATCAATGAAATCAGAAAAGAACATCCAGATGTGTATGATGAACAGATGATTTATGATATGATGAAAACAGCTGTAGAGCAAGAAATAGAGTGGAGTCAACATATACTCTGAAACAAAATCATTGGAATGACTTCGGAAAACACTGCTAATTATACAAAATGGCTTTCCAATAAACGTCTCGATTTACTTGGACTCAAACCTCTTTATCCTGAGGTTGTCATAAATCCTTACAAGCATCTCGATGCACTTCAAGATAATAACTCCGAGAAAGGAAACTTCTTCGAATCAACGGTTACGAACTATGCACAATCAAGTGCTATGAATGGAAGTTGGGAGTTTTAAGTAGACAGGAAGATAAAAAAAGAAGCTACGAAGTAGCTTCTTTTTTTATCTTTACTCTTCATAAATTTCTATTTCCATTTCATCAGTGAGGCTATTTTTATTCTTGAAATCAACTCTGAGTTTTACTTTGTATATTCCAACTCTGTTGTATACATGAGTAGGATTGGCTTCTACAGAAGTTTCTCCATCATCAAAATCCCAAAAGTACTCGGTTATTTGTCCATCGGAATCCTCAGAAGAGAAATCTATTCCCTGTCATAATGGTGCTTTCTTGAGACTCACACTGAGCTTTACTCACTGTGGTTCTGGTTTGAGGATAAGGCTCTTTTCTCCAGAATACCTCTTCCCACTTTTTCCTACTATGGTAAGCTTTATCTTATAGTCTCATGCTTTGGTATACTTATGCCCAGGGTTGATAGC
>Ga0256834_1002682_pt1 | contig 11076 bp, 9 predicted proteins | sample 4281140metaG_FD_190536 | JGI IMG/M metagenome (GOLD analysis project Ga0256834, IMG submission 190536) | Hydrothermal vent microbial communities from East Pacific Rise, Pacific Ocean - 4281-140 | ecosystem: Environmental > Aquatic > Marine > Hydrothermal vents | place: Pacific Ocean: East Pacific... | reverse complement strand
AATACATCAGTCAAACGCTGGTTGACTGGGCAAATAAACATCACATTACCCTGATGTACATTCAGCCAGGAAAACCAACGCAGAATGCCTATATCGAAAGATATAATCGTACAGTTAGGCATGAATGGCTTGAGTTAAACATCTTTAAAGACATTGAACAAGCTCAAAACCAAGCAACAAAATGGTTATGGACTTACAATAACGAACGACCTCATTCAGCGATTGGTGGTGTGCCACCAAGATACAAGCTGGAAAAGGTTTAATCTTCTACTTTTAACTTCGGTTATAAATGGGGGATTACAGGTCGTCCTGTTGAAGAGATGAAGCCTGAGTTTCGAGAATGGTCAATTGATTTTGGAAGCAGCGGGTATCTTGCCCTGTATCATTTTGATGGAAAAGCGGCGACCATATTAGCTGTACGTCCTCAAAAAGAGTATGGGTTAGGGTTTTGATAGAAACGCAAGGGGTTGCGGGCTTGTGCTAGTATAACGCGATGGTTAATGGCTTTTCGAATGTGAATCGAGTGGTTTTTTATGAAAATTAAAAAAATTATTGTATTAGACCGAGATGGTGTGATCAATATTGACTCTGATGCGTACATTAAGTCGGCCGATGAGTGGTTGCCTGAAGTGGGCAGTATTGAGGCGATTAAGGCGCTTAAGCAAGCAGGATGGATTGTTGCGATTGCAACCAATCAGTCAGGCATTAAACGAGGCTACTATGGTCGCAAACAGTTGAGTGAAATGCATCTAAAATTGCAACAATTGCTTGTGCCAGAGCGTATTGATTGGATTAGTTATGCGCCTTATCTTAATGAGGATAATTCCCCCGCACGTAAACCGAGTATGGGCATGTTAACAGCGATTGAACAACGTTTTGGGCTTTGTTTATCGGGTGCTCCGATGGTGGGGGATACGTTGGCTGACATTCGAGTGGCGCAATCTAAAAACATGAAGCCTTATTTGGTGCAAACAGGCAAAGGGGTGAAAACCTTGGCTACGCAAGATGCCGTGCTGACAGGTGTACCTGTCTACTTAAATTTACATGCAGCCGTGGAGGCCATTTTAAAATGAAAGTGATTTGGTTTTTACGTTCGGTCTTGTTTGTTACGGGGCAGAGTGTGTCATTGGTTTTGTTTTCGTTGGTTGGGCAAGGTACTCGATTTTGTTCGCTTAAAACGCGTTATCATTTTATGCATTATTGGGCACGATTTTGTTTGTTGTGGTTACGTTGGACATGCGGTATACGTTATCAAGTGCATGGCAGAGAGCATATTAATACGGAGCAAGCGGGGCTGATTTTATCGAGGCATGAATCCGCTTGGGAGACCTTGGCGTTGCAAGAGATTTTTCCGCGTCAGGCGTATGTGTTAAAAAAAGAACTGCTTAAGATTCCTTTTTTTGGTTGGGGAATGGCGTTGTTAAACCCCATTGCTATTGATCGAAGTGCGGGTCGAAAAGCGTTGATGCAACTGGTGTCCGAGGGAAAAGAACGCTTGAATAATGGCGATTGGGTGGTGATTTTTCCAGAGGGTACGCGCATGCCTTCAAATCAACTCGGAAAAATTCATGGTGGCGGAGCACTGCTTGCCACCAAGGCCAATGCGCCTGTGTATTTGGTGGCGCACAATGCGGGGCATTGTTGGGCTAAGAATAGTTTTATTAAACGTCCAGGCGTGATTGATATTTATATTTCCCCCCCCCTTGATGTGTCGGGCATGTCTTCATCTGAAATTAATCAAAAAGTGGAAGCATGGTTTACGTCTCATATGAAAGAAGCCGCCAAATAGAAGAGAGGTTATGATGATTAAAATAATTTTAATGCTGGTTATGGTGTCTGTATTTTCGGGCTGTGCCACTAAAATCCGTACCACAACGACGACTTTTTACGCGCCAGACCATCAACAACGTGGTGCCATTATTGTGGTGTCACCAGATCATCAAACCAATAACTCCTTGGCGTTTAAGCATTATCAGTCTAAATTTAATGAAAAACTCAAAGCAAAAGGGTACACCATCGCACAGAACATCGAAGCATCCGATTACATTGCGCTGGTCTCTTACGGTATTGATCAAGGAAAGTCATCGATTGTTTCCTCGCCCATCGTTGGTCAGGTTGGCGGGGGAACGGAGTATCGATCTGGCACGATCTATGTCGATGGTAAAAAGACTCGCTATTCAGGATTTGAGTACACCATGCCTGTTTATGGCGTGGTGGGAACCTCCACGCGTACCGTTACAAGGTATACTCGTGCTATCGCCATGGATATTGTGAAAACAGAGAGCTTTAAGCAGGATAACCCCGAAAAAATGTACGAAATTCGCGCCAAAAGTGTGGGCAACTGTTCCGTGATGCTCGAGGTTTTTAACGAGATGCTTGAGGCGATGTTTACTAATTTTCCAAATGAAAGTGGTAAAGCCATTACCGTTGCGGTTGAAACGGATAGTCGGTGTTGAGAGAATGTTCCACTAATCATTGTGAAGAATACTCCAAATTCCCTTCCCCTAAACCAATAACATCAAACAATACAATGTTTTTTCATTTTTAACAATGCCAATTCACAACCGTTACCAACAGGAATTCCAGAATGACAAGTACCCAACAACGTGCCGAACTACAACGCCAAATTTGGCAAATTGCCAACGATGTTCGAGGCTCCGTCGATGGTTGGGATTTTAAACAGTATGTATTAGGTACGTTATTTTATCGCTTTATTAGCGAAAATTTTGCCAGCTACATTGAAGGCGGTGATGAAAGTATTCACTATGCCGAGCTGAATGATGAGGTTATCACCCCTGAAATCAAAGATGACGCCATTAAAACCAAAGGGTATTTTATCTACCCCAGTCAGCTATTTACAAGTATTGCTGCTAACGCCAATGATAACGAAAATCTAAACACCAATTTAGCTACCATATTTTCTTCCATCGAAAGCTCCGCTAATGGCTACCCATCCGAACCTGATATTAAAGGTTTATTTGCCGACTTTGATACCACCAGTAACCGCTTGGGCAATACCGTAGTTGATAAAAATAGCCGTTTGGCCGCTGTATTAAAAGGTGTAGAAGGGCTTACATTTGGTGAGTTTGAAGACAATCAAATTGACCTATTTGGCGATGCCTACGAATTTTTAATTTCCAACTACGCCGCCAATGCAGGTAAATCAGGGGGGGAGTTTTTTACCCCGCAAAGTGTTTCCAAGCTTATTGCACAGCTTGCCATGCACAAGCAAGATAAGGTCAATAAAATTTACGACCCCGCTTGCGGTTCAGGGTCGTTACTGTTGCAAGCTAAAAAACACTTTGATAACCATATTATTGAAGATGGGTTTTGGGGGCAGGAGATCAACCACACCACCTACAACCTTGCACGTATGAACATGTTTTTGCATAACATTAACTACGATAAATTCAATATGGCACTTGGTAATACCCTGCTAGACCCCCATTTTGGAGAAGACAAACCCTTTGATGCCATTGTCTCCAATCCACCCTATTCAGTAAAATGGATAGGCAAAGACGATCCTACCCTAATTAACGATGAACGCTTTGCCCCCGCAGGCGTATTAGCCCCCAAATCCAAAGCCGATTTTGCCTTTGTACTGCATGCTCTGAGTTATTTATCGAGCAAAGGACGTGCAGCCATTGTCTGCTTTCCCGGTATTTTTTACCGTGGCGGTGCCGAGCAAAAAATTCGAAAATATTTAATAGATAATAATTATATTGAAACCGTTATTTCGCTTGCGCCCAACCTGTTTTATGGCACCTCAATCGCCGTTAATATTCTGGTACTCTCCAAACACAAAATGGATACTAACACCCAGTTTATAGACGCCAGTCAATTATTTAAGTCGCAAACCAATACCAACGTATTAACCGATGAACACATCAAACAAATCATGCAAGTATTTGATGATAAAAAAGAGAATGAATATTTTGCCCAATCGGTAACCTACGATGCCATCGCCCAAAACGACTACAATCTATCCGTTAGTGCCTACATAGAAACCGAAGACATTCGCGAAGTAATTGATATTACTCAACTCAATGCCGAGCTTAAAACTACCGTAGCCAAGATTGATACATTGCGCAGTGAGATTGATGTCATTGTGAATGAGATAGAGAGAAGTGGAATATGAACGATAAGCCTATTATCTCTCTGATTCAGCCTCTGCAAGGGTATGCAGACGGGTTAGCAGAGCTAAAAAGCAGAATTCACAGTGCCCAACAAGCTGTTGGACAATTGCCTTGGAGATATGATCTGGCTTTGATTTACAGGGTTCAGTTCCCCGACTTTAAACTGCTTGTGGCCAAACTATACCAGTCAATTAACCGAGCAAAACAAAGGCTGCTAAACAAGGGGGAGCCATAATGAGCGTTACCAATTATATGGAGAAACTGCTTGAAGGGGTTGAGGTTGAATGGAAGGCTTTGGGGGAGGTTGGTAAAGTTTGTATGTGTAAGCGGATTTTAAAAAAACAAACCTCTGAAACAGGTGATATTCCATTTTATAAAATTGGAACTTTTGGAAAAAAAGCTAATGCTTATATTTCACAAGAGGTATTTAATGAATACACAGTTAGATTTAATTATCCTAAAATTGGTGAGGTGCTAATTTCTGCAAGTGGTACTATCGGCAGAACAGTTATATTTGATGGGCAAGATGCTTATTTTCAGGATAGTAATATAGTTTGGATTGAAAACAATGAAAGCCAAGTATTAAATAAGTACTTATTTTATCTTTACCAAATCATAAACTGGAATATTGCTGAAGGTGGCACAATTAAACGTCTTTATAATGACAATTTAAGGAAGATCCAAATCCCCATCCCCCCCCTCAATATCCAAACGGAAATAGTCCGTATTTTGGACACATTTACCGAGCTTACCGCCGAGCTTACCGCCGAGCTTACCGCCCGAAAAAAACAATACCACTACTATCGCGACCAATTATTAAGCTTTGAAGAGGGGCTGGTCGAGTGGAAGGCTTTGCAAATGATTGCAAAAATAAAACACGGTAAAGATTGGAAAAAATTAGGCGTTGGTGATATTCCTGTTTATGGTTCTGGTGGCGTTATGACTTATGTCGACACATTTTCTTATGATAAGCCAACAGTACTGATCCCAAGAAAAGGCTCAATAAAAAATATTTTTTATGTTGAATCACCATTTTGGAATGTTGATACGATTTATTATACCGAGATCGATACTAACCAGGTAATACCGAAGTTTTTTTATTACTATATGAAAACAATAAATTTAATGAATTTGGATACTGGATCTGGCAGACCAAGCTTGACGCAAGCCATTTTAAATGAAATTAAAATCCCTTTACCTTCACCTGAAGAACAAGCCCGCATCGTTGCCATCCTCGATAAATTCGACGCACTAACTCATTCCATCACCGAAGGTCTGCCGCGTGAAATTGAATTACGTCAAAAGCAATACGACTATTACCGTGATTTGCTGTTGAGTTTTCCTAAACCTAAAGTAGAAGCATAGTATGGGGAAGTCGTTAACGGACATTGCACAGCAGCTCAAAGATTCCAATAAAAAAATTCAATTGATTTATGCGTTCAACGGCACGGGAAAAACTCGGCTTTCACGCGAATTTAAACAGTTAATTGCACCAAGAACTGACAGTGATGAAGGGGTAGAGCAAACCGAGTTAGCACGCACAAAAATCCTTTATTACAATGCATTTACGGAAGATCTGTTTTCTTGGGATAATGACTTAGAGTTTGATGCCGAGCCGAAGTTAGAAATACAGCCTAATTCTTTCACGCAGTGGGTGCTTAAAGATCAAGGGCAAGATGGAAATATCATTGTAAATTTTCAACGCTACGCAAATGATAAACTTACGCCAAAATTTAATGAAGGTTTTACGGAGGTGACGTTCTCGCTAGAGCGTGGTACGGATGAGCATTCAGGCAATATAAAAATCTCAAAAGGTGAAGAGAGCAACTTTATCTGGAGCATTTTTTATACCCTACTGGAGCAGGTGGTTACGATTCTTGATGAACCTGAGGTCAGTGATCGAGACACGGATCAGTTTGATCAACTGGAATATGTATTTATTGATGACCCCGTTAGCTCGCTGGATGAAACCCATTTGATTGAATTAGCGTTTAATTTGGCGATGTTAATCAAGTTTAGCGATTTCACTAACGGCAAAGGAGTTAAGTTTATCATTTCAACGCATAATCCTCTTTTTTATAACGTACTTCATAATGAGCTTGGCTTAAATAAAAAAGGTAAAAAGGAAGGTTGTTATCTTTTGGAAAAGTTTGAGGATGGTTCATTTAACCTAAATGTAAAATATGGTGATTCAAACAAGAGATTTTCTTATCATCTGTACTTAAAGCAAGTTTTAGAACATGGTATAGAGCACAATCAAATAGAGCGCTATCACTTTATGTTATTGCGTAATCTGTATGAAAAAACCGCGAGCTTTTTGGGTTATCCCGAGTGGTCAACATTATTGGACTCGGCGCCAGGTGATAAGCAGGGGTATTTAAATCGTATCATTCAATTTAGTAGTCATCGCACACTATCGAGTGAAGAATTTTCCGAGCCAAATGAACAAGAAAAACGAATGGTTAAATTATTGCTGGATAATTTGGTAAACAACTATGGCTTTTGGCAGGAGGGAGAACAACATGACTAAACCTGTTTTGCATAATCAACAAGCGTTTGCTGATGTACTAAAACAGATCCAACTCTCGCGTCAAAAAGTGTTTACTCAGATCAACACGGCTTTAATTGACCTGTATTGGCACATTGGCGAGTTCATTAGCCATAAAGTAAACTCACAGGCATGGGGGAAGGCGGTTGTGAAAGAGTTAGCGCTTTACATTGCACAACAAGCCCCTGAAATTAAAGGCTTTAGCGATAAAAACCTATGGCGAATGAAGCAGTTTTTTGAAACCTACCATAGTGACCAAAAACTCTCACCACTGGTGAGAGAATTGCCTTGGACACACAACACCATTATTTTTTCACGTTGTAAGTCCGCAGATGAGCGGGAGTATTATTTAAAATTATCCATCAAGGAAGGGTATTCATCCAGAGAGCTAGACCGTCAAATTAGTGCCTCTCACTTTGAACGTGCAGAGCTTGGCAATCAAAAACTCTCAGCAGTGCTGAGAGAATTGCACCCAAACATTCACAACACATTAAAAGATAATTATGTATTGGAGTTTTTAGGCTTGCCAAAGCAGCATGCTGAAAGCCATTTGCAAAAAGCCTTAATTGAGAATATGAAGCGATTTATTCTTGAACTGGGGGGGGATTTTATTTTTGTGGGCGAAGAATATCGCCTGCAAGTAGGCAATCAGGATTTTTTTATTGATCTGCTCTTTTTTCATCGTGGCTTATCGGCTTTAGTGGCATTTGAATTAAAAATTGGTAAATTTAGCCCCGAGCATTTGGGACAGCTTAATTTTTACCTTGAAGCGTTGGATCGTGATGTTAAAAAACCGCATGAGAACCCAAGTATTGGTGTATTACTTTGCAGAGATAAAGATGATGAAGTTGTAGAATACGCACTGTCGCGCAACTTGTCGCCCACCATGGTGGCGCAATATGAATTACAGCTACCGGATAAAAAACAACTTCAGAAAAAATTGCATGAGCTTACTAAAAATGAATATTTGGAGCCAAGTGAATGATTGAGTATAAAGCCATCGCTGAATCAAACAACTTTATTGTTTTGGATAAATACACCAAGTGTCCACAAATCAGTGAATCTTATCAAAGCGAATACGATTTAGAGCGTGAGTTGATTATCGATTTAAAAAACCAGGGGTATGAGTATCTGCCTGAGTTAACTACGCCTGAAAAAATGCTTGCTAATGTGCGTGTGCAATTACAATCTCTAAATAATATGCAGTTTTCTGAAGGGGAGTGGTTGCGTTTTGTTGAGGAGTATTTAGATAAACCCAGCGATAATCGAACGGATAAAACCCGTAAAATTCATAACGATTATATTCATGATTTTGTGTTTGATGATGGGCACATTCAAAACATTTACTTGTTGGATAAAAAGAACGTTACCCACAATAAAGTACAGGTGATTAAACAGTTTGAACAAACAGGCACACATGCCAATCGCTATGATGTGACCATTTTGGTAAATGGTTTGCCATTGGTGCAGGTTGAGCTAAAAAAACGGGGGGTGGCGATTCGTGAGGCTTTTAACCAAGTACACCGCTACAGCAAAGAGAGCTTTAATAGTGAGCACTCCCTGTTTAAGTATTTGCAGCTTTTTGTGATTTCAAACGGTACCGACAGCCGTTACTTTGCCAACACCACCCAGCGCGATAAAAACAGTTTTGATTTCACTATGAATTGGGCCAAATCTGACAACAGCCTAATTAAAGACTTAAAAGATTTTACCACCACCTTTTTTCAAAAAAATACGCTGTTAAATGTGTTGTTGCACTACTCGGTATTTGATGTGAACGATACGTTATTGGTGATGCGCCCTTATCAAATTGCCGCGACTGAGCGCATTTTGTGGAAGATCAACAGTGCTTATCAAGCTAAAAACTGGAGCAAGCCTGAAAGTGGCGGCTTTATTTGGCATACCACGGGGTCGGGTAAAACTTTAACCAGCTTTAAAGCGGCTCGCTTGGCAACGGAGTTGGATTTTATTGATAAGGTATTTTTTGTGGTGGATCGTAAAGATTTAGATTATCAAACCATGAAAGAGTACCAACGCTTTTCGCCCGACAGTGTGAATGGCTCGGACAGTACGGCAGGACTTAAGCGTAATTTGGATAAAGAGGACAATAAAATTATTGTGACCACCATTCAAAAGCTGAATAACTTAATGAAAAGTGAAAGTGACTTGTCCATTTACCATAAACAAGTGGTGTTTATTTTTGATGAGGCGCATCGCAGTCAGTTTGGTGAAGCACAAAAGAACTTAAAGAAAAAATTTAAAAAATTCTATCAATTTGGTTTTACGGGCACGCCTATTTTTCCCGAAAATTCTTTGGGTTCAGAAATCACCGCCAGCGTGTTTGGGCGTGAACTGCACGCTTATGTTATTACCGATGCCATTCGTGATGAAAAAGTATTGAAATTTAAAGTGGACTACAACGATGTGCGCCCACAATTTAAGGCGTTTGAAACCGAACTTGATGAGAAAAAACTCACGGCGGCGGAAAACAAACAGGCGTTATTGCATCCTGACCGTATTAAAGAGATTTCGCAGTATATTTTAAATAACTTTAAGCAAAAAACCCATCGCCTGCAAGCGGGCGGTAAAGGTTTTAATGCCATGTTTGCCGTAAGCAGTGTGGATGCGGCTAAGCTGTACTATGACACATTTAAGCAGTTACAAAAAGAGCATCATAAACCGCTTAATATCGCCACTATTTTCTCTTTTTCCGCCAATGAGGCTCAGGATGCCATAGGAGAGATTCCTGATGAAAGCTTTGAAGTTAGCGCAATGGAGAGCAGTGCAAAAGAGTTTTTAGGCGCGGCCATTAATGACTATAACGCGATGTTTAAAAGCAATTACGGCGTTGATAGCAATGGGTTTCAAAACTATTATCGCGACCTTGCCAAACGGGTAAAAAACCAAGAAATTGATTTGCTGATTGTGGTGGGAATGTTTTTAACGGGCTTTGATGCGCCCACTCTGAACACCTTATTTGTGGATAAAAACTTGCGCTTTCACGGATTAATGCAAGCTTATTCACGCACCAACCGTATTTATGATGCCACCAAGACGTTTGGCAATATTGTCACCTTTCGCGATTTAGAGAAAGCCACTGTGGATGCCATTACCTTATTTGGCGACAAGAACACCAAAAATGTGGTGCTGGAAAAAAGCTATAAAGAATATATGGATGGATTTACTGATATAGCAACAGGTGAGGCTCGACGTGGTTATTTGGACGTGGTAACGGAGTTACAACAACGCTTTCCCAGCCCTGATGAAATTGTTAAAGAGAAAGATAAAAAAGCATTTGCGAAACTGTTTGGTGAATACTTGCGTGTAGAGAATGTGCTACAAAATTACGATGAATTTGCAGGCTTAAAAGCGTTACAAAACTTGGATATGAGCGATTCGGAGGCGATAGAAGAATTTAAAGCCAAACACTATTTAAGCGATGACGATTTGCAAACCATGCAAACGATTAAAGTCCCTGCTGAGCGCACGATTCAAGATTACCGTTCAACCTATAACGATATTCGAGATTGGATTCGCCGTGAAAAATCTGCCAACGAAGCAGGCCAATCAACGATTGATTGGGAAGATGTGGTGTTTGAGGTGGATCTGCTTAAATCGCAAGAGATTAATTTGGATTACATTCTGGAATTGATTTTTGAACATAATAAAAAGCTAAAAGATAAAACCGCACTGGTTGAAGAAGCTCGCCGTTTAATTCGTGCCAGTCTTGGCAATCGTGCAAAAGAGAGTTTGTTGGTTGATTTTATTAACCAAACAAATTTGGATGATATTCTCGATAAATCCAGCATTATTGATGCATTTTTTACCTTTGCGCAAGCTGAACAACAACGAGAGGCCGAAGCCTTAATTTGTACTGAAAACCTGAATAGTGATTCGGCTCGGCGTTATATCACAGCGTCGTTAAAACGAGAGTATGCCAGTGAAAATGGCACAGAACTGAATGCAATCCTTCCCAAAATGAGCCCGCTTAATCCGCAATACTTAACCAAAAAACAAGGTGTTTTCCAAAAGATTGCCGCGTTTGTTGAAAAGTTTAAAGGCGTGGGCGGAAAGGTTTAATTCAGATATTATAAGGTGTTAACCCAAATCTGCACATAGAAAATACGTTTCTAAGTGTGGATCTGGGTTAAACCTGCCAGTTAATCTCCAATTTTCCATGCTGTTTAAGGTATTGGTTGGTTTTTGAAAAAGGCTGACTGCCAAAAAAACCACGGTAGGCTGAGAGTGGGGAAGGGTGTGGGCTTTCAATTACAAGGTGTTTTTCTCGGTCAATCAGTTTGCCTTTCTTTTGCGCATAGGCGCCCCATAAAATAAATACACAATGTTCCATTTGTGCGTTTACCTCACGAATTACGGCATTGGTGAATGTTT
>Ga0256834_1002681_pt1 | contig 11081 bp, 6 predicted proteins | sample 4281140metaG_FD_190536 | JGI IMG/M metagenome (GOLD analysis project Ga0256834, IMG submission 190536) | Hydrothermal vent microbial communities from East Pacific Rise, Pacific Ocean - 4281-140 | ecosystem: Environmental > Aquatic > Marine > Hydrothermal vents | place: Pacific Ocean: East Pacific... | reverse complement strand
CTTGCTTTTTTTTCCGCTGGAATTACCGAAATCCCAAGATAAACATATGGGAAAAATCTTTTCTTATTACAACCTGTACTCCTGTCCTCCGCTCATCAAATTTCCCGATCCTCCCGAACTCGTGTAAACGCTTCCCTGCCGCATAATACTACAAATTGTTTGCGGCATAACATAAGGGTATAATATCACACCCGTTCTTGCTACCTTTGATTTCATGTTAACCTAAAAATCAATGGAGGATAACCTGTATTTCTAAAACCAATGAAAATATGATAAACAAAATTATTGCTTATAGCGTAAAACATAAACTCATCGTCCTGCTTTTCACCGCAGGAATCGTTATGGCGGGATTGTATGCGGCGTTTCATATCCCCTTCGGCGCCGTGCCCGATATCACCAACAATCAGGTTCAAGTAATTACCACCACCCGCGACCTTTCGGCCGAAGACGTGGAAGAATTTATCACCTACCCCATCGAACTGGAAATGGGTAATTTGCCCGGCATCAAGGAAATACGATCCGTATCCAAATTCGGTTTGTCGGTGGTTACGTTGGTATTCGAAGAACGTATGGGGACTTATTTGCCCCGTCAACTGATATCGGAAAAACTCCAATCCGTAGCCGAAAAGATGCCCGAAGGCGTTGAAGCGCCGCAAATGGGGCCTATTTCCACCGGTTTGGGAGAAATCTATCAATACACGCTCGAAGTCAAACCCGAATTCAAAGACAAGTACGATTTGATGGAACTGCGCACCATCCAAGACTGGATTGTCAAACGTAACCTTTCGGGTATCCCCGGTGTGGTGGAAGTCAATACTTGGGGCGGAAAACTCAAGCAGTTTGAAGTGGCCTTGGATCCCGACAAACTGCGCGCAATGAACGTCAGTGTTTCCGAAGTGTATCGCGCTCTGAAAGAAAACAACGGCATTGCCGGCGGAGGCTATATTGAAAAAACCAATACCACCTATTTTATCCGTAGCGATGCATTAATTAGGAAACTCGAAGATATCGAACAAATCGTGGTGAAACGCAACGGCAACATTCCCGTTTACATAAAAGATTTGGGTGATGTCCGTTTCGGTTACGCCACAAGGTTCGGCGCCATTACCGGAAACGGCGAAGGTGAAAAAGTGATGGGTCAGGTGATGATGCTCAAAGGCGCCAACGTGAGCGAAGTTATCGAAAATGTCAAGCAACGCGTGGAAACCATTTCCAAATCCTTGCCCGAAGGCGTGTATATCAACCCTTTTTTGGAACGTACCGAATTGCTCAACAAAACCACTTTTACCATCGTGGAAAACCTGATACTCGGTAGCATTATCGTTATGTTTGTCGTATTGTTGTTGTTGGGTAATTGGCGTTCGGCACTGGTGATTTCATCGGTTATACCTTTGGCGCTACTCATCGCGCTGATATTGATGTACATTTTCGGCATAGATGCCAATTTGATGAGTCTCGGGGCTATTGATTTCGGTATCATCATCGACGGAGCGGTGATCATCGTGGAATTTATCGCCTTTAAAATCGGATTGGAACAAGCCAAATTACTCAAAGCTTCGCGACGGCAAACCCGTGAAGTTATGGATGAAATTACCATTCGATCGGCAAGTAAAATGATGCATTCGGCCATTTTCGGACAGTTGATTATCATCATCGTATTCATCCCCATCATGGCCTTGAGCGGTGTAGAAGGCAAAATGTTTAAGCCCATGGCTTTGGTATTTATCTTCGCCTTGTTGGGCGTTATGATTTTGGGCATGACCTATGTTCCCGTAATGTCGGCGCTTTTGCTTAAACCTTCGGCGCATAGAGACAAACCCAACCTGTCGCAACGCATCATTGCTTATCTCAACAGCCTTTACGACCCGACCATTCGCTATGCATTGCAGCATAAAAAAAGCGTGTTGACATTTGCCGTACTTTTGTTCGGCATTTCCGCTTGGATTTTCAGCCGTATGGGCGGTGAATTCGTTCCCACCCTCGACGAAGGCGATTTCGTTATTCAACCCGTATTAAAAACCGGCACTTCGCTGGAGAAAACCATAGAAACCACAACGAAAATCGAAAAAATTCTACTGGAATTTCCCGAAGTGGAACAGGTCGTAAGCCGAATCGGTGCCGCCGAAGTGCCTACGGACCCCATGTCGATGGAAGATTCGGACATCATCATCAAACTGCGTCCCAAAAAAGAATGGGTAACGGCCGAAACCAAAGACGAATTGGCCGACAAGTTCAAAGAAGCATTGCAAGTACTGCCCGGCATTGAATATGAATTTACCCAACCCATCGAGATGCGCTTCAACGAATTGATTTCGGGAACCCGTTCGGACGTGGCGGTAAAAATTTACGGCGAAGACTTGGAAGTACTCAACCGGATTGCCCATCAAATCAAAAGGAAAATAGAAAACATTCCCGGAGCGGCGGACATTACGGTGGAAAAAATTTCGGGATTACCGCAAATGCAAATCAAAATCAAACGCGAACGCTTGGCTCGTTACGGCCTTAATGCACAAGAAGTAAACCACATTATTTCCATTGCCTTGGGCGGATTGCCCGCAGGTGAGGTTTTTGAAGGAGAAAGGCGTTTCGACTTGGTAGCCCGGTTTGACGAAAAAGCACGTCAAACCCCCGACGACCTGCGCCAAATTCCCGTTAACCTGCCCGACGGAAGACAAATTCCGCTGGAAGAAGTGGCCGAAGTGAAACTAACCCGAGGTCCGGCCAAAATCTCCCGTGACGCCACCCAAAGACGCATCAGTATAGGCATTAACGTTCGCGACCGGGACTTGGAGTCGGTGGTGGAAGACATCAAGCACATTATAGACAGGGAAATCGACTTGCCTCCCGGCTATACGGTCAAGTACGGCGGACAATTCGAAAATCTCCAATCCGCACGTAAGCGCTTGTTGTTGGTCGTACCTTTGGCGTTGTTTCTCATATTTATCCTGTTGTATTTCGCCTTTAATTCGGTCAAAACGGCACTTTTGATTTACACCGCCATTCCCTTGGCCACCATCGGCGGGATATGGGCTTTGTGGTTGCGCGGAATGCCTTTTAGCATTTCGGCGGGTATCGGATTTATTGCTTTATTCGGTGTGGCCGTGCTCAACGGAATTGTATTGATTGAACATTTTAGAGAACTCAAAGATCAAACTACCGATATGTATCAACAAATCATTCAAGGTGCCAAGGACCGTATGCGTCCCGTATTGCTGACGGCTCTGGCCGCAATGGGCGGTTTTCTCCCCATGGCCGTTTCGCAATCGGCGGGGGCCGAGGTACAACGCCCTTTGGCTACGGTGGTCATCGGCGGTTTGTTCACCTCTACCCTGCTTACGCTTTTGATTATTCCGGTACTGTATGCCATGTATATGAAATCCGGATTTTCGTTAAAGAAAAACGGTAAGGGTAAAGCCGTTATGTTGATTTTACTGTTTTTCTCCCTCACTCCGCTGTCCGGCCAGATTAACGGATTGGAATCCTATCTGCAACAAGTGGAACAACATAATCCGGAACTGAAGCGCTATGCAGCCGAACTCGAAAGCAACAAAGCATTGGTAAATACGGCTTGGGACTTGGACAAAACCGAAATATCCTACGAAAACGACCCTACGAATCCGGATCCCGGCAACAATTTTCCCTATAAAACATTTTCAATAACACAAGAGTTCAAGTTTCCCGCTTGGTATATGGCCCGTTCACGGATGCTAAAACACCGGTACAACCGTGCCGAAACGGAATATGAAATCGCCAAACGTAAAATTTTGCTCGAGGCCGCTTCGGCCTATATCAAAGCCCTTTATTGGCAACAACTCGAAGCACTTTACCTGCAAACGGACAGCCTGTATGCACGCTTTGAAAAAGCCGCAAGACGCAAATTCGAAGAGGGCGAATCCAACGTATTGGAAAAGCTCACGGCCGACAGCAAAAGAAAACTCGTCCGATTACAACTCGAGCAAATCAAGATAGAAAAACAAAACGCCGTACGCACGATGAACGGGATGACAGGAAAGACGGATACGGAAACCGAATTTTTACAAAACACTTCGTTTCTTCCGCTGAACGACACCGGTATTGCCCCCGACTTGAGCATTTACAAGCAACAAAGCGAAGCCTTGCAAAACGAACTGCTGTACCGGTGGAAAACCGAACGCCGTAACCTGTGGCCCGACGGATATGTAACCTACGCATACGGTAACAATTTCCTTCCCGGACACACGGACTATTCGGCTTTCGGTGTAGGCATTAAAATCCCGCTTTTTTTCGGCGCCAAAAAAGCCCGAATCAAAGCCGCACACCGGCAATATGAAAGCACCCTGCACCAAAACCGGCAAATTGAAATCCTGCTACACCAACAAAAAGAAAACCTGTTGAACCTACGTAAGCTTTGGCAATCGAAAATCGCTTATTTTCAACAACAAGGCAACCGCTTGGGCGAACAATTACGCAAAACCGCCGAACTTTCCTATCAATCGGGTGAAATCGATTATTTCAAATACGTGCAATTTTTGGAAAATGCCTTGGAAATCGAAAAAGCTTACTTGGATGCCGTCCTTAATTACAATCTCGTTTTACTGAAAATCAAATATTTTGTTTGGGAAAATCAATAAAATCAACTCCTATGAAAAATAAAACAAACCTCAAAAAACAAAGTCAAATGACATATAAAACCGGAACAAAATTTAGTTTTATCGTATCATTGCTCGTCATCTTCCTTACCGCTTTGACGGGATGTGAAGAAAACCAAAATCAATCCGAAGAAATGCATACCGCACCTGCCGAAGAACATACCATTCACCTCAGTCAAGAACAGTTCGATGCCAATGAAATGCGCCTGGGAACCGTAACGGAAAAAAATTTCGCGGAATTTATTCACACTTCGGGTATGATAGGCGTTCCGCCCAAATACCAAGCTTCGGTAAGCACACTTTTCGGCGGATATGTTAACGGTTTGAACTTGATCAACGGCGATTACGTGCGTAAAGGACAAATTCTCTTCACGTTGGAAAACCCCGAATTCGTCAAAATGCAACAAAGATACTTACAACTGAAAGAACAAACCGCCTACTTAAAAACCGAATATGAGCGTCAAAAAAAGCTGTATGAAGAACAAATCGCATCGACGAAAAGTTTTCTTAAAACCCAAGCCGAATACAAAACCGCATACGCCGAAAAATCGGCCTTGGCCAAACAGTTGCGTATGATCGGAATTCAACCCGGTAACATCACCCCGGAAAATATCACTTCACGCATCCGTATTCAAGCTCCCATCAGCGGGTATGTGGCTTCTATTAACCTGACCAAAGGACAATATATCGAACCCGAACACATCGCGATGGAAATCATCAATACCGAACATAAACACGTGGAAATCAAAGTGTTTGAAAAAGACATTCACAAAATCAAAAAAGGGCAAACTTTTGTCTTCAACCTGCCCAATCAACCCGAAGTGCAATACAAAGGAACGGTGTTTCTTATCGGAAAAAAAGTGGACCCCGAAAAGCGCTTTATCAATGTCCACGGACACATAGAGGATGAGAAAAAAGCCGGGACATTACTTCCGGAAATGTTTACCGACATAAAAATCATTTACAAAAATTTCACCGCCCCCGCCCTTCCCGAAACCGCCGTTTTATCGGACGGGGAAAATCATTTCGTGTTGCGTAAAACCGGTAATGAAGGCGAAGAAATACTCTTCGAAAAAGTCCCCGTTCAAACCGGCGCACATTACGAAGGCTATGTAGCCGTACTTTCGCCGAAATTTGAAAAAACCGATACTTTGTTGATTAAAGGGGGATATTTCCTGATCGGTGTCGAAGAAGGCGGAAACGACCATTAAACGTGTGAATTCAAGATTTTCAAATAAGACCGCCTTGTATTATTCCGGGCGGTCTTATTTATTCGGCTTAAACGAAACAAACTATAACCAAACGCCATAGAATCTACCGGCATAGCTTCCATTCCATCTTTACGAGCCCGTGCGTTCGTAGATTTATCAACAAGCCCGGCAAAAAAAATTGGATAATCGGGTCGTAAATCATATATTTGCGCATTGTAATGAAAAAAAAAGAATAAATGTCAGGAAAAGGACTCGTCAAAACGTTTGCCATTCTTTTGGGAATCATCAGCATTTATCAATTATCCTTCACCTTCATCAATCAAAAAGTTAAGAAAGAAGCCAAGACTTACGCTCAAGGTGATTACACCAAAGAAAGGCAATATTTGGATTCCGTAGCCAATCATGAAGTGTTTAATCTTGCAGGTATAAGTTACACGGCCAAGCAAGTTCAGGACAGAGCCATGAAATTGGGATTGGATTTGCAAGGCGGTATCAACGTTATTCTGCAGATTTCCGTGCGTGACATTTTGAAGGATTTGGCCAACCATTCCCGCGACCCCGACTTTAACCGGGCATTGGAAACGGCCGACCGGATGCAAAAAGAAAGCGACAAACCCTATTTGGATTTGTTCTTTGACGCTTGGGATCAAATTGCATCGGAAACCGGAAAAAAATTAAGCGCTCCCAAAATATTCGGAAACAAAAAACTTTCGTCCGACATCAACCCGGATATGACGGATGCCCAAGTCAAACAAATCATTCGTCAAAAAGTGGACGAAGCCATGGTCAGCGCTTTTGAAGTGCTTCGCAAACGTATCGATAAATTCGGGGTGGCTTCGCCCAACATTCAACGTTTGGGAAAAAGCGGTCGTATTTTGGTGGAATTGCCCGGCGCCAAAGACGTGGACCGTATCAAAAAACTTTTGCAAAGTACCGCCCAATTGGAATTTTGGCACGGCTACAAACAAGAAGATTACTTGGATTACCTGCAAACCATCGACCGCATTCTTTCGGCGCGTAAGCAAACCGAAACCGTCCAAGACACTACCGATACCGAAAGTCTCATTGCAGAAGACTCTACCGACATAGCCCATCAATTGGCCGAACAACATCCGTTTGCTTCGTTGATCAAGCAGCAAGGGTACGGACCTGTGGCGGGTTTCTTCGCCATTAAAGATACCGGACGGGTAAACCGGATGCTTCACGACCCCGAAGTGGTCAAAGCACGGCCCGAACATTTGCGTTATGCCAAATTCCTTTGGGGCAAACCCGAACCCGGCAAAGATATCGTAGCCCTTTATGTGCTTAAAGGAAACCGGGAAAACGTTCCGCCCTTGAGCGGTAGCGTTATTACCGACGCCCGCCAAACCTTCGACCAATACGGCAAACCGGCCGTAAGCATGGCAATGAACGGTAAAGGCGCCAAGATTTGGGAAAAAATGACCTCCGAAGCCTACCAAAACCAATCGACCATTGCCATCGTATTGGACGACATCGTGTATTCGGCGCCTACGGTTTCCAACGGGCCCATCACCGGCGGACGCAGTGAAATCTACGGCAAGTTTACCATCGAAGAAGCCGAAGACTTGGCCAATGTACTTCGCGCCGGAAAATTACCCGCCAAAGCGGAAATCATTCAATCCGAAATCGTAGGCCCCACTTTGGGTAAAGAATCCATCCAAAAAAGTATCATCGCATTTCTGCTGGCTTTGGTTTTGGTTATGCTTTGGATGATATTCTATTACGGCCGGGCGGGAATCGTAGCGTCCATTGTATTGTTGGTCAACTTGATATTTATTTTCGGTATATTGGCCAGTTTGGGTTTGGTATTGACCCTTCCGGGTATTGCCGGAGTTATCCTGACCATCGGTATGTCGGTGGATGCCAATGTATTGATTTACGAACGCATCAGGGAAGAACTCCGCATGGGTAAGAATGTAAAGCAAGCCGTAGCCGAGGGTTACAAAAACGCTTTGTCATCCATCCTCGACGCCAATTTCACCACATTGATTACCGGTATCATCCTGTTTTTCTTCGGTACCGGCCCCATTCAAGGTTTTGCCACCACCTTGATTATCGGTATTGCGGCTTCGCTTTTCACTGCCATTTTGCTTTCGCGAGTTATTATCGAAGCCTGGCTCGAAAAAGATAAAAAAGTTACATTCTCCACTTCATTTACCGAAAACCTGTTGAATAACCTGAACATCGACTTTCTCGGAAAGCGAAAATTGGGTTATACCATATCCGGAATTTTGATTGTAATCAGTTTGTTATCCGTATTCACCAAAGGTTTGAACCCCGGTGTGGACTTCGTAGGCGGTCGCACTTATACCGTCCGGTTCGACAAGCCCGTTAATTCCAACGAAGTGGCCGCCGCCTTGGGAGAAGTATTCATCGACGAAAAAGGCAACAAGGTGGTGCCCGAAGTAAAAACCTTCGGCGGACAAAACCAATTGAAAATCACCACCAAATACAAAATCGACGTAAAAGGCGAAGAAGTGGACAATGAAATTCAACAAAAACTTTACGAAGGTTTGCACGCTTTCCTTCCCGACGGTATGACCTATGAAGAGTTTGCCGGTATCAAAGGGGACAAGCAATACGGCATTATGCAGTCCATGAAAGTAGGCCCCACCATTGCCGACGACATTAAGAAAGGCGCATTATGGGCCATCTTTATTTCGTTGGTGATGATTTTCCTTTATATTCTGTTTCGCTTTAAATTCTGGCAATACAGTGTGGGCGCCATTGCCGCATTGGTTCACGACGTTATTATCGTATTGGGCATATTCTCATTGACTTACAACATCATGCCGTTTGACATGGAAGTGGATCAAGCCTTTATTGCGGCCATATTGACGGTGATCGGTTATTCGCTCAACGATACGGTGGTTATCTTTGACCGTATCAGAGAATTTAAAAATATTCACATTAGCTTGCGATTGCCCGAAATTATCAACAAATCCTTAAACTCCACCCTCTCCCGGACGCTTAATACCTCGATGACCACACTATTGGTATTGCTTGTGGTGATGTTTTTCGGTGGAGAGAGCATTCGCGGATTTATTTTCGCTTTGATTGTAGGTGTTATCGTGGGTACTTATTCGTCACTGTTTGTGGCTACGCCCGTGATGTATGAACTGTTGAAAGAAAAGTTCGGGAAGAAGAAATAAAAAAACGTCAAGCCTTTATAATGCAAACCGTCCGTTAAAGGGCGGTTTATTTTTTTACGGAGTCTCTTGTTTTAAGAAAATAAAAAAAGTGTTTCATGTTGCTCCGGTAAGTTTTCATCATCATTTGAATGAGTATGTTTTCGACAAAAGCCAAAGAGGTCCAGACAAACACGATTTTGAAAAAAAACGTATCGAAACCACGGTAAAACAACCAAAAAACAAAGGCCGTTTGGAGCAAGCCTCCTATTTTCCAAGAATACAAATGTAAGCTTGAAATTTTTCCGAATTTCAGTAAAGAAAACAAATCGGTAAAGAGGAAGTAAAACAAAATAACGAGGGCTAAAGTTTTGTAAGGGCCGAATTCTTCCCATTTGAGCATATAAATTCCGAACAAGGTGACGATATACATGAGAAAATCGGCTATACTGTCCAACCGGGCGCCAAAATCCGTTTTTTGCTTAAGCATCCGGGCTAAAAAACCGTCGAAAGCATCGGTAGAAACACTTACAATCCACAGGACGAAAAAGCCTTGGTCATCTCCTGTTATGGCAAAATAGATTAACACCGGCACACTTAAAATCCGCAGTGTTGTGATGCTGTTGGGAATATTGAACTTTTTGTTCATAAAAAGATAATTTCCTTGATAAGTTCCTCGCCTATTTTTTCGTTCATATTTTTGCGTATCAGATTTTTACCTCTATTAAGTTCTTCACGCAAAGCGGCGGACGTGAGCCAAATTTTCAAGCGCCCGTTTTTGAAAGAAATTTTGCTGGTGTAGGGGGCTACGGTATTATCCATCATTTCCGCCCATAAGCGTTTGACCTGCGCTTCGGTAAGTTGCTTTTTGAGTTTTCCGTCCCGGCGCAACAGCATATCCAGGGCTTGTTTGAGATTAAAAGTATTATTATCGCTCATAGGTGAATGATTCCGGTTTGTTTGTTGATATCTTTTAATAATTGTTGCAAGCGTTCGGGGTGGGTGTCGGTCAAAAAGATTTGTCCGAAAGTACCGGTTTCCACCCACTTGACGATTTGTTTCACCCTTGTGGGGTCCAATTTGTCGAAAATATCGTCGAAGAGCAGGATGGGCGCACTTTTTTTTCGGGCGCGTAAGCTTTCGTATTCGGCTAACTTCAAGGCAATCAGGTAGGATTTTTGTTGCCCTTGACTTCCGAACTTGCGAATGGGATAGCCGTTGATGAGAAAAATCAAATCATCGCGGTGAATGCCTTTGGTGGTATGTTGAAGCAAGCGGTCGCGTTCCAAATTTTCATCTAACAATTCCGAAAGGGGTTTGTCTTGAAGTTCGGACCGGTAAGTGATATCCACTTCTTCGGCCCGGTGGGATACCCAAGCGTATTTTTCCTGAAGGTAGGGTCTGAACTTATCGATAAAGATTTGTCTTTTGCTAAAAATTCTCGTGCCGTAACGGGAGAGTTTTTCGTTGTAAACTTCCAAAGTTTCCGCATCGAAAGTGTTGTTGAAAGCAAAATATTTCAACAATCTGTTGCGTTGCGACAATATTTTATTGTAAGCCGTGAGGTCGGCCAGATATTCCTTGTCGAATTGAGCGATGATTTTGTCCAAAAACTTACGTCTGATTTCACCGCTTTCGCTGATTAAGTCTCTGTCATAGGGTGAAATCATCACTACGGGAATTCGTCCGATATGGTCGGTCAGGCGTTCGTAAGGTTTATCGTTGCGTTTCAAAATTTTTTTTTCTCCTTTTCTGTATTGGAGCAGAACGATTTCGGTATTCCGGTTTTCCGTGTCGCGAAAAATCCCTTTGATACTGAATTCCTGTTGGCCGTGTCGAATGATTTGGTTGAGTGTCAAGTGAAAATACGACTTGCCGAAAGCCAGCATGTTGATGGCATCCAACACATTGGTTTTTCCCACGCCGTTATTACCGGTCAAAGCATTGAGTGCTTGAGCGAAGTGAAAAGTTTTTTCGCTGAAATTTTTAAAATTATATAAATGCAATTCCTTCAGAATCATCGTTTTACACAAAAAACACGTTGAAAAAAATTAATGGTGGAAATTAACACGGCAATAAACGAAAGCAAACTG
>Ga0256834_1002679_pt1 | contig 11085 bp, 8 predicted proteins | sample 4281140metaG_FD_190536 | JGI IMG/M metagenome (GOLD analysis project Ga0256834, IMG submission 190536) | Hydrothermal vent microbial communities from East Pacific Rise, Pacific Ocean - 4281-140 | ecosystem: Environmental > Aquatic > Marine > Hydrothermal vents | place: Pacific Ocean: East Pacific... | reverse complement strand
CCTCCCGCTTCTTGATCCTCCGGAAACGGAAACCATCCCATTACTTCATCTCCAAATTGTTATACTTTGATTCCAATATCAAAAACTTTTTCATAAAATTTTTTGGCTCTTTTCATATCCGTTACCAGAATTTCAAACTAGCCAACCATATTTTCTTTGCTCATCATTTAAATTTTAAGATTGCTAATACCAATAAATTTACAGCTCTATAAAACCACCTATTTCTAGCATTACCAACTCTTTACCTTTATTCTTAAAAGCTTCTTTTGCTTTGTTATGATCTATTTCAATATAACCAAAAGTATCATAATGATATGCCAACACATTGTCACATGCTACAAAATCAGAAGCGATAACAGCGCTTTCAATTCCCATCGTAAAATTATCTCCAACAGGTAAAATGGCAAGATCCAGTTTGGTTTGCATTGGAATTGTTTTCATATCCATTGTCAATGCCGTATCACCAGCAATATAAATATTACCTTCTGCTGTTTCTAATATAAATCCTCCAGGCTGACCTCCATAACTTCCATCAGGAAAGGAACTGCTATGAATAGCATTGGTATAAGTTACTTTTCCAAAATCAAATTTCCAGGTACCACCGTGATTCATAGGGTGACCATCAATATCAAGTTTACCAAAATGATTGACAATTTCAAAATTAGAAACCACCTTTGCACCCGTTCTTTTTGCTATGGATTCTACATCTAAAATATGATCTTCATGTGCATGCGTAACTAAAATATAATCTGCTTTAAGCGAATTCACATCAATATTTTTAGCAAGTTCATTCCCACTGATAAATGGATCGACAATAATATTTTTTCCTGCAACTTCAATGGCTAATGAAGCGTGCCCTAGATATGTAATTTTCATAATATAATTTTTATATTTGACATTGTTATAAAATTAAAGCATCTGTAGCAAATAAAAAAGCTGCAGCCAAAATATTTCGACTGCAGCCTTAAACAAAACTAAACTAACTAACTATTTTTTATCTAATAATTGACTATTGTATATTCAATTTTAGTTTTTTTATTCTCTTTATTTACCCAAGCAACTGTTAGTGCATTATTTTCTATAGTAGTGATTACAGCGTGGTCATTTATTGAATTTGACTTTGAAATAATTTTTCTTTTTATCTCCTTACCTCTAGCATCCACTATTTGAAGTACTATATTGCTCAAAAAAGTCATTTTCACTTTATAAAACTCTTCATAAACTATAAAGAAATTTCCATTTGGAAGAGCAGTCATCTGAGGATGACTACCAACATTAGAAATTAACTTCTTCATTTCATAGACCGGTTCTTCATCATATAGGTTTTTAAAGAAAATTCCAGTCCCTGAATCAGCACCCGTAAACCAAACTACAGAAATATCCTTCCCATTATCAGCTAAAGAAGGGCCCGTATGAGGGCAACCATCTATTTTCCAGTTATCTTTACCCATTATTTTGGGTTCACTAAATGTTTTACCAACATCTTCAGAAACAACTCTATACATATCTCTAATGGAGTTATCACTTAAATTTCGGAAAGCAATATTTATTCTATCCGAAGAATCAACAAAAATGTCTGTTCTACAACATTGACAAGTGGGACCTGCGATAGGTTTTTCTTCAATAAATCCTTGATCTCCACTGGATTTTGCAAAGTATAAAGCACTACCATCTTTATCTTTAATAAGTTTTCTACTATCTAACCAACTGATACCCAATTCTCCATCTGACAATAAAGCTATATCAAAGAAACTTTGACTTTTAGAGGATTTATCAGTTACAAGTTTCTTTCTTTTTGACCAGGTCTTACCTGAATCTTTTGAAATTGAAAAATAGATATCTCCAGCAAATCTTCTTTTGGAATTCTTATTCTCTACTCTAAAAACTGCATACATTATCCCATCTTTATTTATAGCAATCTTAGCCATTGATTCATGATGTGACTGCATTCCTTTTGAAGGTAATACCGTTATCGTTTCTCCAAATTGTTTCGTTTTCTTATTAAATTTTCTATACTTTAAGATAAAAATCCTTGATGTATCGATCTCTTCAGTCCAGTTCAATAGGATATTATCTTTCCCATCATTAAAAAAATAAGCCCCCATAGAATTAACCAAAGTATCAGACAAAACCTTTGGTTCCTTAATACTCAACTGCGTTTTAATAGATTCCTTTAAGTCAGATTTCTTAACATTATTAGTACAAGATGTTAGTAAGAAACTGAGTAAAAATATTTTAATAATTATTTTCATTTCCTAAATAGTTTTAGTTCTAAACCAATATTAAAAGTTAACGGCATACCCGGTGTATAAGTAGTTTTACCCCAGGAGGTATCAGCTCTGGTTGCATAAATCTTATCCGCCAGATTCATCATATTTAACCAGACATTCCAGTGCTTTCTTCCATAAGAAGCACGCGCATTAAAAACATCATATCCTTCATAGGTGTTTTTATTTGCTTCATCAGTAAAATATTCACCTATATGTTGCCATTCAAGACTCACTCTTAAACCTTTGGCAAAATCAGGCATATAACTAATCTCTGCATTATTGATCCACGAAGGAGCTCCCTTCATCTCATTACCACTATATTCAACAGCAGGTTCTCCATCTACAATTTTTGTAACAAAATCAACATATTCATGTTTAGAATAAGATCCGCTAAATCGTACAGTAAACTCATTGGTAGGCTTTAGTCTTAGCAAATATTCAAGACCATAGTGTTTTGTTTCACCAACATTTCTGTTTTCAGAATAATCATCATCTCCATCTTTAATTCTAACAGAAACTACTTCATCTTTTCCTTGTAAATAATAAACAGCAAGATCTACGTATAATTTATTATCAAAGAAACTCATCCAGTTACCAATTTCATAATTGTTAAATTTTGAAGGATCAAGCAAAGGGATTTCACTTTCTCTGTACAATTCTCCAACACTTGGCGGAAGAAAACCTCTTGAATAATTTGCATAGATACCTTTTCCTTTAGAAATAGTATAGATGGCGCCTAAACGTGGAGTGATAGAAGTAAATGTGTTTTTTGAATCCGGAGCTTTATAATCAGGAGCATCACTACCAAGTTTATTAGTGAAATCATAACTATTATGATCTATTCTTACTGCTCCATTTAACAGAAATTTATCGGAAATCTGATATTCTGCTGTTCCATATCCACCAACATTTAAAATATCTACATCATAATATGCCAGATATTCACCTGTAAGGTCATAGCTTTCAAAAACCATATCCGAATTTCTATAAACTTGTGTTTTTAAAGCTTCATAAGTATTAGGACTATAATCTAAATTTACACCGATATTATATTTCCATTTATTCTTTTTAATATGATGCTGCCCTATAAAGCCAAAGCTTTTAAAACTATTATCATTTATCTGTCCAGAGGTATAACTATCTGGTTTAGTTCTGTTAGAAATTCGATAAGAAGGATTTTGCCCCATTGAATTATCTCTAAAGATTAAGGTAAAAAATGTACTATTTTCATCATTCCACTTATAATCTAAAGTAGAATTGAACCGTAATGCTTTGGCATCTCTGTATGTAAAAGTGTGATATGAAGAATAATCTTTATTTAGAAACTTTTCTTCATCAAGGCTTCCACTCATTTCACTATAATAATCTACATAGGTTAAAGTATTGCTCCAAAAGGCTTTTTCATTAAACTTGTGTGTAACCTTTGCTGTTACGGCCGTTTTATCATAGTCTCCATATTCACGTATTCCATCTTTAACACGTGACCAATACCCTCCAACATAAACTCCTGTATTTCCAAATGTAGATGAAGCCACTAAATCTGCCCTTAAGTAACCATGTTCATTTCCTCTAACTGAAATACTTCCATAAGGTGTTGCCGTTGGATTAGACGTGAAAAAGTTAATGGCTCCACCTATTGCAGAACTTCCATAAAGTGATGAGTACGGCCCGCGAATTACTTCAATACTTTTGGTTGCCGTCATATTCATCTCTAATAAAGAATTATGATTAAAAACACCTGAAGGCCTGATTGGCACACCATCTTCCAGGTAGAGAAAAAGACTCTTGGTAGATATTGGCTGTCTGATAGCCATCATATGTTGTTCATTACCTAAATCAACCATTAGTACACCAGCTGCCTGATTTAGAACCTGGTCAATACTGGTTGGTCTTATTTCTTCCATTTTTTTGGTGGGTATAATAGAAATAGCTACCGGTACCTCTTCTCTGTGCTGCTGAATTCGAGATGCACTAATAACAATTTCATCTAATTGATCTTCATCTAATTTTAGGTAAATAATCATATTTTTATTTCCTGCTTGTACAACTTCTGTTATATAGCCTAAATAGGATATTTTCAAGTTAGAATTCTCTTCAACACCTGTTAGTATAAAGTTTCCCTGTTCATCGGTTGTTACTCCTTTTTCGGTGTTTTTCACTATAACGTTAGCTCCAAATACCGGTTCTCTAGTATCATTATCCATAATTTTACCTTTTACTACAATAGACTGTGAGTTAGCCATTGTTAGTGTTAAAACCAGTAAAAATATGGTTAGTATATATTTTTTCATTTTTTATTTCTTTTTGAATATCAATTAATTAAAAACTATAATTTAAATATATAGTGAAATTTCTTCCTGGTTCTAAAATTCTACCACTCATGATATTTGAGTTTATATAGGAAAAATTTAAATGTTCATAATATGCTTTATCAAAGATATTTAACACTGCTGCTCCCACTGTCATTCCCTTAAAAGGTTTTACACCGGCACTTATATCAAAAGTTGCAAAGCCGGAAGTTTCATTTTCTCTAAAGGTTTCTGAGATACGTTCCTGACTATCCACCAGTCTTGATTTAAAATTAAACCAGTATTTTTCTTTTTCATACTTTAACCCTAAATGTGCTGTCAGAGGTGTCACCTGAGGCAATGGCTCATCAAAATCTTTGTTCTGACCATAAGTATAAGATACATCTGATAAGAAACTGAAACTATTGGTGAAATTGTAATTAAAATAGAATTCAAAACCGGTCTGCATGGCTTTGTCAATATTTATAAATCGTTTAGCATAAACTGGTGGCACGGTTGGCATAAATTTCCTAGGAATGCTCTCATCCACAATTGCAGTGATATAATCTTTCATAAAAGAATAAAACACAGTAGCACCAAGGTCTATTTTGGTGAACCTTTGATTTACAGAAAATTCAAACTGATTGTTGATCTCAGGATCCAGATAAGGATTACCAACATATTCATAAGGATCAATTCCAATATTGAAATGGTTGATAAAACGCTCAATCATAGAAGCTGTTCTCATTCCTCTACCAAAAGCAAATTGCAATTTTGTTCTATGAATATTATAAACATACGAAATATTCCCACTGATATTTACTTCTGACTGGTCTTTGATTTCTCCACCATACAGATCTAAAAAATCTTGTTCCGGATCATTGATCGCAGCAGCAATAAAATCAGATCTTAAGCCTACAGTAATTACAGACCGGTCGCTTACTTTGTATTTTGACTCTGCAAAAACTCCAACATCATTTAACTCTGAATCCTGCCATATCTTATCTACTTTTGTCATTGGTTCAGGTAATGGGTTTCCGTTCATTATTTTTATAATACGTATTCTATCTCCTTCTCTTGCTATAAAATTTGCATCTAAACCAGTAAAAATATTCAACTTATCGGATGGAGTTATAGTCACCTCAACTTTTCCACCATAAGTGGTAGCAAAAACATTGGAAGCCGCATCGGTTGCCTTAAAACTTGGTCTGTTCTCATTGGTCATCAAATGATCCACATTAGAATAAAACCCTTTAAACATAATAGAACTAATCATTGGAGACAGACTATTAATTTTATAATCTAATCCGGCAAGATAACTATCATCATAAGGTGAATCCATCATCAATCCGGCATGATCAATATCACGACCAAATGACTGACGCCAGGTAAATTTTAATCGTTGATTCTCTGTTGGATTATAACCAACTCTCACTGAATAATCAGTCGTTTTAAAGGATGATGGAACTTCTGTACCTTCTCCATCGGAATAATCGCCATAATCTCTGTAAGAACCATTTAGGGTAATATCAAATTTGTCCTTTTTGTACACGAAAGAACCTCTTGTTGTAAAATTATTACCGTTGGTTTCAAATCCTGTCTCCAGATTACCACTAAAACCATTTTTCTTATCACTTATTGATTTGGTTACCAGATTGATAATTCCTCCAAAATTCTGACCAAAACGTACCGTAAACGGACCTTTTACCAATTCTATTTTTTCTATTTCTTCTGGAATTACATGGGTAGTAATGGGATCCATTCTGTTCGGACAAGCATTTAAAATTTTCATTCCACCATCATACTGCACATTTAATTGTTCATATTTAAATGATCGGAAAACGGGTTCAGAAGCATATGCTCCTCTTTTTTGAATTCCGAAACCAGGAATATCTTTAAATAAATCACTTACATTTCGTGGCTGGGTAGTAGCCTTGATATCATCATAAATAATGATAGATCCGGTAATATCACCCATCGGATCAGCCTTTACAATAATTGCGTCCAGATCAATTGCTTTATCTTCCAATTGAATGGTCATTTTATGATCTAATTGTACCCTTATACTCTTATAGGCTACATGTGAAATTTCTACATAATCTCCTGTATTTGCATTGATTGTGAATGCTCCATTAAGATCTGATTCTACAAATTTATCTGAATGCTCCAGTTTTATCAACGCATTCTCAACAGGTTCCCCTTTGTTATTAGTAATAATTCCACTCACAGCAGATTGCTGCCCATTTATTGTTATTGCAGCAAACATTGCAACAACCATAAAAATATATTTCATTTTTGTGTTTTGATTTTAGCCTCTTTGTTTAACTATAAAAGCATCAACAAACGCTAGTTATTAATTAATTTGAGTTACTGTTTCAAAATTCTAAATAAAAGCAGGTATCCTTTCATAAGGCAACCTCTTTTAAAAAAGTTATTAAAACAAAAATTTGACATAAACAGAACAATTGCTTCTATAGGCAAATGTTCTAAAAAACGAAAAGTAAACTAGGCAATTGGAGGGCGGAACAAAGAATCAGAAAAAATTCTTGTGACAAAGGAATTATAAAAAAAAGTATTCTGCTCCACAAAATTTATTTCAAAAAACTGATACGTAAATTTTTTAACTTTTAAAGATATTAACTTTTCAAAATCAACTTTAGGAGGCATTGGAGCTTCCTCACTATGCGTAAGGTTGAGCTGTTGTTTTACCTGTTTTTCAAGATAACATTTCCCATTACAGGTTAAAATAGGTTTATCTCTGTTTTCACATAGTTCGGTAACTATATAATTGTAATTAACCAAATAATCAATAACAGGCAATGCAGGCTGAATTAAAGCCAGCAGATACAGGTTAAGGAATAAATGGGTTAATGCTAATTTTCTCACAATAAATAATTACACAACAAAAATAGACAAAATTATCTCTTATTAAAATTTACTTTTATAAAATTTGACCCAAACCTAATAAAAAGGCAAATAAAAATGTACTTAAAGCAAGTTTCTTTAATTCAGGATCTAACTTTTTTGCATCTGTATTATGATAAACGGTAATCAGATGCTTAAAAACAGGAATATAAGCAATGACAAATAAGAACTGCCACACAGATCTGTAATGTATTATCACATATGAAAAAGAAAAAAGAAAAGCTGCAACGAGCAAATAATAGTGATAATACTTTGCAAACTTAGCTCCTATTTTAACTACCAGTGTATTTTTACCTGATTTACTATCTGAATCTATATCACGCATATTATTCAAATTCAAAACACCGGCACTCAATAGTCCAACCGAAATTGCAGGTAAAAATATCGTATAATCAATGGAATGTATATATAAAAAATAAGTACCACATACACTTAATAGTCCAAAAAACAGAAATACAAAAACATCCCCAAATCCTGAATAGCCATAAGCATTTTTTCCCATGGTATATTTTACCGCTGCTGCGATACTTCCCAACCCTAAAAGAAAAAAGAGAAAAGAATAAAACAAATTTTCTTTCCCGAAAGAGGCATAGATCAAAAATAAAGCAATAATCAATGTAATTACACCTGATATTTTAATGGCTGTGAGCATTTGTTTCGGGCTAATTTCTCCACTTTGCAAGGCTCTTACCGGTCCTATTCTATCTTCATTATCGGTTCCTTTCACCCCATCACCATAATCGTTTGCAAAATTTGAGATCACCTGAAATCCAACCGTTGTTAATATTGCAAGTATTAATATCAATGCATTAAAATACCCATTGGAATAGGCTAAAAATGATCCTAAAACAATTCCGGAAAGGGATAATGGTAAGGTGCGTAATCGGGCTGCACTTAGCCAGGATTTAAATGTCGCCAAAATAAAATCTATTGTGTTAGTCGGAAGTTCCTCTTATCCATTTTTCGCCACTCAATTCAAGTGCTTCTTTCATTTCAACAGGAATACCGTATGATTTCGCAATGATAAAACAATCTTCAAATTTGAGACGTTTTAAGTCTTCACGTAGCAAAACAGCTTCTTTATAAGTAACAAATTTACCCACTGCAAATTTATTAAATCCACTATCTTCAAAGGTTTCCATTTGTGAAATATCTTTAGAGATCAAATCAGATCTAAAATTAGAATAGGCACCAATTTGAACACTATAAACAATAGGCATATATTTAACAGAATTTCTGATTGAATCCATCAAAACTACTTGTTTTGCTTTTCGCTGGATCTTGTGTAAAGAATCTGTATCTACCAAACTTAAATTATTTTTAATCAAATACTCTTCTTTATACTGTCGTGATTTAGGTAAAAACGACCAAAGAAATAATAACAACAATGCCAATGCTAAAATTCCCAAGATAATTCTATGCTTTTTAAGTATTGAATTGTTTTCTTCTTCATCTTTTAGAGCTGTTGACAAAGTACTGATCGTATCATTTGCTTTATCTATTTCTTCGTAAATATTTACTAAATTTTTATCTCTTACAAAAGGCATATCAATTATTTACAGTATTATAAATCATTTGCAGTAGCTATTAATTCTGCAATATCCAATACTTTTATCTCTGATTCTTTTTCTTTATTTTTAACACCGTCTGTCATCATTGTATTACAAAACGGACATCCTGTAGCAATTATATTTGGCTGAACTTCCAAAGCATCTTCTGTACGTTCAACAAAAATCTCTTTATCTCCTTTTTCTGAATCTTTAAACATTTGAGCACCACCTGCACCACAACATAAACCGTTGCTTTTACAACGTTTCATTTCAATAAGTTCTCCTTCCAGTTTTTTTATCAGATCTCTTGGTGCCTCATAAATATCATTGGCTCTTCCCAAATAACAAGGGTCATGAAAAGTAATTTTTTGGCCATCAAATTTACCTCCTTCAATGGTCATTCTTCCTTCATCCAGTAATGATTTCAAAAACTCAGTATGATGTAAAACTTCATAATTTCCACCCAGACCAGGATATTCATTTTTCAAGGTATTGAAACAATGCGGACAAGCAGTTACAATCTTTTTTACTTCATAGGCATTCAATACTTCAATGTTTGTCATTGCCTGCATTTGAAATAAAAATTCATTACCTGCTCTTTTTGCCGGATCACCGGTACAACTTTCCTCTGTACCTAAAACAGCAAAATCAACATTGGCTTTATTTAAAATTTTAACAAAGGCTTTGGTGATCTTTTTTGCCCTGTCATCAAAACTTCCTGCACAACCAACCCAAAACAAAACTTCAGGAGTTTTACCTTCTGCCATCATTTCGGCCATTGTTGGTACTTTCATATTTTTTTTAATTTAATGATTAAATAATTAAACGATTCAAAAACTAATTCTAAATCATTTAATCTTTAAATTTCTAATTATAATTTACTCATCTTTCCAGTTCAACCTATCCATCTGACTGTATTGCCATGGTGCTCCGTTATTTTCAATATTGGTCATCATCATATTCAATTCTTGTGGAGCAGCAGATTGTTCCATCACCAAATATCTTCTTAAATCAATAATGATTGATAACGGATCAATATTTACTGGACATTCTGTTACGCAGGCATTACAACTGGTACATGCCCAAATTTCTTCATTACTAATGGTATCTAAAAGAGATTTACCATCTCCTTTTTCTTTAAAACTATCTACTCCATCTTTATCGATAACCTTACCAACTTCTTCCAGCCTGTCTCTGGTTTTCATCATGATTGCTCTAGGTGACAATTCTTTACCAGTTTGATTTGCCGGGCAAACAGAAGTACATCTTCCACATTCCGTACAGGTATATGCATTCATCAATTGCACCCAGGAAAGATCTACAACATCACTTGCACCAAATTTTTCAGGAATTTCTTCTGCATCTGTTTCCGCAGGAGCGGCATAAGGATCCGCATCAGGATCCAACATCATTTTCACCTCATCTGTAACAGATTGTAAATTATTAAATTCTCCCTGAGGATTTAAGTTTGCGTAATAAGTATTCGGAAATGCAAGTAAAATATGCAGGTGTTTTGAATAATATAAATAATTCAGAAAGATAAAGATCCCAACAATATGAATCCACCAAGCTCCCCTTTCGATAAATATCAATGTTCCTTCAGTATGTGGTAACCAATTGGCAATATAACTGCTTATAGGGAAAGAGCCGGCATGTACATAATGTTCTGCTCCCAGTTGTTGCAAATTTTGATCGGCTGCATTCATGATAAGAAATAAACTCATCAAAACCATTTCAAAGTAGAGAATATTCAACGCATCATTCTTTGGCCAGCTGGTCATTTCTTTATTCCAAAACCTTGGAATTTTTAAGATCATTCTCCTGATCCAGAAAATAATTACAGAAATCAATACCAAAAAAGCGAGAATCTCAAACGAACCTATCAAAAAATTATACAGACCACCAGCAAAAGAAAACACCCTGTGCGTACCAAACAATCCGTCAATTATTATTTCAAGTACTTCAATATTAATGATAATAAACCCTGCGTAAACAATAATATGAAGAATACCTGCAACGGGGCGACGTATCATTTTTGACTGGCCGAGAGCA
>Ga0256834_1002678_pt1 | contig 11088 bp, 14 predicted proteins | sample 4281140metaG_FD_190536 | JGI IMG/M metagenome (GOLD analysis project Ga0256834, IMG submission 190536) | Hydrothermal vent microbial communities from East Pacific Rise, Pacific Ocean - 4281-140 | ecosystem: Environmental > Aquatic > Marine > Hydrothermal vents | place: Pacific Ocean: East... | reverse complement strand
AAGTAACAATAACTTAAACTTATGCAAAAAAAAACCGCACTTAGGAAATCCTAAATGCGGTTTTTACTAATAAAAAATTCAAAGGCCAACTATTAAAAGCCCATTGAATATTTTTAAACTTTTTCTTTGATTCTCGCTGCCTTACCAGTAAGACCACGTAGGTAGTAAAGCTTTGCACGACGTACTGCACCTTTACGCTTTACTTCGATTCCTGCAATTGCGTGGCTGTATGTTTGGAATACACGCTCAACACCTTCGCCGTAAGAAATCTTACGTACTGTAAACGCAGAGTTAACACCACGATTTTTAATAGAGATAACTACACCTTCAAAAATCTGAACACGTTCACGGTCGCCTTCTTTGATCTTTAAAGAAACTGCAACCGTATCGCCTGGTGAAAACTCAGGTAATGCCGCTTTGTTGCTCATTTGTTCAGCTTCAATCGCTTGAATAATCGTGCTCATAATTAACTCCTAAAAATCTTGTCTTTATAAAATGGCTCTATTTAAAATTAAGAACCACTTTCGTTTAAATACTCTTTAAGTAATGCTTTATCTTCACTACTCAAACTATTCTTTTTTAATAAATCAGATCGTCGTTGATACGTTCTGCCTATTGCTTGTTTTCTGCGCCATTTTTCTATCGCTTTATGATCACCACTTTTTAGCACCATCGGAACTTGTAAACCTTCTACAACTTCGGGTCTGGTAAAGTGTTCACAATCAAGCAAATTATCCGTAAAGGAATCTTGTTCAGCTGAGTCCTTATGACCTAAAACATCGGGCAATAATCGCGTTACCGCATCTATTATTACCATTGCGCCTAGCTCGCCGCCACTTAAGACATAATCTCCAATAGACCATTCTTCATCAACTTCAAGCTCTATTATACGTTCATCTATACCTTCATAGCGACCACATAACAGTATTAATCCTTGCTCGGTATCAGTATTAGCAGACATTTTTCGTACTGCCGCTTGATCTAACTGCTTACCTTGCGGGCTTAGGTAAATTACCTTTGCCGTTTTATTCGTTGCAAGTGATGCTTCTCTTGCGGCGCGAATCGTTTTTAACAAACTCTCCGCTTTCATCACCATTCCTGGACCACCACCATAAGGCCGATCATCCACTGTTCGATGTACATCTTCTGTAAAATCTCTAGGATTCCAACAGTGTAATTCTATTAGCCCACGTGTTGCGGCTCTTCCCGTTACGCCTACTTGTGTTACAGCTTCTACCAACTCTGGTAAAAGTGTAATGACATCAAATCTCATTCAAAGAAAGCCTATCTATTAATTGAGAGCCCTAAAAATCAGGATCCCAATCCACAATCATGAGTGAATCTTCTAAACTAACTGAAATAACATAGTCATCCATGATGTAAGGAATCATATGATCCTTCTTTTCACCATCAGCATCTCTACCTTTTACAGTGATAACATCATTACTACCTGTATTGAAAAGCCAGTCGATTTTACCTAACTCGACACCCTCAGTTGTTTTTACGTTCAGACCAATTAGGTCTTTCCAGTAAAACTCGTCTTCAGATAGCTTTTCAAGCTGATCACTGCTAACAGCAATCGTTGAACCTACTAAAGCTTCTGCTTGATCGCGATATTGCACGCCTTCAAGCAACGCTATAATATTTTTACCTTGCGTTTTTCCGCCTTTCAACTTGACGGATTGCCACGATTCTTTACTACCACCACTACCACTAACCTTTTTCTGTAGAAACCACTGTTTGTATTCGGTAATTTGTAGTCTTGGCGAGGTATGTGAAAATACCTTCACCCAGCCTTTTAAACCAGATACGCCAGTGATCTCTCCCAGCAAAATGTATTGCGATGAATTTTCGTCAGGCAATTTAAAACTGCCTCAGCTTATGCTGCAACAGTTTCTGTAGCTGGCTCTTTTGCTGCTTCTTTTAATAAAGTTGCAACACGCGTAGAAAGCTGTGCGCCTTCTGCAATCCAGTGATCAATACGCTCTTGCTTAAGTTCAAGACGTACTTCTTGACCTTTTGCACGTGGATTGAAAAAACCTAGACGTTCAATGTATCCACTGTCACGAGGCTTACGCTCATCAGTAGCAACAATTTTGTAAAATGGGCGTTTCTTTGAACCGCCACGAGCCATACGGATAATAACCATAATCTAACAATCTCTGAATATGTGCAAAAAGCACAGTCGAAAAAATAATCGCGTAATTCTACGCTAATTAATAATAAAAGAAAGGGTATTTTTAATGAATTTAGGGGTAATTCTTACAATAACAGGAAGAAGAGTAATATTACTCAGTCCACCCCCCCTGTTTTTCGATGATTTGTATTTTTAAGGATTAATTTACATCCCCGGAAAACCACCGCCACCGCCCATTCCCGGTGGCATCTTACCTTGCATTCCGCGCATCATTTTCTTTAATCCACCACCTTTAAACTTCTTCATCATTTTACTCATTTGCTTATGCTGTTTGAGCAAACGATTAACATCTTGAATTTGTAAGCCAGCACCCGACGCAATACGCTTTTTGCGTGAGCCTTTAATAACAGCAGGAAAACGACGCTCTTGCACAGTCATTGAATTTATAATCGCCACCATGCGATTGACTTCTTTATCACCCGCGCCATCTTGAACAGCTTGAGTCATCTTACCCATGCCCGGAAGCTTATCCATCATTCCACCCATGCCACCCATATTTTGCATTTGTAGCATTTGTGAGCGCAGATCTTCTAAATCAAAGCCTCTGCCTTTATTCAGTTTTTTAGCAAGTTTCTGCGCTTCCTTATGATCAACATTGCGTTGTGCATCCTCCACCAACGAAAGCACATCGCCCATACCCAAAATACGTGATGCCATACGATCAGGGTGAAACGGTTCAAGCGCATCAATTTTTTCGCCCATACCGATAAACTTAATCGGCTTACCCGTAATTTGTCTAACCGATAACGCCGCACCACCGCGCGCATCACCATCTGCTTTGGTTAACACAACACCAGTTAAAGGTAGTGCTTCGCCAAATGCTTTTGCTGTATTTGCCGCATCTTGACCTGTCATTGCATCAACAACAAATAAGGTTTCGATAGGATTAACCGCCGCATGAATGGCTTGAATCTCTCCCATCATCTCTTCATCAATATGCAAACGACCTGCCGTATCGACAAGCAATACATCTATATGATTGTTTTTGGCGAAAGTTAGTGCATTAGTCGCTATTTCTACCGGCGACTGCCCTACTTCACTTGGGATAAATGTGGCTTTAACTTGTTCCGCTAGTGTTTCTAACTGTTTGATTGCCGCTGGACGATAAACATCACAACTCACCATTGCGACTTTCTTCTTCTCACGATCTTGTAAAAGTAGTGCTAATTTACCTGCGGTTGTTGTTTTACCCGCACCTTGCAAACCTGCCATTAATACAACAGCAGGTGGCTGAGCTTTAAGGTCAAGCGACTCATTCGCCTGCCCCATAATCTCAACAAGCTCGTCATTAACGATTTTTACTAAAACTTGACCAGGTGAAAGACTGTTTAAAACCTCTTTACCCACCGCGCGCTCTTTTACACGGTCAATAAAGGTACGCACCACCGGTAAAGCCACATCAGCTTCGAGTAACGCCATACGCACTTCGCGCATTGCATCTTTGATATTATCGTCAGTTAACCGCGCTTGTCCGCGTAATTTTTTTATCGTACCTGACAGGCGATCGCTTAAACTTTCAAACATTCTTTTATCTCTTCTATTTAATCTGCAAGTAGTATGCAAGGTCTAGCCGTTTAGTATAACATTGTCATTAATCGCATAACAGTTAAATGACCAATTGCACATGAATGCTAACTTTTTAAGTTTACCCGCAATACTATTTTATTTTATGACTTGGATTTTAATAATCCGATGCGTTTATGCGAGCATTAAAAACCCAGATATTAAGAAAAAATTTAGCAAGCTCCATACACTAACATGGTTACTCGCACTCATATTTCATATAGCAGCCTTGCATTTTCCGCTATTTACAGGCGAGCCACTCACGCTTAATCTTGTTTCATTAGGCTCATACATGATGTGGTTTTTAAGCTTGATTTTATTTATTACTACATTAAACCGAAAGATAGAATCCTTAGCTATCCCTATATTACCACTCACTATACTCAGTATTTTTGGTGCGATGGCTTTAAGCTCTAATACCCATAATACCGTTAATATGAGAAGCGGATTAGGTATTCACATATTATCGTCATTGCTTGCGTATAGCACTTTGATGCTCGCCTCTTTTCAGGCTTTATTACTCGCTGTACAAAACAACCATTTACACGCACGCAATAACACCAATTTTATTCGCAGCCTTCCTTCATTGGAAAACATGGAACATTTACTGTTTCGTTTTATAAAAATAGGCGTGATTCTATTGAGTATTGGTTTACTCTCAGGGTTTTACTACCTCGACAATTTATTTGGTATTGGCATCGCACACAAAACTATCCTCTCAATTATTGCTTGGATTGTCTTCTCCGTTCTTCTATTTGGCAGATGGAAATACGGCTGGCGCGGAAAAACAGCAGTACGTTGGACTCTTGGTGGGTTCTTAGTATTGATGCTGGCATTTTTTGGCACTAAATTTGTACAAGAGTTTGTGCTTGATAACGTACCTAAAACACAAACAAGCACGCTTATTCACACACATACAGTAGGTTAGGCGAGTGAATATTAGCGAAGCCCCGATTGGGCTATTATTTTTTATACTCTTTATCTTGTTTTTGCTCTCTGCCTTTTTCTCGGGTACAGAAACCGCGTTGATGGCATTAAACCGCTACAAACTCAAACACACCGCAAAAACCAATAGAGGTGCAGCACTAGCCATAAAACTTTTAGAAAAACCTGATCGTTTGATTGGTTTAATTTTAATCGGCAACAACCTTGTCAATATTATTATTACCCAGCTAGCAACTTTTATTGGCTTCCGCTTAGGCGGTAGTGCAGGTGTCGCCATTGCGACAGGCGTTCTCACTTTAATGTTACTCGTATTTGCTGAAGTCACACCCAAAACCATTGCAGCATTAAAGTCAGAAAAAATAGCCTTTCCCGCTTCTTATATCTACACCCCTCTATTAAAAATAGCATATCCTTTAGTGTGGCTAATCAATCTAATGGCAAATTCTGTTGTACGTTTAGTTGGCATAGACCCAACTTCAAATGAGTTGCAATCACTCAATCATGAAGAATTAAAATCAGTTGTGAGTGAAGCTGGCGGACTAATCCCTGCCAGCCATCAAGATATGCTACTGCGTGTTTTAGATATGGAATCCATCACCGTGGATGACATTATGATTCCGCGAACAGAAATCAGTGGTATCGACCTTGATGATGATTGGAATGATATTGAAGAACAAATTTTACGCTGTAACTTTACGCGCTTACTTATTCATAAAGGTGGCATAAACAATATTCTGGGGTTTGTACATTTACGTAATTTACTTCCCCTATTCCATGACGACAAAATGGAACGTCACCATATTGAAGAAGCACTCGTCCCCGCATACTTCACACCAGAAGGTACACCACTCACCCAACAACTCATTAACTTTCAAGATGCTAAACGTCGTATTGCATTGGTGGTAGATGAATACGGTGATGTGCAAGGCTTAGTCACATTAGAAGACATTTTGGAAGAAATTGTCGGTCAATTTTCAACCTCACCCGCTAACTTTGATTATGAAGTTCGCACCAACAGCGACGGCACAGTGTGGATTGATGGTGCAATGCACGTGCGTGACATTAATCGCCAACTCAATATGAATTTACCTACGGGTGGCGCAAAAACAATTAATGGGTTGATACTTGAATACCTAGGTTCAATCCCCGCACCAGGGACTACGATGTTGATTGACCAACACCCGATGGAAGTACGAAAAACATTAAATAACGCGATTAAGACTTTAATTATTCACCCTAAGTGGAATCCTGATAAATAACTGAGTTCCAACTTAGTTATTTTGCCCCCCTTGTTTTTAGCGGTTTTGTAAAAATAGAGAGAGACCCTTTACACAGATACACCAGAGAACAAATAAATGGCAAAAGCTAAAACCCAATACACCTGCGCCAGTTGTGGCGCAATCCACAATAAATGGAACGGCCAATGCAACGATTGCCAAGCATGGAACACGCTCGAAGAAAGCATTGTGCAATCCAGCAATGCCACTGCTGTCGCGCAAACCAGTAGCCGTTTCCATAGTTATTCAGGTGATGCTGGTACGGTAAAGTCCATTAGTGAAATAGATTTAAAACAAGTCCCACGCACTTCTACAAAAATATCAGAATTAGACCGCGTTTTAGGTGGTGGATTAGTGCAAGGCTCGGTCACGCTTATCGGTGGTGACCCTGGCATCGGAAAATCCACCATCCTCATCCAAGTACTTGCCAGTCTTGATGAGTTAGGCTCACTGTATGTCACGGGCGAAGAATCACTCCAACAAGTTTCAATGCGCGCCAAACGCCTAGAATTAAACACCGAGCCATTAAGACTACTCACCGAAACCTGCGTAGAACGCATCATCGATCACGCAAAAAAAGAAAAGCCCGATGTGATGGTGATTGACTCCATCCAAACCATACACACCGAAGAGCTAACCTCCGCCCCAGGCTCAGTCAGCCAAGTGCGTGAAGCCACCGCGAGGCTCACGCGCTACGCCAAACAAACCAATACCTCGATCTTTATTGCAGGTCACGTCACCAAAGAAGGCACACTCGCAGGACCGCGCGTACTAGAACACATGGTAGATACGGTACTGTATTTTGAAGGTGACCCCGGCAGCCGATACCGCATCTTGCGCGCCGTTAAAAACCGCTTTGGCGCAGTCAACGAGCTAGGCGTATTTGCCATGACCGAAAAAGGTCTGATCGGTGTAAACAACCCCTCTGCCATCTTTATTTCTCGCCACGAAGAACCCGTCGCAGGCTCTATCATCATGGTCACGCGAGAAGGCACGCGCCCGCTATTGGTCGAAGTACAAGCGCTGGTAGATGACAGTCACGGACAACAAGCAAGACGCGTGGTGCTAGGGCTAGAACAAAACCGCATCGCCATGTTATTAGCCGTTTTACATCGCCACGGCGGTGTTTCGATGTTCGATCAAGACGTCTTTTTAAACGTGGTAGGTGGCATGAAAATAAATGAGACCGCCGCCGATTTACCCATGGTACTCGCGGCACTCTCAAGCTTTAAAAATAAACCACATCCAGCTGATTTAGTCGTGTTTGGTGAGATAGGATTAGCAGGCGAAATCCGCCCTGTTCCCAATGGTGAAGAACGCCTGAAAGAAGCCTTTAAACATGGCTTTAAACGAGCAATTATCCCAAAAGGTAATATGCCACAGCAGCCGATTAAGGGCATGAATATTATGACGGCACAACGCCTAGAAGATGCGCTAGAATATCTGGATTAAGGACTGCTAACAAAACATGACACTAAACCCAACCCCAGCATTATTAGATACGCTGTACTGGATTACTTTAATCGCAGTGGTAGTATCATCCGCCTCCGCCGTATTAAAAGCAGGCTTTAAACAATATGACTTATTTGGTGTTGCTATTATCGCCATCGCCACAGGGTTAGGTGGAGGCTCTTTGCGTGATATGTTATTAGATCAAGATGTATTTTGGATTAAGGATCAAGTCTTTTTCATTGTTTCATTAGCGAGTGCCTTTGTAATCTTTCTTACAGCAAGAACCTTTGCCATATCACCCAAGTTTTTCTTAATCCCCGATGCAGCAGGGCTTGCCACATTCGCTATCGCAGGTACTTTACTCTCGCTCATGGTTGGTACGCCGTGGCTTATCGCCAGTTTTATGGGGGTAATGACAGGCACAATGGGCGGTATTTTCAGAGATATTTTATGTACCGAACCACCCATGGTCTTCACCAGCCCACTCTACGCAACCGTCTCATGGCTAGGTTCACTGTTATTTATCGGTTTGGTTTATCTAAAAATGGACGTATCACAAGCCGCCATCATCGCAGGCTTAGCGATATTCATATCACGTCTGCTGGCACTGCATTTTAATATCAATTTGCCTAAATTTCGGTTTAAGGAATAATCAAACTAATAAATAGGAGCTACCGTAGGGTCGGTGAAGTTTACGCAACCGACCAACACCGTACTCTAATCATGGTCGGTTTCGCAGAGCTACACCAGCCCTACTTTATAATTGAATCAGACTATTCAAAATCATCCATCAAATCAAAATCGCCCCAGTCACTCATATAAACACCCATTTTAACTTGCTTATGAAACGATGAATGCTCCCAGTCTTTTGTCCTCGCAACATACCCATGCTTCACAGGATTATAATGGATGTAATCAAAACGCTTTTTATAATCATCATCTGATCTAATAGTGTGTTCATAGTATTTCTTCTGCCAGACGGGTTTATAACCAGCTTTAGCCCTACTTTCTGACTGTGACAAATGAGCATAATACTTTGGATCACAATACCTAGAGAAAGTCTGTTTAATCTTACTAATAATTTTTGGATAATCACCTGCATTTTCAGGAAGGATAATCATATGGAAATGATCAGGGAGAATAACAATAGCCTGAATTTCAAAAGCGTACATTTCTTGACTAGCTTTAAAACTTTGCCTAAGTAATTCAATATTTGAAATTAAGATAGGATTACGCTGATGCGTAATAACCGTTAAAAAATAACTACAAGAATCTACAAATACGCGTGTGTAATTTGGCATACACGCATTTTACCGCTTTGCGCTAATACAAACCACACCAATAACCAAACCCACCGTAGGGTCGGTGGAGTTTACGCAACCGACCAAGCACGTATAAATAGTGGTCGGTTTCGCAGAGCTACACCGACCCTACGTCACTTTGCCTAAATAATTCAGTATTTGAAATTAAGATAGGATTACGCTGATGCGTAATAACCATTAATAAATAACTACAAGAATCTATAAATACGCGCGTGTAATTTGGCATACACGCATTTTACCGCTTTGCGTTAACACAAACCACACCAATAACCAAACCCACCGTAGGGTCGGTGGAGTTTACGCAACCGACCAAGTACCGTGCATGAATAGTGGTCGGTTTCGTGCAAAGGTCTTAACCTAACTATAAAAGGCTTCAACAGTTCCTTTTTGCGTAATCAAAAGCGGTTGCCCTCGACGATCCAACGCTTTAGGAGAAGCAACTTTTACCCAACCTTCACTGATGCAATATTCCTCGACATCGGTACGCTCTTTGCCATTCAGCTTAATACCAATATTGTGCTCAAAAATTTCTTCTACATAATGAGGACTACGGGGATTATTCGAAAGTCGATCCGGCAAAGCTGGTAGCGATTTAGCATCGTTCATGTGAGTGACCTGAATTAAATAAAAAGACCATCATTGTAGGCAATAGTAACCTAGCGCTCAAGCACTGCTTACAGCAGTTTAAAATGATTAGATGATAAATATTCTAATTATTGTGAGGCTCACAAATGAATGATATGTTGTTTGATTTTAAGATTGTTGACCACAATAAATTGGACGATTAAATGACAAAAGAAAATAAAACACTACTTTTTATTATTGCACTGAGCACATTATTCATAGGCTCCACATTGAGTGTGATTATTTATTTTGTATTCGGTGGAAGCACGGCTTACTTTTTTGTAACATTCTTCGCAGTACCACTAGGAGTTGTCTGCTCATTGCTATTTTTGATGCTCTATAAAGCTATACAGTCAGATAGAGACTGAACTGGAAACACTAATTATAGGGATTCTAATTAGTGTTAAACGCCATTAAGTATGGATGTTTTTACATGCCACCCCCCCTCTTTTTCGCGGTTTTGTACGGAAGTACGACTCTCAATCAAGCCTGATACCTTTGATCTTCACATCCAAATGCACGAAGCCTAACTGGATTGATTAGATTGGGATTTATTGGGCTTCCTAGCGTCAGCCAAACCTACCCGCGTTACGCCCATTTAGTTTGAAGCTCTCTATGTTCTACAGCACAATCACGAAGATAAAGATTAATTAAACTTTGATAAGGAATACCTTTACTCTCCGCCATTTCTTTAAAATACGAAATCGTTTTTTCATCAATCCGTATCGTAATTTGTTTTTTTAACCGCTTAGCATAGGGGTTTTTAACTGACTTTGAAAAATCGTAAGTTTCACGCATGACCATAACCCTCATATTGTTTTATTTCATTTTTATCAGCTTTTCTGGCTGATATGATTCGAATAGTATCTTCATTTATTTCACAGTGACAAACTGTTAGTACTCTAAATTTAGTACTCATACCCATTAATATAAAACGTTGTTCACCATCAGAATGCTCTGGATCTGGAACTAGCCTACCAAGCTCATCAGCAAATATCGTCTTCGCTTCTTCAAAAGAAACACCATTATGCTTTTTCTGATTTGAAAGGTTTTTCTTATCATCCCATGTAAAGTCCAAACTATTCATAGAATTATTATAATTACATTGTAGTTACAATTCAAGAGTCCACTATTGAAAACATGAACACCCCCTAGATTTATGGGTACGAGATTAAAACGTTACAGTTGAATAATGTATATCTCTGTGATATACATTAAACATGGGATTTGAATTACTAAAAGAATGCACTGGGTTTGAATGGGATGTAGGAAACTCAGATAAAAACTGGTTATCTCATCAAGTGACGAAATCAGAAAGTGAGCAGATATTTTTTAATCAACCCTTACTTATTAATGATGACAAAAAACACTCACAAAGTGAATTGCGATACTTCGCCCTAGGGAAAACAGATAGCAAAAGAAAGTTATTTATTGTTTTTATCATTCGCAATCAATTGATCAGAGTTATCTCTGCTAGGGACAGAGAAAAAGGTGTACAAATGAAAAAGATACCAACATTTACTTCAGAAAAAGAAGAGCAAGCATTCTGGGCTACAGCGGATTCTACAGAGTATATCGATTGGGAAAAATCTAAAAATGTGATACTCCCTAACCTTAAACCTTCTACTAAGAAAATATCTCTTAGATTACCGGAGAGCATGATTGAAGAACTAAAGTTATTGGCAAATAAACGAGATGTACCTTACCA
>Ga0256834_1002677_pt1 | contig 11091 bp, 8 predicted proteins | sample 4281140metaG_FD_190536 | JGI IMG/M metagenome (GOLD analysis project Ga0256834, IMG submission 190536) | Hydrothermal vent microbial communities from East Pacific Rise, Pacific Ocean - 4281-140 | ecosystem: Environmental > Aquatic > Marine > Hydrothermal vents | place: Pacific Ocean: East Pacific... | reverse complement strand
ATACACAAATACCTGTGGGTAACGGTCGAATTAGTTTTTATTCACAAGAAAATAACGCCCTAAAAGACCAAACAGGTTATAATATAGATATTAAAATTGGAGGATTAAATGAAAATGCACCAGAAGATAACCAAGGCCCATTAATTAATCTGTTTATGAATGATGAAAATTTTGTTTCTGGCGGAATTACAAATAATTCGCCGATATTAATCGCAAAACTTTCAGATGAAAACGGATTAAATACAGCAAGTGGAATCGGTCATGATATGGTCGCAATTTTAGATGGTGATGTTTCAAATCCTTTTGTGATTAACGAATATTACCAAGCAGATACAGATAGCTATACTAGCGGAATTGCTAATTTTAAATTAAGGGATTTAGAAGAAGGACTGCATACTTTATCATTTAAAGCCTGGGATGTTTATAACAATTCTTCCACAACAGAAATACAATTTGTGGTTGCTGGAAACGATAAATTAGAAATAAATCACGTTTTAAACTACCCAAATCCCTTTGTAAATTATACCGAGTTTTGGTTCAATCATAACCGCCCTTATGAGCCTTTAGAAGTACAAGTGCAAGTTTTTACAGTAACGGGTAAAGTAGTGTGGACTAGAAATCAGATTATTAATACCGACGGGTTTTTATCTAGAGGTGATATAATTTGGGACGGAAAAGATGATTTTGGAGACCGAATAGGAAAAGGTGTCTATGTGTATAAGATAACCGTAAAATCTACGTTAACTAACCAACGAGTCGAAAAATATGAAAAACTCGTGATTCTATAAATAAAATAAATATATATTTGTCAAAAAATTTACCAAATGAAAAAAATAATTTTCCTCACACTTTTAAGTCTTTTTGCAATCAATTTGTCAGCTCAGAATATTGTGACTACTATTACTCCGAACACTGAAGACTCTAGAGTAATTACAACAGGAGTACCTTTTTTATTAATTGCAGCCGATCCTAGAGCAGCAGGTTTAGCAGATATGGGTGTAGCTACCTCAGCAGATGCTTATGTGCAACAATGGAATCCTTCAAAAGCAGCTTTTGCTCTTTCAAAACAAGGAATAGGAGTTACCTATACACCATACTTAGGGAAATTGGTAAACGATATCTTCCTAGGAAATATTACTTATTACAACAGAATTAACGAACGTAGTGCAGTTGCAGCAAGTTTTAGATATTTTAGTAGTGGTGAAATAGAATTAAGAGAAACACCAGATCAATTGCCTTTGGTAGTAAAGCCAAATGAATTAATTTTCGATTTATCTTACTCGATAAGATTACACGATCGTTTTTCAATGGGTATTACAGGACGTTACATTCGTTCAGACCTAAAATTACAAACTGCAATAGAAGATGCGAATGCGGCAAATAGTTTTGCAGTAGATATTTCTGGATATTATCAATCTGAAGAAATTGCATATGGTAGTTTTGACGGTCGTTGGAGAGCTGGTTTCAATTTTTCTAATATTGGTCCTAAATTAAAATACGACGAAACAGGTCAAGAAAGCTTTTTGCCAACCAATATGGCTCTTGGTGGAGGGTTTGATTTTATCTTAGATGAATACAACAAAATTGGAGTTACTGCACAAGTAAATAAATTATTAGTGCCTACACCACCAAGATACGGAACAGAAACTACTTTTGAAGATAATAACAATAGTGGTGTATATGAACCAGAAGAAGGAGATGTTTTAATTTCAGAAACAAACAATGTAATTTATGATGGTAAAGATCCTAATGTAAACTTTATGAAAGGAATCTTCCAGTCTTTTGGCGATGCACCAGGTGGTTTTAGTGAAGAAATGCAGGAATTTACTTGGGCTTTAGGAGCGGAATATTGGTTTAGAGATGTGTTTGCTTTTAGAGCAGGTTACTTTAATGAAAACCCAGATAAAGGAGCAAGACAGTTTATGTCTTTAGGAGCAGGATTTAAATACACTTCAATTTCTATTGATTTATCTTATTTAATTTCTACTTCGAAAGTTCAAAGCCCATTAGAAGGAACTTTACGTTTCGGACTTACATTTAACTTTGGAGACGAATACGACGAATACTAGAATAAGTGAAAAATATAAAAATCGAAATCAATTTTAAAGTTTTTGAATCCGTTTCAGAACTTCCTATTTCGATTCAAAAATTAATGAATAAGGCGCATGAAGCACGTAAAAAAGCTTATGCGCCTTATTCGTTTTTTGGAGTTGGAGCTGCACTTCAGTTAGATTCTGGTGAAATAATTACTGGAAATAATCAAGAAAATGCAGCTTACCCTTCTGGTCTTTGTGCCGAACGTGTAGCAATTTTTCACGCTGGTTCACAGTATCCAAAAATGACGGTAACCGCAATGGCATTAACTGCTGGATCAACTAAAAAAACCAATGAAACACCTATTCCTCCTTGTGGTGCTTGTCGACAAGTTTTAGCCGAATACGAAGTAAAACAAGAGCAAGCCATCGAAATTTATTTTATGGGTAAAAGTGGTAAAGTGGTAAAATCAAATTCTGTAAAAGATTTACTTCCACTTATTTTTGATAGTTCTTATTTATAATATTCAATATTACTACTTTCTTAGTGACCTTTGCGTAAACCTTTGTGTCCTTTGTGGTTAAGTAAATTCACCAATAACATACTTTTAAGTTTTTATAGTTTTGTAGTACCTTAGAAAATAGTATTTTTGTCCGCTATTGAAAACTTTAATCAATTAGCTTTTTTTACAAGGATGATGAAAAAAATAACAAAAAAAACATATCTAGAATGGTACGAAAATATGTACTTCTGGAGAAAATTTGAAGACAAACTTGCACAGGTTTATATCAAACAAAAGGTACGAGGTTTTCTTCATTTATATAACGGTCAAGAAGCAATTTTAGCAGGAGCTTTACACGTAATGGATCTTACCAAAGACAAAATGATTACGGCTTATAGAAATCACGTTCAGCCTATAGGTATGGGAGTGGATCCTAAAAAAGTAATGGCAGAATTGTACGGAAAAAGTACCGGTACTTCTCACGGTTTGGGTGGCTCAATGCACATCTTCTCTAAGGAACATCGTTTTTATGGAGGTCACGGAATTGTTGGTGGACAAATACCTTTAGGAGCAGGATTGGCTTTTGCCGATAAATATTTTAAACGAGACGCTGTAACCTTAACTTTTATGGGTGATGGAGCGATGCGTCAAGGTTCACTTCACGAAGCATTTAATTTAGCCATGCTTTGGAAACTTCCAGTGGTTTTTTGTGTAGAGAATAACGGATATGCCATGGGAACTTCAGTTGAAAGAACCGCAAGTCATTCAGAAATTTGGAAAATGGGACTGGCGTATGAAATGCCTTGTAAACCTGTAGATGGTATGAAACCAGAAGCAGTTGCTGAAGCATTAGACGAAGCAATGACAAGAGCTAGAAAAGGGGATGGGCCTACATTTTTAGAAATAAGAACCTATCGTTTTAGAGGCCATTCTATGAGTGATGCGCAACATTATCGTACCAAAGCTGAGGTAATGGAAAAACAAAAAGAAGATCCAATTACTTATGTGAAGGATGTAATTTTAAGTAAAAAATACGCTACACAAAAACAATTGGATGAAATTGATGCACGTGTAAAGGAAAAGGTAAGTGAATGCGAAAAATTTGCAGAAGAATCTCCATATCCAGATAAAAACGTAATGTACGATGTGGTTTACGATCAAGAAGATTATCCATTTTTATCTCATAAATTATAAGCTATGGCTGAAGTAATTAACATGCCGCGATTAAGCGACACGATGGAAGAAGGAACCGTTGCAAAATGGAACTTTAAAGTAGGAGATAAAATTTCGGAAGGCGATATTTTAGCCGAAATCGAAACTGATAAAGCTACCATGGAATTCGAGTCTTTCTACGAAGGAACGCTACTTCATATTGGAGTTCAAGAAGGAGAAACCGTTCCGGTAGATGTACTTCTTGCTATTATCGGTGATAAAAAAGAAGATATTTCAGAATTGATAAAAGGAAATAATGATGTTGAAGCAACTGAAAATGTCAGCTTGAGCGCAGTCGAAAACTCTTCTATGAAAAATAAAAAGTCAATTTCTGAAGAAAGTCAAACTTCTAATTCGCCTACAATCCCAGAAGGAGTAGAAGTAATCATGATGCCGCGATTAAGCGACACGATGGAAGAAGGAACTGTTGCCACCTGGTTGAAAAAAGTGGGCGATAAAGTAGAAGAAGGCGATATTCTAGCAGAAATCGAAACCGATAAAGCTACGATGGAATTTGAATCTTTTTATTCAGGAGAATTACTAGCTATTGGAGTTCAAGAAGGAGAAACTGCTTTGGTAGATTCTTTGTTAGCGATTATTGGACCTAAAGGAACCGATGTTTCAGACTTAATGAAAAACTTTTCAAATGCTCCTACAGTAAAAGAAACTCCAAAGAAAGATAATGTCACCTTGAGCGCAGTCGAAAGGTCTTCTGAAACTATAAGTAAAACAGAAACACCAAAGCCCGTTATAATTGCTCAAACAAAAACACCAGAAGGAGGAAGAGTATTTATTTCACCTTTAGCTAAGAAATTAGCCGAAGAAAAGGGAATTAATCTTTCACAAGTTTCAGGAAGTGGAGAAAATGGAAGAATCATCAAACGCGATATAGAAAATTACCAACCTGTTTCTGGAGCTCAAGTACAGACTTATACTCCAGTCGGAGTTGAAAGCTTTGAGGAAGTGAAAAATTCTCAAATGCGTAAGGTAATTGCCAAACGTTTGGGAGAATCTAAATTTATGGCACCGCATTATTACCTAACTGTTGAGTTGGATATGGACAATGCGATTGCTTCTAGAGCTGCTATTAATTCTGCGCCAGATGTAAAAATATCCTTTAACGATATGATAGTAAAAGCCTGTGCGATGGCTTTACAAAAACATCCAAAAGTAAATTCACATTGGACAGATACTTCAACACTTATAGCCAAACACATTCATATAGGAGTTGCTGTTGCAGTAGATGAAGGATTGTTAGTTCCAGTATTAAAATTTGCAGATCAAATGACATTCAGTCAAATAGGTGCAAATGTTAGAGAATTAGCTGGTAAAGCAAGAAATAAAAAATTAACACCACAAGAAATGGAAGGAAGTACATTCACCGTTTCTAATTTAGGAATGATGGGTATTAGAGAATTTACTTCTATTATCAATCAACCAAATTCAGCTATTTTATCTGTGGGAGCGATTATTGAAAAACCAGTAGTTAAAAATGGTCAAATTGCTGTTGGAAACACCATGGTAGTAACTTTGGCTTGCGATCATAGAACAGTGGATGGAGCAACAGGAGCAGCGTTTTTACAGACTTTGCGTAAGTATGTTGAGAATCCGGTGACTATGTTTGTGTAACAAATTCCTGCGAAGGCAGGAATCTCATGAATAAAAATGAGATTTTTATGGTCCATTAGTGTCCTGATTATTCGGGAGAAATAAAGAAATTAGTTGTCCGTTTTTAAGGAAATATAATGAACAAGACCTACTAGGTTTCAAAAACCTAGTAGGTCTGGAATTAAAAAGATCCCTGCCTACGCAGGGAATTGTATGAAAAAAGTAATAATAACAGGAACAAGCCGAGGAATAGGCTACGAATTAGTTCAGCTTTTCGCAGACGCAGGATATCAAGTCTTAGCATTATCTAGAAATGAAACTTTATTATCTGGGGTGAATTCAGATGGTTGTACTATTTTTAATTTCGATATTACCGATGCAAAAGATATTAAAATGGTATCTAAGTTTGTAAAAGAAAACTGGAAACATGTCGATATTCTTATTAATAATTCAGGGCAATTAGTTAACAAACCCTTCTCAAAAACTACGATTGAAGATTTTAAACAAGTTTACGATGTGAATGTTTTTGGTGCAGCTGCTTTAACAAAAGCAATGCTTCCATTTATGAAAAAAGACGGACACGTGGTAAATATTAGCAGTATGGGCGGAATTCAAGGAAGTATGAAATTCGCTGGATTAAGTGCCTACAGTAGTAGTAAAGGAGCTTTGATTACTTTAACTGAATTACTCGCAGAAGAATACAAAGAAACAGGCCCATCCTTCAACGTGTTAGCACTAGGAGCTGTACAAACCGAAATGTTAGAAGAAGCCTTTCCTGGTTATAAAGCCAATGTTTCAGCAGAAAAAATGGCGGAATATATCATGGAGTTTTCATTAACTGGAAACAAAATGTTCAACGGAAAAGTATTGCAGGTTTCTAGTTCTACGCCTTAAAATAATCGATGCCAAAAACTCTTGAAAAATACATCCCACAAGCAGCTGTAAAACCAGCCTTCCAATTAATTCAAGAGTATAAAGTCTATCTAAAAATTGTAAACGAGCGAGTAACTCGACACGGTGATTACCGTAAAATGCCCAATGGCCAACATCAAATTACGGTTAATTCTAATTTGAATTCGTATCGTTTTTTAATTACACTCATTCACGAAATTGCCCATTTAAAGGCATTTAATGAATACGGAAGATTGATAAAACCTCACGGTAAAGAGTGGAAATTTACCTTTCAGCAATTAATGCTACCGTATCTAAGACCTGAAGTTTTTCCATTACAGTTGTTGCCATATTTAGCAATTCATTTTAAAAACCCGAAGGCAAGTAGCGACACCGATGCAAAACTTTCATTAGCATTAAAACAGTATGATGCTCCCAACGATAAAAATTATATCTTTGAAATACCATTGGGAGGAAAATTTAGACTCTATAACGGGAAGATTTTTAAACGAGGAAATAAACGTATAAAGCGTTATGAATGTTTAGAAATTTCTACCGGAAGAGTGTATCTATTTAACCCTAATGCTGAGGTCGAATTCCTGCGAAGGCAGGAATCTCAGGAATAGAAATGAGATTTTAATTTTTTAATAAAATATTTTGAGTAAGAATAAAGAGATCCCTGATGGAGTTTATCCTGAGCGTAGTCGAAGGGCAGGGAGTTATTACGCAGTCATCATGGCAGGAGGAATCGGTTCAAGATTCTGGCCAGTAAGCACCACAGAATTTCCGAAGCAGTTCCACGATATGCTTGGGACTGGACAGACGTTATTACAAAAAACATTTTCGAGATTGGAAGGATTAATCCCTTCAGAAAATATAAATATTCTTACCAACGATCGGTATATCGATATTGTATTGGAGCAATTACCAAGCATAACTTCTAAGCAAGTTGTTTTAGAACCAGCGATGCGAAATACTGCACCTTGTATTTTATTATCAGCTTTAAAAATTCAGAAAGAAAATCCAGATGCCTTGATGTTAGTAGCGCCGAGCGATCATTGGATTGAAGATGAGGTTTCTTTTTTAAAAGATGTAGAAACCTGTTTTGATGCTTGTGCTAAAGACGATAAATTAATGACCTTGGGTATCAATCCAACCTTTCCGAATACTGGATATGGTTATATTGAATATGATAAAAATGCTTCAGAAACCATAAAAAAAGTAAATCAGTTTCGGGAAAAACCAGATTACGAAACTGCCAAACAATTTATTTCAGAAGGAAATTTTGTTTGGAATGCAGGAATATTTATTTGGTCTGTAAAAAGTATAATTGAATCTTTTCAGAAAAATTTACCAGAAATGTATGCTTTGTTTTCAAAAGGAATAGCATCTTTAAATACTTCCGATGAACGAAAATTTATTCTTGATAATTACGATAAATCTGAAAACATTTCTATCGATTACGGAATTTTAGAAAAATCTGAAAATGTATTTGTAAAAAAAGCGATGTTCGATTGGAATGATTTAGGGACTTGGGGAGCTTTACACGATAAGTTAGAAAAGGACGAAAATGAAAATGCAGTTGTTCGTGCAAAACTTCATCTAAAAGATGCTTCGGGAAATATGATTTTTACTTCCAAAGAAAAATTAGTAGTTTTAGACGGAATCAAAGATTATATTGTGGTTGATAAAGAGGATGTTTTAATGATTTACCCAAAGGAAAAAGAACAAGATATTAAAACGCTATTAACCGAAATAAAACAAAAGTTTAACACTAAATATTCTTAGATGGAAATTCCTGAGGAAAACTTAAAAGAAGAAAAAATTGCTGCTGAAGAAAAGGAATTTGAGCAAGTAAAAGAATCTGCTTGGCAAGGATTAAAATTGTTTTTTAAAGAGCTGCTAGACATTAGGCAAGACACAGATCGAGAGGCAACCATTGAAGATGTAAAAGAGGGAATCTCGTTTAAAGGTCATAATGCTTGGATTCTTATTTTTTCTGTCTTTGTGGCTTCCATTGGTTTAAATGTAAGTAGTACGGCAGTTGTAATTGGAGCGATGTTAATTTCCCCATTAATGGGGCCAATTGTTGGTCTGGGATTATCAGTTGCAATTAACGATGTAGATACTTTAAAAAGATCACTTATCAACTTAGGAGTAATGGTTGCATTGAGTGTAATTACGGCATATTTATATTTTACCATTTCACCTTTGACCAAAGAAACCCCAGAATTATTAGCAAGAACATCACCAACAATTTTAGATGTATTGATTGCTATTTTTGGTGGATTGGCATTAATAGTTGCCAAAACAAAAAAAGGAACCATGGCAAGTGTCATATTTGGTGTGGCAATTGCTACGGCATTAATGCCTCCTTTATGTACTGTTGGATATGGATTAGCTATCGGAAATTTTAACTATGCTAGTGGAGCTTTGTATTTATTTACCATCAATTCGGTATTTATTGCTCTTACTACCTTGTTAATTGCGAAACTACTTAGATTTCCGATGGTGCGTTATGCAAATTCTAAAAGAAGAAAACGAATTGCTCAGATAGCTACTGTTATTTCTATTATTGTAATGGTACCAAGTGTTATTTTGTTTTTAAATTTATTAAAAGTACAGGTTTTTGAAAATAAAGCAACGTCTTTTATAGAAAACACTATAAAATATGATGGAGCTGTAATTTTAAAATCTAATAAAGATTTTGATAAACAGATAATAGAAGTCTATCTTATAGGACGATTAGTGCCAGATGGAACCATTAATATGTGGAAAAGTGAATTGTCAAAATCTGATGATTTAAATGAAAGTACTTTGCATATTTTTCAGGCAGCCGATCAAAGTGGGAATTTAGCTCAGGAACTTTCTGGAAAATTAAAATTTGATATTCTTGATGAGTTATATGAAAAAAATGAACAGCTATTAAAAGATAAAGATGCGAAAATTCAGTTTTTAGAAAAGGAGATAACCGATACCAAGCAAAAAGAAATTAGATTTCATGAAATTGGTAATGAAGTGAAAATGAATTATGAAGAAATAGAGAAGTTGAGCTATTATAATAAAATCACTACGGATTTTAAAACAACAGATACTATTCCGGTTGTTTCAATCACCTGGAAAAACAACTACCCTAAAAGAGAACGTGAAAAAGATAAGGGGAAGTTAGAAAAATGGCTTCGTTTTAAATTAAAGTTGGATACTATTCAAATTATTGACTAAAAAAATAGCTGCTTTTTTAAGCAGCTATTTTTTAATAAAAGTATAAAGATTTTATTTTTTAGCAAACTTGTAGCTTACTGTTTTATTTTCAATTTCTAATTGAGCAAAATAAATTCCACTAGTTAAAGTTTCTACATTGATATTGTTATCTGAAGAAATTACGGTACTTAAAACAGTTCTTCCATTGATATCGATAATGTTTACAGAAGTACCTTCAATTCCGTTTAAAGAGAAATTAATAATATCAGCAGTAGGGTTAGGGTATAAACTTATTCCATTGATTTCGAAATCGGTTACTGCTAGTTGGTTTTCACCTTCAACGTATATATGTTGAGTGCTGATAGTTGGATTTTCAATAACATCTATAATTCCTGAAGGCCAAAAGATTTCAATTTTATCAACTCCTGTACTGGTTCCTAAACCAAAATGTGCTACTAAAGAGCTCATATGACTAAATCCAGTTCCTGAACGGACTTCTCTCATTTGCATTCCAAAATCACCAGTTATTACAATACGAGCTCCAATTCCATTAGGATTACTTTGTACACCTTTTAAACCAATTTTAATGTATCTGTTTGTTCCTCCATCATTGATCCAAAGTTGACCGTTAAATCCAACATCTAAGTAACCATCATTATTATAGTCACCAATAGCTCCTTCATCAAATGGTAAATCTATTCCTGTAAAAGTCATATCACCGTTGTTGATGTATAATTCTCTTGACATTTCAGAAAAAATATCTACAAATCCATCATTGTTAAAGTCAGCACCTTGGTTTTCCCAAGCACCTAAATCGGTTGGGTCAATTCCTGTTGTAGCAATAATATCTGTAAACACGCCTGAGCCATCGTTTTCGTAAAATCTATTTTCAAAATCGTGGTTTACAGTATAAGCATCAAAATCTCCGTCATTATCAAAATCTTGCCAAATAGTAGTCCAAGATTGAGCATTATCTGCTAGATTTATTGATGCAGCTACTTCAGTAAAAGTCCCATCACCATTATTACGATACATAGCATTGGTACGTTCTGGGTCTCCAGGAGAAGAACCTTGACGGCATTTTGTTAAATACATATCGGTATCACCGTCATTATCATAATCAACCCATAGAGAAGCATAGTTTCCTGCTAAATCTAAAGTTTGAATTAAGGATTGATCCATCACCATATTTTGATTTCCATCGTTTCGGTAGGGATGACTTTCATCAACATCGTGACAAACAAAAGCATCTAAATCACCATCATTATCTATATCTACAACATTAGATCGTTGAGAGAAAATATACTCAGGGTGAGTTTGTTCTGTGTATCCAGTTCCATCTGCATTAGCAAATAAGAAAGATACTCTAGAGCCATTTCCTAAAACTAAATCTGTATAACCATTTTCGTCAATATCACCGGCAGCAACACTCCAGTTAGGTTCGTTTTGAATAGTCATAGGGTAAAAAACTGAGTTGAATGTTCCATTTGCTTGTTGGTAGTCAATTCCAATTCCTGTAAAAGAAACACGAACATAGTCGTCTAAATAATCGCCATTCATATCAACGGTAATCGATGATGCGCCTGGGTAATCTTCAATTAAATTGCTTTGGTTGGTAAAAGATACCTGAGCAAATAGGGTTG
>Ga0256834_1002676_pt1 | contig 11095 bp, 10 predicted proteins | sample 4281140metaG_FD_190536 | JGI IMG/M metagenome (GOLD analysis project Ga0256834, IMG submission 190536) | Hydrothermal vent microbial communities from East Pacific Rise, Pacific Ocean - 4281-140 | ecosystem: Environmental > Aquatic > Marine > Hydrothermal vents | place: Pacific Ocean: East... | reverse complement strand
GTATCTTTTAAGTATTGCTCAATATTATATTTTTCACCCTTGAAATTAAAACTAGCAGGCAAGGGTTTTGGCGCTTGCTGCCATTGATAAACATTACCGCTTTTTGGTAAATTAGTTGAGATAAAAAGCTTATTCATTGAAGAAAAATTGCTGATAATTTTTTCTTCAGTAAATAAATTATTCACATTATAAAGTCGAATAATTTTCTCACGATTTATTAAGCCAACAATGATGATAATAACTAAAAGCCCCAAAAATGTCCAAAGTGAATATTTCAAAAACTTCTTCATGCTATTATCCTAATTTCAAATTAACTTACAATAACGTCCAAATTTGAAATAGCAAACCTGCACTGAATGCGCCAACTAATGAAAGCACAAGATAGCTTATAAACACTGGAAGTCGAGCCAATGCCCACACCGCCATAGCGGCAGGAATTGAGGTCACTCCACCGCCAATTAAAAATGCCATGCCTGCACCAGGTGACATGCCTTGCTCCATCAAACCTGAAACTAAAGGCAGCGCTGCATATCCATTGAGATAAGCAGGTACGCCCGCAAGAGTTGCCAAAGCGATTGAGAAAAAGTCACCTCCGCCAACTATAGACACAATGGCATCAGCAGGAATAAATGCAAGCATTAGGCTTTCTAAGAAAAAAGCTAACGTTAGCCATTTGCCCAAAAAGAACAAATTTGATTTTGCTGAATCATAAAATTTTTCACGGCGCTCTTGCTCAATCCAAAATTTCCAAACCACTTGTTTTGGGTTTCTAATATTTGACGCACCGCAACCGCCATTTCCTATTCCTTCTCTTAATGGGTTCACCAACCAGCCTTTTTTCTCCAATACCAAAATAAAAAATCCACCTGCTAGACCAATAACGACTGCCATTATCATTTTAGCAAAAGCAAACTCAAAACCCAAAGTTCCTATTGTTAAAATCAACATTGCAGGATCCATTAGTGGCGAGGTCAGCCAAAAAGCCATCACCGCATAAAGCGGCACGCCCATGCCCAAAAGTGCTGCAATAATGGGAATAACTCCGCACGAACAAAATGGCGAAAGCACTCCCATAAAAGCTGCAAAAAATATCATAATAATCGGATTGCCTGTAAAGGCCTTGGCAATCAGATTATCCGCACCAGTTGCATTAACATAGGCAGTCATGCCCACAGAAAGAGCAATGAAAGGCGCAAGACGCAGCAACGCATCTGCTACGAATTTAATGCTAGAAATAAATTGCTCAGGGAGAAAAACACCAAGTAAAATAAGCCCAATTATTAGCACTAAAATCACTCGATCAAAGTTTTTTATTTTTAGAAAAAGTGAATTTTTACCATCTATTTCATTTGTATTTGACATTATATTTCCTTAAATATTCTAATATTCTGGTTTTTACGAAATATGGAGTAAATAAAAATAAACCCCTATTCATTATCACATGAATCCGCACAACATTCATCTTCTAAAAAATCTATCATTTTACGCATTGCCTCAAAATTGGCACTGCAAATCAACTCGGTACTATTACGCTCCTGATGCGCCAAACCCGCCGCTACCAAACGCTGTAAATGATTAGTAAGAGTTGAGCCAGCAAGACCAAGCGCTTTTTGAATAGTTCCAACTGACGCACCTTTTGGCCCTACCCTCACAAGTTGGCGAAACACCGCCAACCGGGTTGGATTGCCTAATGCTAGTAATTGTTTTGCTACTTTTTCATTTTCCATAATGCGATAAATACATAATTAATTGCACATGTCAACTATATTACTGGAATGTTGGTAATAGGTGGGGCAATAATTGTATTATGCTCAGCACACCCTTTGTTTGCTAGTATATATTGGGCTAAAATTCCCTCGTCATTTTGTTGAAAAACGAAATCCGCTGCACCATCAAATTATATCATGAATAGCGGTTTTTGGGTGGTCTTAACAAAAAGAACAACACTAAAATTGTGCCTCCTATGGGTATAATGGATTCCGTTTTTCAACAAAATGACGACGCAGGGTGAGATGACAGCGCAGGGCGGAGTATAAAAATACCTATACAAAATAACTTGCAAAAACTTAAAAAAACAAGCATCAACTATTTGTTCAAAAATAACTATTTGTTCAAAAACAATGTGCTTGATTTTGCTGAATTATAATGAAATAAAAAATATCAAATTCTTATAAAAGGAAATTGCAATGCTAAATTATAAGATTGTTTCTATTGCAAGCGCCATTCTTACTTCAATATTATTTTTATCTCTTTTATTAATGCCTGATTTAATCTTTTGGATTTTTTCTATTGAGACAACAGAGGCAGCAAATTTCATAGCAAGGCGAGCCTCAATATTATTTCTTGGGCTTGCTATTTTATCTTTTTTGAGCAGAAACACCCCTCATTCTTCTTTGCGTCAAAACATAATTTTGGCAATGTTTGTTTTATGGTCTTTAATGGCTTTATTAGGATTATTTGAGCTTGTTCGAGGATTTGCTGGACTTGGAATATTGCTAGCCATAACCGCTGAAATAATTTTTGCTATTAGCTATTTTTTAATTTTTAGAAAACATTCAAATAGGGATTAATAATAGTTTAGTATTTTTATTCAGATATTCTTTGAACGGCATTACGGACTATTATTTTATGAAATGGCATGATTGTTTTAAGATATATGCGCCCAAACCAGTTATGTGTTTGCACCCAAGTTGCAAGGCTTATTCCCCCTTTATGACGTAAGATTGAGATTAAAAAATTTAGATGTTTATCGTCTTCCCCAATCAGTATCTCATCTTTAGTAATAGATTGAATGCGAAATAATCCGATATGATCTCCGACAATAAAATTTGTTTTATCTAGCGGCATTTTAGCAATATCCGCACCCGTTTTTAGCCCATAAAATGAAACGGCGAAATTTCTAATCTTCATCAACCCATCAACCCATTTAGGCATTTGCGCTAACGCAACCATTGTTGCTTGAGTAATAGATATGCTCTCATTTACATCGTCATTATTATAACAATCTACAAAATCACCTTTTTTTATGAATTTGTGCAGATCACTATTTTTGGGTAGCTCTATGAGTTTAATTGACATTTTTCTATAATTTTCTAATGATGTTACAAGCATGTAACAGTATAGACAAAATAAAATTTCATTAAACATATAATTGATTCATATCATTACCATGCAAAATAAAATATGCTTACATTAGGAAAATAAGAAACGGTTTCAACATGAATGAGATTGCCTTTCGCACTGAGAAATTAACCAAAATTTATGGCAGTGGGGATACTGCAGTTCATGCTTTGCGTGGAGTTAATTTGTCAATTCCAAGTGGTGATATGGCAGTATTACTTGGTCATTCTGGCTCGGGCAAATCTACTTTGGTCAATATTCTTGGTGGGCTTGATAGTGCCACTTCTGGCAAGGCGTGGTTTTTAGATAATGAATTAACCGCCATGAGCGAGAAACAGCTTACTCAATATCGGCGCTTGCATGTTGGTTTTGTTTTTCAGTTTTATAATCTTGTGCCTAGTCTTACTGCTCGTGAAAATGTGGCGCTGGTGACTGAGATTGCCAAAGACCCAATGCCAGCCGAGGAGGCACTTGAAAGGGTTGGGTTAACACCACGAATGAATCATTTCCCCTCGCAACTTTCAGGTGGCGAGCAGCAACGTGTTGCCATTGCACGAGCGATTGCAAAAAGACCAAACATACTTTTATGTGACGAGCCAACGGGGGCGCTTGATAGTGAAACTGGTATCACCGTGCTTGAAGCGCTAACTCAGATAAATAAAGAATTAGGCACAACAACCCTTATCATTACCCATAATGCAGATATTCAACGGATTGCGCATCGGGTTTTATTTATGGCTGATGGGCAAATTGTGAACGAAACAATCAATAAAAAACGGCTTAATCCATCTGAGGTGTCATGGTGAAGCCGCTTGATATTAAGTTATTGCGAGATTTTAGGCGGCTTTGGGCGCAAGCATTAGCCATCGCATTAGTTGCTGCTGCAGGTGTTGGCACAATGCTGGTTATTGTTGGCACTTATCGCTCGCTTATTGAAACTCGCCAAGCTTATTATGAACGTTATGATTTTGCAGATATTTTTGCAAATTCAGTTCGTTCGCCAAATAGATTACTAGATAATATTTTATCAATAAATGGTGTTATTCGTGCAGATATTAGAATTCAAGAAAGTGCTATTTTAGACATTCCTTATATGAGCGATCCTGCTAGTGCTAAAATTATTTCTATTCCAGATAGAGGCGAGCCAAATTTAAACCGTCTTTTTTTGGTAAAAGGTCATTTACCTAATGTAGAAAAAAATAATGAAATAATAATATCACAAGCATTTGCAAATGCACATTATTTTAAGCCGGGTGACAGCTTTTTTGCTATTATGGGCGGTGTAAAACGCAAGCTAGTTATTAGCGCAATAGCTCTCTCGCCCGAGTTTATTTATACGGTGCGTGAGGGCGAGATGTTTCCTGATGATAAAAGATTTGGCATTATTTGGATGCGTTATTCTAATCTTGCAAGTGCCTATAATCTAAATGGTGCTTTTAACTTTATCAGCTTAAAAACAGACATAAATTCTAACCAAAGCGAAATTATTGATAAATTAGATAGTTTGCTAAAACCTTATGGCGGCACAGGGGCGTATGATAGAAACGAGCAAAGTTCACACGCCTATATTGATTCTGAGTTAACGGGGTTAAAGGCAATGTCTTATGTATTGCCGCCAATTTTTTTGCTGGTTGCTGCCTTTTTGGTCAATATGACTTTGGCTAGATTAATTGCACTTGAAAGAGAGCAAATTGGATTGTTAAAAGCGATTGGTTATAAATCAAGCACTATTGCCTATCATTACATGAAATTATCTTTGTTAATTGCCAGCGTGGGGATAATATTTGGCTGGATATATGGGGCATTGGCAGGGCGTGGCATGGCGCAAATATATGCACAATTTTTTAAGTTCCCATTTTTATTATTTCAAGATAGGGCTGATATTTACGCAATTTCTGCGTTTGCTGCACTAATTGCGGCATTATTTGGCGCTCTACAAGCAGTAAAAACAACCATTCGCCTTTCACCTGCTATAGCAATGTCGCCCCCTGCCCCACCCGTATATCGTCAGTTTTTTCTTGATAAATTAGGATTAAGCAAATATTTTTCGCAAGGAATTGTGATGGCGACAAGAAACCTAACCCGCCGCCCCATAAGAGCAATATTAACAACACTTGGAATTTCGCTGGCTACTGGTTTGCTTATTGCAGGAATATTTATCAATGATTCAATAGAATATATGATTGAGGCTAGCTATTATCGAGCAGATAGGCAGCAGGCGAGCATTGTGTCAGCTAAGCCTTTAACCCCATCAGCCATGCAAGAGGTTAAACGGCTCCCCGGTGTAATAATGGCTGAGCCCTTTCGCATTGTGCCTGTAAAAATTATCAATGGCATTCATCAAAAGCGCACTATTTTAACAGGCAAACCAAATGGGGCTGATCTTTCAAGAGTTATTGATTTAGACCTCAACCCAATAAAATTACCGCAATATGGGGTTGCTATGCCCCAAATGTTGGCTGATATTTTAGATATTAAAATATCAGATTATATTGAAGTTGAATTGCTTGATGGATCAGACAAAAAATTAAAACTGCAAGTTTCACAAATTATACAACAATTTATGGGGCTTGGCGTTTATATGGAAATATCATCGCTTAATAAAGCATTGGGTGAAAGCTCACTTTCAAATGGCGCAAATATTAGCTTTGATAGCAATAAAACCGATGAATTATTTTTAATTGTTAAAACAACTCCAGCAATAGCAGGAATAACGCTATTGCGTAAATCATTACAAATGTTGCGCCAAACATTTGGCGAAAGCATTGGTATTATGCGTGATGTAATGGTTGTCTTGGCAACTATTATTGTGTTTGGGGTTGTCTATAATTCAATGCGCATTCAGCTTTCTGAAAGGGCAAGAGAGCTTGCTAGCCTGCGGGTACTTGGTTTTACTAAGCGGGAGGTTTCTATAATACTTTTAAGTGAGATTTTTATTTTAACAATGTTGGCAATTCCTATTGGTTTATTATTTGGCTATAGTTGGGCTGGTTTACTTGCCCATGAATATCAAACTGAATTATTTAGAATGCCACTAATAATTGAGCGGTCAACTTATGGTTTTTCTGCATTAATTGTGTTTATTGCAATGCTGATTTCAGCTTTTATTGTGCAAAGAAGAATATCAAAATTAGATTTAATAGCGGTTCTAAAAACAAGGGATTAGTAAGATGAAATGGAAAGGCATAATTATCACTTTAATAGTGATTACTGCAATAGCTGGCGCAAGCTGGTGGGCATTAAAACCGCAACCAATAGGGGTTGATTTAGCGAACATTAAACGTGGAACAATTATTGCTAGTGTTGAAGATGAAGGCGTGGTGAAAATTAAAGATACTTATCAAATATCCACTCCTATTGGTGGTGATGTATTGCGCATTCCATATAGAATTGGTGATTTTGTTGAGCAGGGCAAAATTGTTGCTTCCATCACTCCACAAAAAAGTTCATTTCTTGATGAGCGAAGTTTGCTTGAGGCACAAGCTGCGGTTAAAACCAGCGAGGCGGCGCTAATTGCCGCCAATACTAATATTGAGGCGGCACAAAGCGAGTTAGAGTTTTTGCAAAATGAAATGGTGCGCTCTGAAAAATTGTTAAAGCGTGGTTTAATAACAAAACAAGCTGCCGAGCAAACTCGATTGCAACTTGATAGGGCTAACACCAACCTTTTAAGCGCAAAATCTAATCTAGAATTGCGTCAACGCCAATTAGAGCAAGCGCAAGTGCGGCTATTTAACCCTAATGGCAGTGATTATAATATGACTAAATATAGTATAAAAGCCCCCGTTTCGGGTCAGATTTTAGAAATTGCCAACGAAAGCACTCGCTCACTTCCTGCTGGTGCGCATCTTTTAACTATCGGCAATCCACGCAATCTTGAAGTGGTGGTGGAGCTATTATCAACCGATGCGATTAGAATAGAAAAAGGCGCAAGTGCTAGTATTACTGGTTGGGGGAAAGACGAAATTTTAGACGCACGAGTGATAAATATCGAACCGATTGGTTTTACCAAAATTTCGGCACTTGGCATTGAAGAACAACGGGTGAATGTTCACCTAGAAATTCTAAGCGATGCTAAAATTTGGTCAGGCTTGGGGCATCTTTATCGGGTATTTGTTTCGATTGAAGTGCAAAGAGCAGAGAATGTTTTGCTTGTTCCAAGTGCTGCACTTTTTAGATCTAATAATGAGTGGTCAGTTTTTAGCATTGAAGGTGACAAGGCAAAATTGCACCAACTCAAACTTGGCATTCAAAATGCAAGTTTTGCTGAGGCGCTTAATAATATAAATGAGGGGGATAGAGTGGTTTTGCACCCCAATGATAAGATTGTTGATGGTGGGTTGATTGCTGAGCGAGTAAAAGAATGAGTGACGCCAGTAAAACATACCGGTGTGTGGTAGCGGAGGAGAGACTTGAACTCCCGACACGCGGATTATGATTCCGCTGCTCTAACCAGCTGAGCTACTCCGCCCCATATATGGGGTAATGAACGGTCTAAAGATTTTAGCCAATCATTTTTGCAATATTATTGCGCTGATGTGTCTTAGATAGCAAGCGGTTTTGTGTCAAGCACTCAAAAGCTAAGAGGTAAATTTTATCCGCCTCTTGGTATATAAAATCTTGAGTTACTAAATGTGCAAGTTGATAACGAAAGAAAGATAGCATTGAGATAAATCCCTATACTCCAATATGTTGTAAATTCACCTCTTAAAAAACTTCGCCAAGCTAGCTCCAATTTCTATTCTATCAAGTGGCGATTGCAGTGAAATATACGCTTCTTTTGCTTGTCCCTTAGCAAGCTGACCATCATCTAATACATCAACCAATGCTTTGGCATAATCAATTGCAAACTCTGGGTGCGGCTGCATTGATATTGCTGCGCCATTTTTATAAATCAAGCCTGCATTGGGAGTGAAATTTGAGGATAAAAAAACCTCTGCTTCACTGGGCGCAATAATCACCTGATCTTGATGCGAAGCAACAATTGCTATTTCATCACCAATCCCTTTCATAAAATTGAGCTTTTGCCTCACTTGATAAACATGCCGACCAATCCCCCAACCTTTATCTGATTTTTCAACCTTGCCACCAAGCGCATCAGCCATAATTTGATGACCAAAACAAATGCCAAGCATTGGAATTTTTGCCCTATAAACCTGACGAATAAAATCTCTTAAAACATCTATCCAATCAGGATTATCATAAACCGCAAAAGCTGAACCAGTAATAATTATTCCCTCAAGCTGTGAAATACTTGGGAAATCCTCACCATCAATAATATTTGCAATTTCAAAGCTAAATTTCTCGCCACTAGCCAGCAATAAATCTTGATATAATGGAGGAAATTGATCAAAGCGATTAAGCATCGGCTCTGGTGTCTGCCCAACTTGAATAATTGTAAGTTTCATGTTTCTTTTAACTCTTATAAAATATCACTAAAGACATTTAATCATTTTTGGGCTAGTAACAAGAAAAAACAATAAGATTAAGCTAATGACAAAACAATCAGACCCAGCAACTGACGCTAGTATTCTTTCAAAAGCCTTGCCCTATATGCAACGTTATAAAGATAAAACCGTAGTGATTAAATATGGCGGCAATGCAATGGGTGATGCAGCGTTAAGCAAAGCTTTTGCTAGCGATATTGCTTTGTTAAAACAATCAAAAGTCAACCCAATAGTTGTGCATGGCGGCGGCCCGCAAATTGGCGCTATGCTAGAAAAAATGGGAATAATTTCTAAATTTGAAAACGGCTTACGAGTGACAGACGAGCAAACCATTGAAATTGTTGAAATGGTTTTAGCGGGGAAAATAAATAAAGATATTGTTGCACAAATCAACTCGCAAGGCGAAAGAGCGATTGGACTATGTGGTAAAGATGCCAATATGGTATTTGCCAAAAAAGCCACAAAAACCATTGTTGATAAAGAAAGTAATATCGAAAAATTATTAGATTTAGGATTTGTTGGTGAGCCTGATGAAGTGAATAGCGCAGTGATTGATATGTTAGCAAATTCTGAGATGATTCCCGTAATTGCCCCTGTAGCATCAGGGCGAGATGGACATACTTATAATATCAATGCAGATGTTTTTGCAGGTGCAATTGCTGGTTCGCAAAATGCAAAACGATTATTATTTTTAACCGATGTGTCTGGTGTTTTAGATAAAGATAAAAATCTAATCCCAGAACTTTCAGTAAAACAAGCAAAAGCTTTAATTAAAGATGGCACAATATCTGGCGGCATGATTCCAAAAGTAGAGACTTGTTTTAAAGCATTAGAGCAAGGCGTTGAGGGTGTGGTTATTCTTAATGGCAAAACAGCGCACGCTGTCTTGATTGAGTTATTCACCGAATATGGCGCAGGAACGCTTATTGTAAAATGAGTGAGATAACAGACATTGATAACTGGGTATTTGATCTTGATAATACGCTTTACCCTCGCACTTGCGATTTATTTGCCCAGATTGATATTTTAATAACTAAATATGTGATGAATACTACAGGCTTAGAGCATAAAGATGCCTATAAAATCCAAAAAGATTATTATCGCCATAATGGCACAACCATGAATGGCTTAATGCAAAATTATGGGATTGATCCAGATCATTACCTAAATTTTGTCCATGATATTGATTATTCACCAGTTGAGCCAGACGCTCAATTAATTGAGGCAATTGGCGCACTTAAGGGGAAAAAATATATATTTACCAATGCCGACATCGGGCATGCCGAAGCGGTGCTTGAAAAATTGGGCGGTAAAAATCTGTTTGATGGTATGTTTGATATTCGCGCTACAGGATATGCGCCAAAACCTTTGCCAATTGCTTATGATAAATTTCTAAGTGCTTTTGATATTAATCCAAATAAAGCAATCATGTTTGATGATTTAGAGAAAAACCTCGCCGTGCCGCATGCTTTGGGCATGAAAACCGTGCAAGTTGTCGCCAATGATGACTTTTCTCATGCACAAGTTGAAGCATGGGAATTAGACAAAGGTCATGAGCATGAGCATGTGCATTTTATTACTGATGATTTAGTGCAGTTTTTAAATAAAATTTAGCTTTTTACTAAACAGCTATTGAAATAACCGCCTGTATGAAACAGGGTAAAACTTATATCCGCCGCATTTATATTAAAACAACAATTATCTTTTATTGAAACTAGGAATAAACATGAGAAATAAATTTTTGAAATTAACCGCCATTTCATCTTTGGCTGTATTTGGCTTTTCAAGCAATGCTTTAGCATTTGATGAGCAAGATTTTGCAAAAAAACTCTCTGCATCAATCTCTTTATTAGCTTCAACTAATGTAACATTTGAGAATGTAGTAAAAAAAGGCAAAACAATTACCCTAAGCGGAATGAGCATACCAGCAAATACCAATGAGATTGCTAAAAGCATTCTTGATAATAGTATTACATTTTATGGCATAAAAGAAACCAAAAATGGCGCTTATACTGCTAAGAGCGCTGAATTTGAGAATATTGATTTCACCTATAATGATATAAATGTTAAAATAGATGACATTGAAATAAAAGATATTCTTATTTCAGCAGATCCAGTGAATAATGTAGTTGAAAACTTATTGCTTTATCGAAAAATGAGTACAGGTGAAATATCTGTTTCTGTTGGAGATAAAGAGGCATTTAAAATCGATTCAATTTTATTTGCAAATGTACCAAATAAAGATAAGAGCGAATTTACCTCTGAGTATGAAGTTAATGGAATTTATGGCGATTTAAGTCTGATACCAGAAGAAGAGGCACGTCTTGCTTTGGCTTCTGTTGGTCTTACCACTATTGAAGGGCGCATGGACGGTGATTTCTTTTGGTCGGTTGATGATGGACGAGCGATTGCAAATGAAATGTCAATCGATCTAAAAAATATTGGTAAATTAGATATTACTTTGGACTTTTTAGGCTATACATTAGATATGATTAAATCTCTTCAAGTCATGAATCAGGATTTAATTA
>Ga0256834_1002675_pt1 | contig 11097 bp, 9 predicted proteins | sample 4281140metaG_FD_190536 | JGI IMG/M metagenome (GOLD analysis project Ga0256834, IMG submission 190536) | Hydrothermal vent microbial communities from East Pacific Rise, Pacific Ocean - 4281-140 | ecosystem: Environmental > Aquatic > Marine > Hydrothermal vents | place: Pacific Ocean: East Pacific... | reverse complement strand
AGGACAAGATGTACTTACTGCTGTTTCTCCCGGGCAGTTACTAACTAAAATTGTAAGCGATGAGCTTGCCCGATTAATGGGTAGTGCAAACGAACCCATTAGTATAAAAGGCGATCCTGCTGTTATTCTGATTTCAGGTTTGCAAGGTTCAGGTAAAACAACTTTTACAGGTAAACTGGCTAAACAACTTAAGAGTCAGGGTCGCCAAGTAATGTTGGCAGCCTGCGATATTTACCGACCTGCGGCTATTACACAATTGCAAGTGTTGGGCGAGCAGATTGATGTGGAGGTATATGCCGAACCTGAAAATAAGAATGCCATTAAAATTGCAGAAGCTGCGATTAAACACGCTAAAAAAGCTGGGAAGAAGATTGTAATTGTGGATACCGCTGGTCGTTTAGCCGTTGATGAGCAAATGATGGATGAGATTGAAGCGTTGAAAAAGGTTTTAAATCCATCGGAGACTTTATTTGTGGTGGATTCTATGACTGGGCAAGATGCGGTAAATACTGCCAAAACCTTTAACGAACGCCTGGATTTTGATGGCGTTGTGTTAACCAAATTAGATGGTGATACCAGGGGTGGAGCTGCCCTTTCTATCAGAACAGTTGTAGAAAAGCCTATTAAATACATAAGTACAGGTGAAACCTTAGATGCCATCGACCTTTTTCATCCTGAAAGGATGGCAAGCAGAATCCTTGGTATGGGTGATGTGGTTTCGTTGGTAGAAAAGGCACAGCAAACCTTTGATGAAGACGAAGCACGAAAGCTTAATAAAAAGATTCGTAAGAATGAATTCGACCTCAACGATTTTCTTAGTCAGTTAGAGCAGATTAAGAAAATGGGTAATATGAAGGATATTATGGGTATGATTCCCGGAATGGGCAAGGCTATGAAAGATGTGGATTTAGACGATGAATCGTTTAAGCCCGTAGAAGCCATTATTCGCTCTATGACAGATTTAGAAAGAGTTAAACCCGATGTAATTAATGGCAGCCGTAAAAAACGAATTGCAGGAGGAAGTGGCACTTCAGTTCAGGAAGTAAATAACTTGCTTAAGCAATTTGGTGATATGCGCAAAATGATGAAAACCATGAACAAAATGGGCGGCATGAAAAAAGGCCTTGCTAGTTTAATGGGTGGAATGAGGTAGTCACCTTTATTTAACACAAAAAAAATAATACCATAGTAAAATCAGTAAAACGTATTACTCTAACTTTGCTGTATTTTAATTTCTACACATTAATTATTATTTATGAATTATACTAAGATTCTAATTCGACTATTTCTTGGCTTGTTAATTGGTCTCATTATTAGCAATACTCAATTGCTAAGTGCACAAGATAAATTAGTTGGAATGGGGATAGCAGGAGGTGGGAGTGTTTTTGCTTATGATATCAAAGGTGATAGTATCGAAAGGTGGGGCGATTTTTCTCACCCACAGTATCCTTATAATATGGATATATTAATTAGTAGTGATGTCGTCTTTGGTGCAACTCAGTCTGGAGGAAAAAATGATGGAGGGGTAATCTATCGAATGAATTTAGATGGTTCTGGTTATAAAATTATATATCATTTTGTTGATAGCATTGCAGCTTCTCCCGAAGGAGGGCTAATAGAAATTAATGATAAATTATTTGGTGTTGTAAGTGAAGTTAACCAATATGGAAGAGGAGCTATTTATAGTATTAATAAAGATGGTTCTGGCTTTGAAATTTTACATGTGTTTTTAACCGAAGAAGGTTCTTCTCCCGTTGGGAAATTGCATCATAGTAATAATGAAATATTTGGAATATCCACTTGGGGAGGTGATTTTAATTGGGGGACAATTTTTAAAATGAATGCTGATGGCTCTGATTTTAAGAAAATTCATGATTTTGACTCAGTTGGTGGAAGCTATCCTCATGGACAAATTATTGAGAGCAATGGAAAGTTGTGGGGGACAGCTTCCCAAGGTGGAATGGCTAATGCTGGAGTATTATTTTCAATTAGTAAAGAGGGTACTAATTTTATGTTAGAACATTCATTTGGTTCTACTAGTTTGTTATATTCTAGAAGTACATTGCTGGATATAAATGGTACACTTTGGGGTACGGCACATGGTGGACTTTATGAAAATGGCGTTGTTTTTAAGATTAATAATGATGGAAGTGGGTTTGCTGTTATCCATGATTTTGATGGATCGAATGGAAAAGCCCCACGAGGTCGATTAATACAAAGTAATAATAAAATTTGGGGAATAACTGATTATGGTGGAATCAATAATTCGGGTGTTATTTTTAGCCTTGATTTTGATGGAAATAACTTTTTGGTAGAACATGAATTTGATATTTCATCCTTTTCCAATATTACAGCCAGTGGGAGTTTTATATGGGGGATGGCAATGAGGGGAGGCTCTGCCAAATTTGGGACCGTCTATAATTTTCAAATAGTTAGCAAGACGTTCAAAACTGTTATTGAATTTAGCAATACTTTAGGGAGTATGCCTTATGGTAGCTTAATAGAAGTAGGCGATGACCTCTTTGGCATGATGAATAAAGGGGGAGACTTAGGGTTTGGTGTAATCTTTAAAATGGATAAAGATAGTGCTGGTTATACCAAAATTCATGAATTTAACGAGCTGGGTGGTGGCTTCCCTAATGGATCATTATTAAATACAAATGGTAAACTGTATGGAATGACTTATTCAGGAGGTAACTCAAATAGTGGAGTAATATTTAGTATTAATTATGATGGTAGTAATTTTGCTATTTTGCATCATTTCGATTTTTACGATGTTACTAATGGCGGTAGACCAAATGGAAGTTTAATTGAATTGGATGGTAAATTATGGGGAATGACCATGGTGGGTGGCGCAACAGGAAATGGAGTAATATTTAGCATTTCTTACGATGGAAGCGCTTATAAAATCGCTCATAATTTTGAATCGGCTTGGGCTCCTCATGGCGATCTTTTAGAAAGTAATGGCAAGCTTTGGGGGATGACGGAAAGAGGTGGGAGTCTTTTTTTAGGAACAATTTTTAGTTTTAACCTGCAAAATGAACAATTTTCGATTGTTCATGAATTTAATGGAGAAAATGGAGAATACCCAACAGGAAGCTTAGTTGAAACCGATGGTAAATTGTGGGGGCTAACTTCAAAAGGGGGCACATTAGATGATGGTGTAATCTTTAATATAGGTGTTGATAATAATACTTTTACAAAAGTATTTGATTTTAATGGTGCTATAGATGGTCGTCGTCCATATGGGAGTTTGATTGTACTTAATAATGACCTTTGGGGTACAACAAGGCGTGTTAGTTCTGGGAATACGGGTATAATATTTAAACTTTCAATATCAGATCTTGTTTTTAAGAAATTACTAGAATTTGATAAATGGGTTACTGGTGAAACATTTTACAATAAACTGTTACCTGTTTGCACAACACCCAATGAATTGGTTCCTGATAGCAATAAATTGACTGATGTGGTTGATGAATGCCCGATTACAATAGCTAATTACCCAACGGCAACGTTTAGTTGTTCTGTGACTATTGAAGGTAAACCAAATGTGGTTTTTCCAATAACGACTCCAGGTACTACAATTGTGACTTGGACTTTTGAGGGGTCTAATGGTAGTATTCTAGAGCAAAATCAAAATGTTATATTAAACCAGATTGATAATTCAATTACCCAAATAGATGACGCATTAGTTTTAAATGCTGAGGGGTATACTTATCAATGGATAGATTGTTCTACAGGATTGGATATTCCCATGGAAATAAATAGAAAATTTATCCCAAACGAAACTGGGGAATACTCAGCTAAAATTAGTAATAATTATTGTGAGGTCATATCTGAATGCAAGCAAATAATTGTTTTGGGAATAGAAGATAATAAAAATATAAATGTATCAATTTATCCCAGCCCGACAAATGATAAATTAATTATTAATAATAATACAAGTGGAGAAATTATTATTGAATTATTGAATGAGCTAGGAACTGTTATAAAATCAGTAAACTCGTTTGATTTGATTGAAAGTTTAGATGTATCCGAATACTCTTCTGGGTTATACTACTTGAAAGTATATGATCGGAATAAACATGTCGTATTTAGGATAATAGTTAATTAAATTTGGGGTTTTAATTCAAAACTATTATTTGATTATTTTAATTATTCAAGCTCCTCTGTTTCTGCAATTAAAGAATACCGAATTGGGAGTGCCACTTAAAAATTGAGCCTTTTTTTTATTGAATTTTGAACATCGCTGTGAGATACAAATTCTCCCTTATCTAATTGTTCCAATCCTTTATTAATTGCAGTTTGATCAATATCAGATAGTTCATCCCAGAAATCCTTTTTTTCAGTGTTAACTAACGTTTCTATAGAAGCTAAAAGGGTTTCATCAGTGCTATTTATTATTTTAGCTACAATGTTATACTTAGTTGTAATATCCATAGTTAATTTCTGTACTTGTAAGTATAATCAATTTGATCTTACCTATCAACCATTTTTCCTCACCACCAATGCATTACCTTCTTCACTAATTACGGTAATTTCTGTTCCTTTGTCCAGATAAGAACCTCTTGTTAAAGCATCGTATAAGGTGTTGTTAATCATAACTTTGCCACTTGGCCGCAAAACAGAATGTACTATCCCGTTTTGCCCAACCATTGTTTCATGAAAGCGTGCCGTATAGCCTTCTGATTTCTCTTGGGTACTCATTAATGCCATTCGCTTAAATACTTTTGAATTTGTCAACCGAACCCCGCCAAAAAACATGATGGCAAAACTCCCGACAAGTGCTGTCATGGTAGTTGTAAAAGCCGTCATAATATTGCTAAAGGGTACAAAAGTAAAATCGAACATATCGTTATTGAGCATAACTAATACAAGCGCACTAAACGTAAAAGTAATGCCGGCAATACCTGCTAATCCAAAACCGGGAATTATGGCTACTTCCAAGGCAATAAGCAAAAGACCAACTATAAATAATACCAGTTCCCAATTGGCGGCTAGGCCTGTTAGGTAATAAGGCACAAAATATAATACTGCGGCAGTAATTGCTGCCAGTATTGGAAAACCAACCCCAGGTGTTTGCAACTCAAAATAAATGCCACCGATAATAATCATTAATAATATTCCGCTTAGGTATGGGCTTAAAAATATTGCCACAATCTTTTCTATAAAACCGGGTGAAAACTCATCCATCTCATAGTTGCCTTCAATATTTTGAGTTAAAATAGCCTCAATTGATTTCATTTCACCTTCGCAAAAACCATGTTTAATTGCTTCTGAAGTAGTAAACGTTAGTACTTTATCTTTTTCTGTAATGCCTTCTATTTCAATGGTTTGATCTACCATGGCCTCTGCAATGGCTGGGTCTCTTCCTGTTTCTTCTGCTGTTGTTCGCATGGTGGCGCGCATATAGCTTTGGTATTTATCTGGAGCAGCCTCTCCTTCACCAGTAACCACAGTAGCAGCACCAATACTGGCACCGGCAGCCATATATATGCTATCGCAGGCAATTGAAATGAGCGCACCTGCCGAAGCGGCATCTTTATTAATCCATACATATACAGGCTTTTCAAAATCTAATAATAACTCAACGATATCTTTGGCATCCGTTACAAGCCCACCATAGGTATCCATTTCAATCATAACTATATCATAATTTCCCGCAGTGGCGGCTGTTAATCCCAAGTCGATATATCTGCTCATTCGGGGATCAATTTCGGCATCAATATTGAGCTTAAGTACTTTGGTTTGGGCTTGAGCCAAAGAAAACGATAAAAGGCTGATTAAGGCAATACTAAAAAGTTGAGTTAGCTGTTTCATTTATAGAAATTTTTGATGGTATAAAATTAGTCAGAATTTGAACTCAACTTATAACCATTAGTATAAATTATGAATTCTTTTTTTTATTGAATTTGAGAGAAGTAAAATTTTAACGTGTGGAACCTTAGTAGCAATTTAGGATTCTATACTTTTACATGCAAAGGTTAATTATATGATTATTCGATTTTCTTATTTGCTACTTGGGTTTTTGCTGCTTGTATCAGTTTTACATGCCAACCCTTTAGATTCCATTGGTTCAGAAGTAATTAATGGGAAAGTATATGTGCTTCATCAAGTTGAGCAAGGGGAAACGGTCTATTCTATTTCATCTAAGTATGGAGCAAGTATGCGCGAAGTGGTTGCTATTTCTCCTGAAGTTAAAAAAGGGTTACAGATTGGTATGGTAATAAAAGTGCCCTATTCAGGAAAGAAAAAAGCCATTGCAAAGAGTACAACTAACTACCACATTGTAAAAAGTGGTGAAACCTTGTACGGAATTAGCAGAAACTATAATGTATCGGTTAACCAGATAATGGAATGGAGCCAATTAAAATCTACTGAACTCAATATTGGTCAAAAATTGGTGATAAATGGAGATGTCAAAGAGCCATATTCGATAAAAACGGTTACTGATAAAGGCAATCAAATTCATATTGTTACACAAGGTGAAGGTCTTTATGGTATTGCACGTATTTATAATATATCAGTTGATGAAATTATTAAATGGAATCAGCTTCAATCAACTTCCTTACAAGTTGGGCAAAAATTAATTGTAGGAATAAGTGCTACGGGTAATTATGTTCATCCAACAAAAATAGACACTGCACAAGTTGCTTTAAGTAGGCGCTACGAAGTTGAGAAAGTGATAGAATCTGGTGTAGCTGCTATTATTGAAGGTTCTGGAAATACAATAAAATATTTAGCACTGCATAGAACGGCCAAAGTAGGAGCCATTATTGCTGTTAAAAATGAAATGAATGACCAAATGGTGTTTGTACGAGTAATTGGCAAATTACCTAATACAGGGGTAAACTCTAAAATAGTAATTCGAATTTCAGATGCAGCCTATAAAAAACTAGGGGCAATTGATTCAAAGTTCAGGGTGCAGTTATCTTATTTGCCAGATAGGTAGGGCTTGCTTGAAAAACACATAAATGAAGGTTTATTAGGAAATGACAGTAGTTAACTGCTCAACTAAAATTTAGTAAAATTTTGTTAGCTCCAAGCCTGCCTTGCCGGCTAGGCAGGCACGTCATCCCCTCCTAAACTGGCGGACAGGTACTTCACAGGCTTCAGCTCGAAGCCCCGATAAATTAAATCGGGGCATCTTCGCTTTGCCTACTCGTATCTAATGCTTGGGACTTTTTTAGCCAGCCCTAGGTAAACAATTTCGGCATAAAATAAAAAAAGGCAACTCATTGAGTTGCCTTTTTTTATGGGTAGTATTTTTTATCCTAAGAAATCAATCAATAAACGATTTCTTGAATCATGTTGTAATTTTTTAATGGCCTTTTCTTTAATTTGGCGAACCCTTTCTCTTGTAATATTCAGGGTTTCTGCAATTTGCTCTAACGAAATAGCTGTAGCTTCACTAATACCAAAATACATTCTGAGTACTTGTTGTTCACGAGGGTCAAGTGTAGCTAAAGAACGCTCCGTTTCAATTTGAAGTGAGCTAGTGTATTCAAGGTCTCCATCTGTTTTATTAATGCCTTTGTCTTCTAATACATCTAAAAGAGAGTTGCTTTCACCTTCTGCAAAAGGAGCATCAACCGATACGTGCCTTGTACGTGCGCTCATGGTTCCTTTAAGCTCTTTGTCATCCATTTCTAGGATTTCAGCAAGCTCTTGGTCAGTTGGGGCACGGTTGTACTTTTGTTCCAACTCAGCCATCGCTTTGTTAATTTTATTTAAGCTACCTACTTTGTTTAAAGGGATACGTACCAAACGAGAATGCTCAGCTAATGCTTGCATAATAGATTGACGAATCCACCAAACTGCATACGAAATAAATTTAAAACCACGGGTGTGATCAAATTTTTGTGCTGCTTTAATCAAACCTAAATTACCTTCGTTAATAAGGTCATTTAATGTTAAACTTTTATTTTGATATTGCTTAGCAACTGAAACCACAAAACGTAAATTGGCTTTTACCAATTTTTCTAAAGCCGCTTCATCTCCATCTTGTATTCGTTGTGCTAACACTACTTCTTCTTCCGAAGTAATCATTTCAATTTTGTTAACATCCTGAAAATACTTTTCTAAGGATTGATTTTCGCGATTAGTAATATTTTGAGTGATCTTAAGTTGTCTCATTCTAAGATATTAGTTTGGGTTCAGAAATAAAGGTTAAAGCTGTATGAGCTATAATTTGATCTAAGGTTCTTTTCAGCATAAGTTTTCTGCAAACAAAAAGTATTATTAACTAATAATTACAGCACAATAAATAAGAATTGGTACTTCTTAATATTAATAGCCATACAATCTGCGAAATTAAAGAGTGTTTAGCAAAATGTTGCAATAAAAATTAAATTTCTAGCAGTAAGGGCTATTTATGCTATATTTCGAAGTTGAAACTTTAATATGAGGAGAGCTAAAAAGAATTACCTAAAACATTCTTTTGCGAATCAATAATGTTGACTTTTCACCATTAGAAGATTTTATGGGAAAGAAATTGAATGTAACCGCAATCTCTTTTCCTGAAGCATCTATCATTTCTATTTCCAGTAGCTTTCCTTCTTGATTACCATAAAAAGTGTCGATAAAAGCATTTACAACTGTTTTCCTATATTTTTCAACTACATAATCAAGAATGATAGAATTATGAATTGCTTTAGGGCTTTTACAATTTAGGATTTCACAAAATTCCTTATCTGTATTTAGAACTCTGCCATTGGAGTTTACAATAATTTCTGAAGTGTGGTATATTGTGTCCTTTTGTACGTTTGTTAAGGCCGCCATTAGCAGTGTTCTAGTTTTTATACTTTCTATTACAAAGCTATTTGATGCCGCCAAGTCATTTATTAGTAGGTTTACCTATTTTAAAATATAGGTATTTTACCTAGCCTTAAAATTGCTTATTAATATTTGTTGGAAGAGGTTATTTTTTTATTGACTTTTGTGCACTGTTAAAAAAAATACTCGGGATGTGGCGCAGTCCGGTTAGCGCACTCCGTTAGGGACGGAGAGGCCGCAGGTTCAAATCCTGTCATCCCGACTTTCAGTTTAGCAGAATATAGGTATAAAGCTGCCAGTTCTTCTTATTCCCGCTCATCTAATATTTATAGAAATGAAGTTTATCGTTCAAATTTTAATATCGGCACTGGCTGTAATGTTTGCCCAATGGATATTGCCAGGAGTAAGTGCCAACGGATTTATAACCGCTGTTTTTGTGGCATTGGTACTTGCCGTATTAAATGTGGCGGTAAAACCAATCTTAGTTTTTTTAACTTTACCAGTAACCGTGTTAACACTCGGTTTTTTCTTGCTGGTAATAAATGCAATTAATATACTGTTGGTAGATTGGTTTGTGGCTGATTTTTATGTGAGTGGGTTTTGGTCGGCTTTTCTTTTTAGTATCATTCTCTCCATTGCTACATCAGTTTTTAACGGAATACTTGGTTCTGATAAGTAAGCCAAATAGATTCATTAGTTTTGCGACTCGATTTTTAACAATAAATTATAATGGCAGAAGAATTATCAAAAGTTAGTTATAGCCTAGGTGTGAGCATAGCTCGAAACCTGCAAACTCAAGGATTGAAAGGATTAGATATTAACGAATTTACCGAAGCAGTGCAAGATGTATTTACTGGTAAATCGATTAAAATAGGTGATGAAGAAGTTGTGGAAACACTCAACACTTATTTTGCAGGACTCCAGAAAGAAAAGGAAGGAACCAATAAAGAAGATGGAGATGCTTTTTTAGCTGAAAATAAAACAAAACCAAATGTAATTACATTGCCAAGTGGTTTGCAATACACCATTATGGCGGAAGGTAATGGAGAGAAACCGACCCTAAATAGTAATGTAACTACCCATTACCACGGTACAACTATTGATGGAAAGGTTTTTGATAGTTCTGTTCAAAGAGGTCAACCTGCTTCGTTTCCAGTAAGTGGAGTAATTAAAGGATGGACAGAAGCGTTGCAACTGATGGCTGTTGGCTCAAAGTGGAAACTCTTTATTCCTGCTGAATTGGCTTATGGAGATCGTGGAGCGGGTGCAGATATTGGCCCAAATTCAACTTTAATATTTGAAGTAGAGCTGTTAAGTATCGATTGATTTTAAAAAGGCTCCATTGCATAAAACAATGGAGCCTTTTTAGTTTTATTACCTGTTAATTTACTCAGCTCTTTTATAAGGTAGTTTAGCTTCTGAAGTGTCCCATCTAAAAATTATTTCATCTTTAGTAATCTGAATTTTAAATTGCTCCAAGCTCTCATTGGTGTAGCTCACAGGTACTTCAATGCTAAATAAGTCTTTTTTATAGTCAGGCTCACTGGCGCCCCACCTGTTTGACTCTTTATTAAATCCAAATTTCCACACTTCTTTTCCAGGTATTGCATACAAACCATAAATTCCTTTTTTAAGCTTTTTATTGCCAAAAATTAAATCTTGATTGGTTTCAATGGTGGTTGCTTCATTAGCTCCCAATCTCCAATATTTGCCATAAGGTTGAAGTGCTTTTTCTTCTTCAGTTCCAAAAATAACTCTACTTTTTTTATAAGGCTGACAATATACAATTTTCAATTTTAGGTCACTATCTATATATTCTACAGTGTCTTGAGGGCTGTTTTTCTTAGTTTCCTTTTTAATAAAATAGGAAGCAGCAAAAGCAGTAATTCCTAATATTACCACTACAATTATAATGTTGCGAAGTAATTTATTCATTGGTTTTATTTTTTTCGAATGCAGGTTGTTCTATTAACAACAGGTTCGTTTGGTTAGTTTTATACAAATTAGAATCATTATAATATAAATTCCAAATTTGGAAAATAGGAGTAGCAGACATATAAAAAAACTCCTGCCAAACTTAATTAGCAAGAGTTGTTATAAAAGAGAGTTTAATAACCTGAGTTCGATCTAAGGAATGCTGTCAGAAAATAAGATAGTAGGTGAGGTTTTGGAAATAAAAAGTGAAAAAAATAATGGATTATTTCAAGATTTTTATTTCTAAAAGATTGCCTGCTAGATATTTTCCCTTAGGGCTTTAGTGAAATTTCCCTAAACTTCCTCAAATTTCTTTGAATTAACTCGTTAGTCCTACATAAATTTGAG